>Ga0209700_108513_pt1 | contig 13032 bp, 5 predicted proteins | sample SiratroredBW_FD_187528 | JGI IMG/M metagenome (GOLD analysis project Ga0209700, IMG submission 187528) | Root nodule microbial communities of legume samples collected from California, USA - Siratro red BW (SPAdes) (version 2) | ecosystem: Host-associated > Plants > Roots > Nodule | place: USA... | reverse complement strand
AAATTTCACATTGAATAAAGAAAGTGATTATATAAACCAACACAAAACAAATTTCACATTGAATTCAACCATGAAAGCAACAATAATGAAAGTGAAACACCGACATAACACATTTTCAGCATCCATATACACCAGAGTGGTAGCTAGTACCTCTTTTTATGACACAAACCATAGTACGCCACTCTACTAACCAAGCTAGGAAACAAAACACAGACCTACATACACTACCAGAACACAACACTGACAACTAAGAGGTACATTATTATTTCCCCACATAAAAAGCATATATCACAAGACTCAGTCTGTTGCGGCTGTTGCTGTTGTTCTCCTTATCTCCCTTGCATTTTTTGCATCGATTGCATCCTGAGCACTCTTTTCCTTTGCATCCAGAGCCTTATTCTGTATATCTTGCCCCACTTCCCTTGTCTTCTGCCCCACTTCCTTTGTCTTCTGCCCCACGTATTCTGCAGCATCCGCCAGCTGATGCTTCGCCGCTGCTGCCAGGTTCATCGGCATCGACCCCGGGCTCTCCCGTATGTAATTCAAGATCCACGAGAAGGACGACATCGCCGTCAGCTCAAAAGCTCCCGCCGTCAAAAATCCCGCCACCGCCAGCCCAATTACCACGGTGGCAGGAACCAGAATCGGACTAAACAGAATGAAAAGTGGGGCCGCCACGGCTAGTCCGGTTAGAGTTCCGGCCAGAGTAAGTCCGCCCAGAAGAAGGAGGACACCACCGACAGGAAGACCAACGACAACAGCTAGGATCTGGGAGACAGAGGGAACTCTCTCGGCAGAGTAAGAGCTAGTCTTACCACCAGTTCCATAAAACTCTGGTGGGGGAACAACAGCATAAGAGCTAGTCTTACCAGCAGGTTCATAAAACTGTGGTGGGGGAACAACAACACGTTCATAACGAGGTGGAGGAACGACACCAGCTCCAGCTCCAGCTTCTACGCGTTGGGTTGTAGTGTGGACTTGGACATGGTGAGGTGCTTGTGGACGATCACTCATGGTGGAATGAATGAAATGAAGTTTAGAAACAAACAAGTAACAAGAGTTTCTAGAGAAAGATTTGGTAATGTGTGTTTGCCTTAGTGAGAAAGAGAGTGTGAGAGGGTGGCCTTTATAGAAATGTGGGAGCTGCTGGTCACGACACGTACATGATACATGGTGCGCAGAGGTTTTGCATGGGGAACAAGTTTCCATCATATCGCCTTGGTTATGTGTCAGAGAGCATGAACAACAACGCACAAATGGGAAAAATATTATTTCTTTTAAAAGTTATATAACTATACCAATTTAAATTTAATTTTTATTTTAATATTTTAGTTCAATTTTATTTTTTACATCCTTAAATATAATGCGAGGATAATTTCGTTTCTCATATTTTAAATTTTAGTATACTTTTTTTTGAAAGTGATCGAATTGATCTTCTATTTGCTCCTCAAAGTTTTAAAGTTTCAATAATTTGATTTTAATTTTTTTACTGTAATAAAAAAATAAAATAAATAGATATAATAAGTTTGCTTATTCTATTTTTAAAAATTCACGTACATGCACGTATATAAATTCAAACTCTATTAAATATGAAGTTAGAGCATTTAAAAAATAAAAAACTTTCTCACTCAGATGTTTTCAGTGAAGGTTGAATCACTTCTCCTGTATTCGAAAAATTAAAACATCACAACAATAGTTTGATTTTAGCTAAGTATTAATTTATCATTATTATCAAACTTTTGATGAAAGTATCTAGTAAGAAATTAACTCCTCATGGCATGGACCAAATTAAACTTAGGAACTAATAAGATTTTAATCACTATCCTAATTAAAGTTTAATTGGATATTATGTTCCTATTTTTTAGATAAGAAAATTATTAATTTTATGTTACAAGATATACAAAATTAAGAAGGAATTTTTTTTATTTTCTTCTCTAAAACGTTGAGCATACCTTAAACTTTTTCTATTCCTCTTAAGCAAAGATGTCTATATAGAGGGAATGGATTAAAAATTATATGATAAGATGAAAACAAGTGAATGTTAAACAACAGTGTTGAAAGTTTGGGACGTTCGAGTGTATTTGTGTAAGGAGGAATTTGTGTTTGTCACGCCAAGATGGTGGCCTTCTGTCTGGTTGTAGTAGCTCGGTATTTATATTTATAGGCGGTTAACAGTCTCTTTATTTAACTAAAAATAACAATCATAATTTCTTATACTTTTAAATTAATTCAAATATTATTCTATCAAACTTTTAAATAATTTTTAAATATATTTTTAATTTTATAATATGATTATTTTTCTGTAAATTACTTTCCCAAATAAAAATTATTAATTGCATTGTTATAAAAAAAGTAACTTTTATTTAATATATATATATATATATTTATTGTTTTAATCTCTCAAAATTCTAGTTATTAATTACTGTTACTTCTGTTTTGATAGGTTGGGTGGTCATGAGTTAAAAAATTTAGATGATCCTTGCAGACAACGCTAACACTGCATCATTCATAATGGATAGGAGAGAGTCTTCCTTAAGTCCATTAAGAGGGTTCAAGGTAACTTTTGCTAACCGATTGTGTTCCTAATTTTTTTTGTAACCTTGAGCCAAATTGTACTAAGGACGTTTCTTAAAGGGTCAGTTAGTCACTGATATATTCGGCCTTTCCCTCTTTTTTGAGTTTCCTAGATGTGGTAACCTATGATGCTTGCAAGGCAATTTCTTCCTGTAGACCATATTTGTTTTCTGCACCTCATCAGAAATTTATACTTTGGCAAAATATTCAAAGGTAGATTGGTACAGATGCTGAGCGGTGTAAATATTTTTTGACAAGCGTGGTGGTGGGTGGGTACTATCAGGAAAGCTTTTCCGTGAGTAGGAGATAAATGATTTTTATTTTTACATATTCACTTTTTATAGGAGTTGCAGAGTTGTATAAGGTTATTGTAAATTTTGTTTCTCGAAAAATAAGATCTCTGAAAAGCGAATTCCAGAATAGGTTGTAAGATGGTTGGTGAAATAACTTACAAGAAAATGTTGTAAGATAGATGAAATACCTTAAAAAAAATGTTGTGGGTAAGTTTTGTATTAAAACAAAAAGTTTTAAAAAAAAAAGTGTGAAAAGATTTACGGAAAATATTTTTCCAAAGAAAACTTTTTTACTATGAGAAAACGTTTTTTTAAGATAGAAAGTTCTTTTTTAAGAATTACTTTTTGTTTTTTAAAAAATATTTTTTGAAGTAAAAAAGGTTCTCTTCGAAAAAATGTTTTCCAAAACATAAAAAGTGACTTTCTAAAAAGGATGTTTCATATATAAATTTTAAACGGAGTGCAGGAAGTAAATGTTGGAGTGCAGGAAGCAATTGCCTCCTTGCGACCCCTTGGACGAAGACTGAGTTATTGCAAGAAACCTTTGGTACACTTATCTTATAAAAAAGTTAAGGCCTTTCAAAATTTACAGGCAATAAGTAAGATAATTGAGAAGAAGGTCATTCAAGCATGTAAGCTTGATGATCTAATTTGCAAAAACATGAAGTAAATGACCAAAAGGGAGGCTTTGTTTTTTCTGACATTGTTTTCACTGCGACTGTTCCTGGATTCGTTCAAGACGGAAGTGTTAATTGTTCTAAATGGAGTCCAACTCAACTTTGTGTGTTATATATTTTATATACTCATTTGGGAATCATTCGACCTCCAATTTTATTTTTTTTATCTTTTTAAGTTTAAAATTTTTGTTATCAATTGTAGGCATTTTAAATGGTATTTCCAGTCATCATAGAAGTGCTTTAAAGGTTGCTTCTTAATTATTCAACACCAACTCGATCTTATGCACTAGAGGGTTTTTCTCTTCATTGGACCCAAAATCCTCATGTCTCTGGGAGGATTGAAGATACAGAAGAAATCAAGCACGAAATTTGCGAGAAACTAAAGACACAGTTACCTTGTTGAGGCTCGAATACCGAATTGTAGACCTAAAAATATGTATTGGTACTCTCCTTTCGAAATAGTCCAGGACCTTTGTTTTTTTTTACTAAAATTTAGTTTTTTTTGTGTATGCAGATAATCAAATGGAGATTTCTAAGAAGGAGATGGTGTGCCGCTTCAGAGAAATGAAATCTTTTTAGACATTATGTTCTTATTTTTAGATAAGAAAATTATTAATCTTATACGGAATATTATACATCTTATTTATATTTTTTTACAATATATATAAAATTAAAAAGAAAATTTCTTTTAATATTTTTTAATGTTGAGTCTTGCTTATTTTTTTCATTTCTCTTCACCAAAGATGAGTATCCAAAGGAAATGGATTAAAAATTATATGATAAGATGAAAACAAGTGAATGTTAAAATAACAGTGTCGAAAGTTTGAGGAGTGCAAGTGTATTTGGGGGAGGAAGGATTAGTGTTGGTCACGACATGATGGTGCAGAGTTGGTGTGTTGTGCGCGTTAGAGGCAAACAAGTGCGAATTATGGGTTGTGGTTGCATCTACGCGGCCTTCACTTATAGATAGCAAGTTATCTGTTCTATTCCTGTCTAGTTGTCACTTCTTTGTTTAATAAAAATAACAATAATAATAATTTCTTATACTTTTAACTTAATTCAAATATTATTCTAAAAAGTATTCTATCAAATGTTCAAATAATTCTTAAATATATTTTAAATTTTATAAAATGATTATTTTTTCAAAATTAGTTTTTCAAAAGAAAAATTACTAATCTTGATATCACTGATACTATAAATAAGTGACTTTTATTATTATTATTATTATTATTATTATTATTAAATATATTTTGTTTTAATCTTTCAAACTTTAGTTATTAATTACTGTTAGTTCTTGTTTGACTTAAGGTTGGGTGGTTGAGCTATGAATTATGGATACGGATATCATAAACTCAAAATTATAAGACACGACAGTAAATAAATAAATAAATAAATAAATAAATAAATAAATAAATATATATATATATATATATATATATATTTATAAATTTATTAAAATATACTAATATAGTTTATAATGTGAAAAAATAAAATAGAAACTTTTATAAAAAATTTAATTGAAGATATAATTTCTACATTTCATTCTCATTGAAAAATATAATTAGAAATTCTTGTTCAGCAAGAGATATGCTGATAATTTCAAGAATTTCATTATTATTGAATGAAAAGTTATCTCTTGCAATATCTCATAATTTAGTTTCTTCTTTGTATTTTGAGGATTTTCTTGAGAGAAAATAAAATTTACTATAGACATATACTAGGTCTTTCCCCTTTTGGGTATGCTGACAAGTTCAAGAATTTTATTGTTATTGAATGAAAAGTCATCTCTTGCAATATCTCACAATTTAGTTTCCTCTTTGTATTTTGAGGATTTGCTTGAGAGAAAATAAAAATTACTATGGACATATACTAGGTCTTCCCCCCTATTAGGTGTCATCTTATTTCTTTTCAAAAAATGTATAAAAGAGTAGGTACTCCAATTCCTTTTAAAACAAGAAGCAAAACATGGTTGTCCAAGTAGCTTAAGTGCACGAGCTCCATGAACAATACATCATGTTTTGCATCTATTTTACCTCTATCTTTTAAAAAGTCAACATCAACAATGATTGATGAAGGCGTGGCAGGGACTTGGTGCTTGAGGTGAGGCTAGGGTTGCAAGTGCGGCAACACTAGGGTTTATGATGATGGCGGCTGTGCTAAACATGGTGGCAGAGACGATGTTGTAAGGGTGTGGAGGCTCGCGGTGAGGTGACAGTGGTTAATGGTGGCAACCGACGCAGCAGTGACGAGAGTATCACTCCTCAGATGCAGCAAATTGGTGAAGAATCGCAACCATAGTGGTACCCTTGACGGCAGTGAGGATGAGCAATAGGCAATGAGCTTGCAAGTTCTATTTGCATTAAGCCTTCTTTGAGCCATTTCTTGTAAAGATTTATTCTTCCTCTTAACACCATTTTGTTGAGGTGTTCTTGAATTAGAAAAGTTATGGTTGATACCATAGTTTTTCCAAAGAGCTTGAAAATTTTCCTATTCAAATTATCCACCATATGTTAGCAATTTTTACTATGATGGCAAGCGAACCAATTCCTTATGTAGCAAGTAATAAATATATCATTTTCTCTAAAGGGACTTGCGCAATACATGACAACAAATGCAATCGATAACAAATTTAGACTACAAATTATTCCCAATATTCAAATTAATAAACAATAAAATAAAGTTATGCAAAAACAATTAAAATACTTTTAGTATTTCTAAAAGCACTTGAAATGTGGAAAAAGAATGGACAGGATATATAATGCAATTGCCGAGATTAAACTTCATCGAATCTCACTCTCATGCATAAAATAATTTACCTTCTTTCCAAACAAATGTCAACGTCAACCAACTATAATACCCAAACCCTAATTTCTTAGGTGAATGGGCTTAACTTTATCTTGTAAACATCAATTACTTGATCAATTGTATAGATAAAACTTGCAATCACCACAAGGGTTTTAAGACAAAAAAAAATCATGTTTCGTTCCTAACACAAGCTTTCATTTGGTATTTTGATTTTGTTCCTCATTACAAATAATATTTCCCAATACCCTAAGAATCAATGATCAAGCCATGAATCAACACCACAGGCAATGAGCATAGAAACAAAATATTAAAATTGAAAGAAAAGATACGTATATCAATCCAATATCCATTACATGAGAATTCAATTACTTACATCAAACCCCAAAAAGATGAGAAGAATAAACAATGAAAGAAGATGAATATACAAAGAGGAGAAAAGGGAACCCTCCAAATCCTAGCCATCATCCCAAGGCTGCATTTTTCTAACTCCTAGATGGAGTGGAGTGGAGTGCATGTAGAGTATCTAATCATAATGGAGAGACCTCTTTACTTATAGAAAATTTCTAGGTTAGGGACATTGGTGAACGCAACTAATGTGGCGTCAGGCGCGACTTTCAAATCCATGTAGCATTTTCGCTCACTGGTGGCGTCGGGCATGACTTGATCTATGTCCAGTTTAATCTTTTATTTCCTCCTTGATGGGCTCTAATCCTTCTCATTTTTATCCAATGCTTCCTGTTTAATTATTTCACAAAATTAATGGCATTTAGAGTAAAATATGATTAAAAACTCGAGTAACCAATTCTTTATAACAAAAATCATATTATTAAGAAAAGGAGATAAAAACATGAGATTTAACATTATAAAAATAAGCCCAAAAATATCATAAAAATAAATATTATCAGTATTTTTCCGAGCACTTGAAATGTGGGAAAAGAATTGGACAGGATATATAATGTGATTGCTATGATTAACTTTATCAAATCACACTCTCATCCATAAAATCATTTACCTCTTTTCTAAAAAAAGTCAATGTCAACCCACAACAAGACCCAAACCCTAATGAGCCTAAGCTTATTTATTAACTCTCAATTTCGTGATCAATTACGTAAATAATATTTGCAATCGCCACAAGGGTCTTAAGACAAAAAAAGAATCATGCTCTATTTATAAACATAAGTTTTCATTTGGTATCTTGATTCAGTTCCAGATTACAAATAATATTTCCCAATATCCTAAGAATGAATGATCAAGTCATGAATCAACACGACAAGCAATCAATACATAAAAAAATACTAACATTGAAAGGAAAGACATATATAAACCTAATATTGATTACATGAAAATTCAATTAATTACATCATCCCAAGGCTTCATTTTTCTGACTCCTATTATAAATTCTAACTCCCAGATGGAGTGGAGTGGAGAGCCTCTAAAGTGTCTAACCCTAATGGAGAGACCCCTTAAATATAGAAAATTTCTAGGTCAAGGACATTTGCGCCCAATCCCGCTAAAGTTGCGTCAAACGCAACTTGATCTACGTCCAATTTAATATTTTATTTCTTCCTTCATAGGCTCCAATCTTGCTCTTTTTATCCAATGTTTCCCGTTCAATTATTTGACAAAATTAATGGATATAGAGTAAACTTAATAGGCTCCACTCTCGATGTACCAGAAAGGACCATTGAAAATCTATGTACTCCATTCACCTACAGTCAAACGCCATTTAAACTGTGAAAGATGTCTTTATTCTATCTAAATCTTTGGGTTTGCTCCCAGCAATCACTTGTTTGATATCTCGAGCCTAACAAATGATCTCACCTTGGTGAATGGTACCACACAAACCCAAAGACTAGAGCAGCAAGTTAGTCAAAGAAATTATTTGTTTATATAAAAATTAAAAATTAATAATAAGAAAATAAAATATAAAAAAATAAAAATTTAACAAATCTGCACTCTTTATTCACATATGCAACTCTTTATTCACATATGCAATTGTTCTTTTGTTCCTATTGCTCAACCTAGTTAATTCCTTAATAAAGGTTACCTAAGGATTGAAAAACAATCAATCCACTCCTAGAATTGGTGAGATTCTTTCGCCGCATTGAGATCATATTATTAGAACAAGAAACCAAAGACTACACTTTGTTCCTAGTAATTGAACATCACCAATTGATTGAGTTTCTTTCTGAAGGCTGATTGTATCTCCCAATATCATTCAAACCCTAAGATCGCGTATTACCAACAAAGGTCTACAATACAAATATTGGCAACAAAACTCAACTAGATAAGAATAAGGTTAGGATCGATATAGAGATTCCTCTATCGTAAAGCATTATAACACCAAACTCAATAATTTCATATATAAAAAAGAAATTATAGAAGAGTTATGAAAATAAAATAAATAAAAATAACAAAAATGAATTCTAAAAGAGTTATAAATGTAAAAATTCCTTGTAATGGAATAGAAGTCCCACACAATCGCGCCAAAAACTTGTTAGCATTTCTCGTTATGATGGCAAGTGTACCAGTCGCTCATGTAGCAAGTAATAAATATATCATTCTCTCCCAAGGGACTAGCACAATACATGACAAAAAATGTAATCGATAACAATTTTAGACTACAAATTATTCCTAATATTTAAATTGATAAAAAAATAAAATATAATTATGCAAAAAAACTCTAGTAAAAAAAACACATATCATCGCGGTTCTGCAAGGCTTACAACTGCGGCTCTCGAACCGCAATAGATTCAGCCGCGATAAAAAGTACTGAAGCTACCACCACGGTTGTATAACCGCAGTGGAAAGTAAGACATACCACCGCGGTGGTATTCCTTTTTTTTTTCTTCGATAACCTGCAGACGGATTTCTGCACATGGCAAAACCCTAGTCCCCACCGCTTTCCACCATCATCACCACTAGTCGTCGCTGCTGCATAAGTATTTTTTCTTTTGTTTGCAAACCCTAATTCAATTGAAGGTAAGTGAGGAATGGAATGGGCGGCGCTACTTATATGTCTAACCTTAATTGAATTAGGATGAAAGGGTGAGATAATCTCAGCATGGAGAGCAAATTGGGCTTAAGCCCATTGTCGAGTACAGGATGCACATAAACACTTTTGTCTCTAGCATTGGGGATGTACTCGATTGACTTTTCTCTCTGCATCAAACCAAAGAGGTAGCAAACAACATTTATCTTTATAAAAAAAAATTCAAAATATAGAATGTAAACAATGAGATTACTTACTGGAGTTGTGGTATAAGGTTAACGACATTTTTTGGGCAATCCTGAACCAAAGAGACACTAGTTTGCTCTTACTTGCTATTGCTATTACCATTTCTCTGAAGAAAAAAAAAGATAAAAGGAAATCAATTAGCTCTGTTGACTGTTGAGAAAAATAAGAAAAGGGGTTAAGGCAATGAAAGAAAAGATCACAAGAAACCGAAAAAGAGAATCTTGGGTGTTGTTGTTCAGAAGGGACGAAAGTTTCTTACAAGAAACTTGCGATTGTTCTTTGAGTGTTTGGAGGAACCAAAACAAGCAAAAAAGTAACCCATTCAGAGGAAAAACCTTACGCTTGAATGATGAGGTTTAACCCAATGGCATTTGATAAAGCTATGAGTGGCACGGAAATGACGTAAAAAAAGAAACCACATACCATCGCGGTTCTAAAAATAATCGCGGTGGTATCTCCCTACAACAATTTTTTTTTAATATTTGTGTGTCTTACCACCGCAGTTCTAGCACCAACCGCGGTGGTATCTCATGCAATGTGCCTTGTGGGGAATATGATCGTAATTATTGTAGACAACCACGATGGTATCGTGGTATCATTGCACTTAATTTTAAAAATGTCATCGCGTTTCTTTTCAATGCGGTTCCCTGTTAACCGCGGTGATATCCTGCCGTAAAATATCATTTTTCTACTAGTGAAACAATTAAAATATTTTTGGTATTTTTACAAGTACTTGGAATGTGGAAAAAAATGAAAAGGATATGGAATGCAATTATTAGGATTAAACTTCATTAAATCTCACTCTCATGCATAAAATCATTTAGCTTATTTCCAAACAAATGTCAATGTCAACCCATAATAATAGCCAAACCCTAATTCCTTAGGTGAATGAGCTTAAAGTTATCTATTAACCATTAAAGAGTGGGAAAGACATATTCTTGACATAGAGTTTGCTTAGAATAGAGTAATTTATTTTACTACTTGCCACTCCACTTTTGAGATTGTTTATGGGTGTAATCCTTTCACTCCTTTTGATTTATGCCTCCTTCCTACTCCACGAGATATGATCTATAGTGATGTTAGTCAAAGGGAAAAACTAATAAAAGATCTACATGTCAAGGTGAAAAATGAAATAGAGAGGAAGGTATTTTCCAAATTGGAGATTGGGTTTGGATTTACATGAGAAAAGAGAGATTTCTAAATCAGGGAAAATCCAAACTCCAGGTTAGAGGAGACAATCCTTTTCAAATCTGTGGGAGAATAAATAACAAAGATTATGAATTAGATCTCCCAAATGATTTTGTGGCAATCATAGCTTCAATGTTGTTGATCTTCTCTTTGTGATACAGGTCTTATGAATTTGGGGACAAATTCCCTCCAAGATAGAGAGGATGATATATATGAGGATGAAGAATTACTTGAGGAATAAAGAGAAGAAGAGCTTCATTGAGTATAAACAATAAGCACAATAATGTTCCTTACAACGCTTTTAGGACACAGAAATATTTTAATAGCATTTGAAACTTGTTGCAATTTCTTTTCTGGGTTGTCGCAACCGGGGCCATGACGGGGACAACGAACAAAATATAATTTAATTTAATTTTCAAAACAGAGGAGTCACCACCATAGTTTATTAGGAAAAACTATGGAAAACCAAAAACAAGATAAGGCAAGTTTGCGAAAACGGATTTCGAGTCCGGAAGTCGGTTACGTGTGGGGAAGGTGTTAGCACCCCCACAACGCCCGTCCTAAAATGGTACCTTTAATTAAATAAGTAGTCTGAGTGTGATTTTTTAAAACATTTATTTTCCCAAAAAAGAGATTAAGATAAAACAAACAAAATATTTTTGTTTTGTTTTAGGGAGTCCGACAAGGTTTGAACTTGCTCCTACGTATCTCCATCAGGGATGGAGAATCAGGGTTATGTAGTTCTTTGATGATAAGATTGTTAGTTGTTTTGATTTGTATTTTTGAAATTTTATGTTTGAAAATAGGGTAATTAAATGGTGTCAGTGACAGGTTTAAAGCTTGAGCTTTTGAGATACAATGTCAGGTTTAAAGCCTGGGCTTTGAGGAACGGTGCCAGGTTTAAAGTCTGGGCTTTGAGGAACGATGCTAGGTTTAAAGCCTGGGCTTTGAGGAATAGTGTCAGGTTTAAAGCCTGAGCTTTAAGGATTTGGGTATATATCAAATTTGGTATTGGAAAATAACATGCGATAGTTATATGCAACATAGAATTGACATTTTAATTTTAATAAAATCATGCATGCAAAAATAGAACATGACTCAATGAAACTCAACTTGGATTAAGGACATTTTGGTAATTGTGGAGAGTGTGGGTGCAGAACTTAATTAATGGGTTGCAGGAAGTAATGCCACTAATAAGAAACTCAACTTGGATTAAGGGCATTTTGGTAATTGTGGAGATTGTGGTGCGGAACTTAATTAATGGGGGTGCAAGAAGTAACGCCACTAATAAGAAACTGAACTTGGATTAAGGGCATTTTGGTAATTGTGGAGAGTGTGGGTGCAGAACTTAATTAATGGGGTGCAGGAAGTAGATTCCACCAATAAGAAACTCAACTTGGGCTCAGGGCATTTTGGTAATTGTGGAGAGTGTGGGTGCAGAACTTAATTAATGGAGGTTTAGGAAGTATCTCCACCAATCAGAAACTCAACCCATGGCTAAGGGTATTTTGGTAATTGTGAAGAGCTGGAGTGTAAATCCTAATTAATGGAGGTGCAGGAAGAATGGCCCAACTCCTAAACCCTAAGCCACCACCACCTTTCTTCACCCATGATGAACCAAAAGCGGCATCAGTGATGGGGAAGGAGCGGCGACGGCACGGGGCCGGCGACGGCGGCGGCGTGGGGCGGCGACGAAGGCGGGGGCCGGCGGCGGCGGCGGCGGCGGCGGTACGGTATGACGGTGGCAGTGCGGAAAAAATGACAGTGACTGCCGAAGTCGTTTTGGGATTGTTTTGGAGTGATTTTTGGAACATAAAATACATGGATAAAATACATAGAAGAATGTATGGAAGATGATGAATTTTTTATTATTTAATAAATAAGGAAAAAAATAAAATGTTATAAAGAGCAAAATGACCCTCTTTTTTTTATTTTTTTATCTTTATATGAAAATGAAATGATAAAGAAATAAAAAAAACCATCACAGGAAGATAAAAACACATGATTTACAAATTTCAAACTTCAAGATCCATATGAAAATCTAAACCTTACAAATCATACCTGCGTTCTTCAAAAGTGATAGTCTCCTTTCCAAAAGTTTCTTGCTTCTGAGTTTTAAATTGAGTGTGGATAGTAAGACAGAAGAATCAATCTTCTCTACTTTTTCTCTCTTTTTTTCTCTATTTTTAACGTGTTCTCCCTTTATCAGTGATCCTCTCTTTCTTTCTTTCCTCCTCCTCTCTTCTCTCTTTTTTCT
>Ga0209700_108512_pt1 | contig 13038 bp, 8 predicted proteins | sample SiratroredBW_FD_187528 | JGI IMG/M metagenome (GOLD analysis project Ga0209700, IMG submission 187528) | Root nodule microbial communities of legume samples collected from California, USA - Siratro red BW (SPAdes) (version 2) | ecosystem: Host-associated > Plants > Roots > Nodule | place: USA... | reverse complement strand
AAGCTTTAAACTTGGCACCTCAAAGCCCAAGCTTTAAACTTGGCACCTCAAAGCCCAAGCTTTAAACTTGGCACCTCAAAGTCCAAGCTTTAGACTTGGCACCTTACCCAAAGCCCAGCTTTAAACCCGGCATTGACAACACTCTTTTCCCTTACTTTCAAACCCAAGCCTTTTCAAGCTCCCAAAATTTTCAAAATATCAAAACAACCAACAATCTTATCATCAGAACTACGTGATCCCTGATTTTCCTGATTGGAAATACGTAGGAGCGAGGTTATCCTTGTCGGGCCCAAAAAACTAAAAAATATTTTCTTTGTTATTTATTTTTGTTTATGCATTTTTTAGGAAAAGATAAATATTTAGAAAAACCACATTCTTTTATTTTATTTGTTTAATTAAAGGTACCGTCTTTTGACGGGCGTTGTGGGGGTGCTTGTACCTTCCCCACACGTAACCGACTCCCGGACCTGAAATCTGGTTTTTGCGAACTTGCCTTATCTTGTTTTTGGTTTTCCATAATTTTCCTTTAATAAATTATGGTGGCGACTCCTCTGTTTTGAATATGAAGATTATTTTTTGTTCGCCGTCTCCGTCGTGACCCCGGTTGCGACAAGGATCATCAACAGTTCTAATGTTTCTTCTATTTCCAATACTTTACTCGAGAGCAACCCAAACTCATATTGCACAACATTTTCTAATGCTTCTTCTACTTCCAAATCATTCACAGTCCAAGTCTAACTTTATGACATTATATATCATAATACCAAACCACCTCTTCATCCTGCAACTCTTATAATGTCAAATTTCATATCATCTATATATTCAAAATAACCATCAATTTATAAAGAAGTGATATTGTAAGTTCCCTTTACCTAGATTAAGTGTGCTTTTGTTTAATAATTCCATAGAAACCGCTTTCAGCAATTCAAACAATCGAAGTAAGCATTTAGAAATTCAATCTTATATTGAATTGAGCGTTTACCATCTAATCAAAAGTTATAACTAATAACCAAAGTATATTATTTCTACTTAAAAGCATAATACCAAAACACCACGATTCGATTATTCATTGAAAAAAAAATTTGTATTTTTTGCACACATATATTTCAAATTTTTTTACTAAGTCATTTTTTTGACAATTACATTATTTTTGTACTCAACTTCATATAAAAATACTCAATTTGTTTTTATTACATTAGAAAGAAACGACTAGTGAAATAAATCAAAAATCAAATAAGCTATGTGCTTTTTTTTTTTTTTTTTTTTTTATCAATAACAATGGAAACATATAAAGAGTTTACAACAATATTCTCTCGCACCTTATTTAATAATAATTACATGTCTAAAAATGATTTTTATTAATTAATAATATAATTTTTTACACTAATGGTTTATAAATTACTTAAAGTTTATATTTCTTTTGTGCATTGTAAATTCATACTAATAATAATATTAATAAATTCCTATAAGAACGGAAATCATTTTACTTTACTTGTTTAATCCATTTTTTTGCAATAGAATGGATTTTTAAATGTATCAACTTTCTTTGACATGCTTAATTTATTAATAAAACAAATCGAATTCAATGAGTAGCTTAACTTCTCAATTTAATTTTTTCCTATATATATAATTTAGAAGGTCAGTATTATTTGTTTTTATTTTGTATTAGTTTAAAAATATTCAAATTAGATTTAATTTTTATTACTACTAATCCACAGATTTTGATATTAATCAATTGTAAACGATCTTATATTTAATTTCTAAATAATTATTATAAAAATCAACCAAATAAATATTTTAACTTTAGAATTACTAAGAAGGGTGAGGTGGAAGTTTTGAAATTAGCGAACATAACGATTTGAGCGCGCGCAAACGCGAGAAACCTTTCATTGCTTGAGTTTCTCTCATTACTCACAGGGCGTCTCTCTCACTGAGCTACCAAGCGTTTGCAATGTCTGCAACCAAATCCGGGTCAAGGAAGCGGGCATCCGAATCCGAACTCACGAAGACCGTTAAGAACAACCGATCAACAAAAGATAATTTCGATCTCGATTTGGATTTCGATCTCTCAGAGTTCGTCTTCGCTGTTTTTGTCTTTTAATTTTTTATTTTTTTTTTGGAATCCTGCTAAAAGTTTAACCTATTGTGCAAATCTTCAGTGACATAAAAGGAATCGTGTCCGCGCTGCACCTGATCAGAGACAAGGCTCAGAAGGATGGTCAGAAGAAGAACGAAGAGACAATTTCCAGGTACCGCGTTCCGTACGTTTCGATACTACCTGAAACGTTTCTGTTACTGTAGTTTAAACTTCGAAGATTGTTCCTGGAAATATTCGAATAATGCGGAGAAGGTTTTAGCGGTTTTTGATTCGGATTTTGAATCGACGCGCGTGCTTCTCTTATGTGATCCAGAAACATGTGCTTGACGTGGACTTGTAAATTTGACACAATCATTGATCGTAACATTGACTTCGAATGAAAAGAGCTACAAATTTCATGCAACCGCCATTTTATTTTCTTATTTGTTGTTTCCATAATCGGTGTTTTAGTGATTGCTGCTTTTTGTTTGTGATAGTGTGGGTTTTGAAGTTAAGTCTATGATAGAAGGATTGAGGTCAAAAATTGAGAAGGACAGGTAAACTTGAAGTCTGAATTGCATGTTGTTTTGGCCTTTCAAATATTTTTTGCCGCTATTTCACTGTATTAAACAGTATATTGTCGTTGCAATGTCAGGCATAGCATTAGTAAAGCGCTTTCAAAGAGTTCCAAAGAGGTTTGTAGACGATTATGGTTTGTGTAGATATTGAATAGTGATAATCGAGTCATAAATAGGAAGGGGATTTTGCGTGTTATCCAAAACTGGTTTAATCATTGTTGTTATTACAAGCATGCAGTACGAGAGTTCCTTGAAGAGCGAAACTACTAAGTTTCAAGCACTTCACGAGAACTTTTGCAAAGAGAAAGCCACTTCTATGCAGGCACTGAAAGGTACTCCCTGTGGGATAGTCATTGCGGTCCAATTAGCTTCATCTGTTATGAACTTAATAGCCCTTTTTTTGAATAACTTGTGTTATCTTATTATGATTCTTTGACAGTTTCTGAGATATATAGTAGTGGTAATTCCTTTGGGAAGTGTTACTTTTGAAATATATAATAGTGTTAATTCATCTGGTATAATGAGATAATCGTACTCTTTGCTGGTTAGACGCTAACCACTGTTCTGTTCATTGATAGATATTATATCCAAATTTGAAGAGGAAAAGGAAAAACTATTTGTGCGATATGAACAACTGAGTAAGCTATATCATTTAATCTGCCTTTAAGAATTTATAAAATAGCAACCTGAATTCAATAATTTCATTTTTCTCTACAACTTTACGAATGCTTCACAGGGAAGAAAGAAAGAATTATGATATCTGAACAAGAAAAGGCCTGCAATGATAAAATTGCCCAACTGGAAGAGTCATTGAAAAAGAAGAAACAGGTAAATTAAGCAGTGGGATATAGTTTTTTGTGTTGCATTCTGTCCGTCTCTCTTTGATTGATATATTCTCCCGGGCATGAGCATATCCGATTGATTGTCTTTTGTCACACAGGACGATAAAACTTTCAGCATTCTCAGGAAAACACTAGGTTCGTTCTTGGAAAGTACCTCGGACGAGGATTTCCCACCTGATGACTGAGACTGCAATGCGCAGATCGTCTGATGCGTCACAATCACTGGTTCAGTTAATTTCACTGCAAAATGTTATCAAAGATAAACTCGAGCTCAACTCTCTTTACACAGTTTCACTTTAATCTCTTATTACAACCAGGTTTTAAAAATATAATTCTTGCAACACAAATTCAGGACAATAACTGCTTATATTAAGATATATATATTTTCTAGTTCTTGTAGATGTTTCTCCTTTTCTTGCTACCATTGTTGCTGATTCTGATTAAATTCTTCTCCAAATCTGAGCGCATAGCTATAATAGAAACAATATGCTTTTCAATGGCTTTTACCTTCGGCTAGACGAATTAAACAATAAAAATCTTAATTGACCTGTTTGGACAAGTGTAGAACAAAATAAAAAATATTAACATCGATAATTCTTTTTTAATTTTTACACAAATATATGAAAGATCTCGTTTCATTTTTTTTCTTATTATTTTTTAATATTTAAGGAGAATTTGTTCCATGCAATTCAATATATTGAATAATATAGCGTAAAAAAGATACCAGCAAATCGCTTTTTCTCCACACTCGTACCACTGGTGCATAGGTAATTCAAATAAGTGTTGTAGTTATCTCTTTAATTTACCATTTTAGTATATTTTTTTTTTACGAAAAACATTAGAACAGGCATATTTGAAATTATTTGTCTTATGTTTTTAAGTTGCACAACCTCATATGGAAGAGGCTGTGTTTAAGAAACATGACTTTAACTTTAATTTTGAAATGATACAAAAGTTATAGTTGATAATGATACTTTTTATTTTTTATTTATTGTCTATATGAAAATTGAGTTCAAGTATGATTTTAATTTGATTAATTTTCTCTTTAATATGTCACTAAAGTTATATATGTGAAACTGGACTTCTATTATTTTACTTTTAAATTGATATTATACATGGTGCAATTTTTTTCGAACTAAAGGCAGACATGATAATTACAATTTTTATTGTTTTATTTGCAGTTCGAAAGTAAGAAAAAAATTATTTTTGTCAAGCAGAACTTTAATTTAAACCTTCCATCTAGTAGTTAGATTTAAAAAAAAAAACAAATCAATCCAAAGTTATGGAGACTAAAAAACAATCAATCAATAGACATAGAGTTTAAAAGAAATCAATTAAAAAAATAGTAAATGATGTAACATTTAATAAAAAATTTCAACTTTTTCATCAAACATTATAGTGTCAATATCTCTATATAAAATAAAATTTTTGTTGATAAAATTACGTATAATTACAATAATTTACGTTAAATTTTATTAGAATTGGGCAACAATAACAAATTATTCATATTTTAATATATTTTAAAAGATATATTTTGTCAATTTTAATATATATATATATATATATATATAACCAAACATTAAATAATTTTACATTAATATAAAATTTTATATATATGATCACCAATAAATTATGAAAAAAAAAAAACAATTAAAAGATAAGAACCCTATCACTCATTCATATATATTTTAGATAGTCAAGTCCATTGATAATATTCAAGGAAAATTAATGAAATAAGTAACACGATGAGCGATGATATTTTAACACTGTTCACCGTTAACCTTCATTTAATATTAACATATATTATTATTTTATTTATATATAATATTTTATTAATAAAAAACTTTTATAAGAATAATGTGAAACTAATATTTTCCTAATGAAATAAAGGGACCAAGAAGAGGAATAGAAGAATCTGAAGTAAAACTTCATGAAAAAATTAATAAAATTAATTCCAAAATTTTATATTAAATAATTAGAAGAATTTAAAGTAAAACTTCAAGAAAAAATTAGTAAAATTAATTCCAAAATTTTATATTAAATAATAATTTCATATGGGTGTGTCTCTTTGTAAGAAAGCAAGTTTTTGAGATTGATCCATAAATTCTCGTAACTAATTTGTTTGATATACAAGGAAGACAGATCCAATAGGCAGGCCACTAACAACCAGATTTAGCAGGAATTGGTCTCCTTTGTTGTACAGACCATGGAGGGCGCTTGTTGTGTGCCTGCACAAATCCATGAGAGAAATTCTTGTTTAAATGAAACTCATAGTCGTATTAGGCTACAAGTTCTATAACATTAGCAATCTAGGTAGACTTATAATTGAAAATCAAAAGAGGAGGGTCTAACGAAGAAAGATAATAAATTCCCCTTAATGAAAATAAAACCCCTTACAAAAGCAAAACATTAGTCCTCATTAACTTGGATACGAGAAAGAGGATAAGATAAACCATTTATCCTGTTTTAATCCAGTTTAGTGCGTTAATGAGATAGGCGTTATTCTATCACTTAACACTTTCCTAATCTTTAATTAAAAATTAATCTGGTTGAGGGGAATGGGATACAAACTAATATGATAAGTCAACATTTTTTTCTTCCTCCTCATCCTTATGCTACTGTGTGTTTCACTTGCAACCATCTCTGAATCCAATCGGGAAATTTTATCTGTCAAGCCCTTATTATTATGTTTTTTTTTTTCAGCAAACTTAATTGCCTGGGTCTTAGTGGCCTAAGACAAACTTAATGTTAGTTCGAATTTCACTTATGGTTAGTATGCTACTCTGTGTTTCACTTGCAACCATCTCTGAATCCAATCGGCACATTTGATCTGTCAAGCCCTTATTATTATGTTTTTTTTTTTCCAGCAAACTTAATTGCCTAGGTCTTAGTGGCCTAAGACAAACTTAATGTTAGTTCAAATTTCACTTATGGTTAGAAAGTTAATGGTTATGTAATTAGTCAGAGTACATGTAGTTTGCTTTAATGCATCACTACGGACAAATTTGTTGTGGTGCCTAATTGAGTATGGAAATCCATTTCGGTTTGAAAGCATAATCTCCTACACCATCTTTACTATAATAACTATTAAAATAGAAAAATAAATATAGGGTTAATTCTCTTGATCTTAAAATATACACAAAAAGGTTTTTCTTATAAAGGACAAAAATAACAGAAATAGTAACAAAATAACAGAAAGTATGGACTAAGCCCGTTATATTTAACACTTCCCTCAAGCTGATGCATATGTACCAAGCTTGTTATAAATATAATCAATCCTAGGACCCATTAAAGAATTGGTGAAAATATGTGCTAATTGATCATTTGAATTAACAATCTCAGTCTTGATGTCTCTAGATGTAATTTTTTCTCGAACAAATGACAATCAACTTCAATATGTCCAGTCCTCTCGTGAAAGACGGGATTTGAGCTAATATGAAGAGTAGTCTGATTATCACATATGAGTGTCATTTGAGTGACCTCTCCAAATTGCAATTCTTTCAGTAACTGTTTGAGCCAAATAAGTTCACAGACAGCTAAGGCCATGACTCTATATTCAGTTTCAGCACTAGATCTTGCCACAACATGTTTCTTACTCTTTCAAGATATCAAATTACCACTAATAGAAACACAATATCCGGAAGTACATCTTCTATCTAATGGAGACCCTGCCCAATCCACATCTGTATAACATACAACTCCAATATAATCATTATGACCATATAGCAGGCATTTTCCAAGAGAACCTTTAATGTACTTCAATATAAGAGTAACTGCATTCAAATGATTAACACATGGAGAGTTAAGGAATTGACTCACCACACTAACTGCAAAAGAAATATCAGGACGAGTAATAGTAAGATAAATCAGTTTTCCAACTAATCTTTTATACTTCTCAGGATCTGAGAGGGGCTCCCCCTGACTAGGTAGAAGTTTGATATTAGGGTCTATAGGTGTCTCAACAGATTTAGAATTCAGTAACTCAGTTTCTTCCAAAAGATCTAATACATATTTTCTTTGAGTAATAACAATACCATGATTGGATTGTGCTACCTCAATCCCCAAGAAATACCTAAGTTTACTAAGATCTTTGGTCTGAAAATGGTGACAAATATGGTGTTTAAGTTTAGAAATGTCATGGTGATCACTACCTGTAAGAACAATGTCATCAACATATACAACTAGATAGATACATCCAGCATTCGAATGACGATAAAAAACTGAATGATCTGTCTTACTGCGAGTCATACCAAATTCTTTAACAATAATACTAAACTTTCCAAACCAGTCCCTGGGAGACTATTTGAGACCATATAAAGATTTGCGAAGACGACATACCAATCCAGAAGACTCTCCCTGAGCAACAAAACCTGGAAGTTGCTCCATATAAATTTCTTCCTGCAAATCCCCATTAAGAAAAGCATTTTTGACATCCAGTTGATAAAGTGGTCATCTTTGAAGAGTTGTCATGGCTATAAATAGGCGAACAGACGCCATTTTTGTCACTGGAGAAAATATCACCATAGTCCAAACCAAAACTTTGAGTGTAGCCTTTAGCCACAAGATGAGCTTTGAGACGATCAACAGTGCCATCAGGACCAACTTTGATAGCAAAGACCCACCTACAACCAACAACAGATTTCCCAGAGGATAAAGAAACGAGTTCCCAAGTTCCACTGCTCTGAAGAGCACTGAGTTCATCAAGCATAACTTGACGCCAACCAGGATGGGCTAAAGCATCACCTACAGATTTTGGAATAGACACCGAAGAAATAGATGAAAGGCAAGCATAAAAAGGTTGAGATAGTATATGATAGCTCAATGCAGTATAATGTGGAGAGGAATTACAGATAGAACGTATACCTTTACGAATGGCAACGAAAAGATCAGGTTCAACCGTCAGAGCCGAATGGGACGGAAGATCTGACACCATAAGAGAATCACTTGGTGGACGTTGGGAAGTTTGATGATGACTATAAACCTTAAGAGGTGGTGAAGGAGGCGACTCAATAGGAACACTAGACATGACAAGAAAATCACAGACAACTGAAATATGTATTTGACTAGATGAAGACGTAATAGGAGAAGATAAAGACCTAAAATAAAAAGAAGATTCAGTAAAGGTAACATCTGAATAAATGAAATAACAATTAAGTGAAGGTAAAAAAACATTTATATTCTTTTTTATATCTAGTAAATCCTAAAAAGACACATTTATGTGATCGAGCAGATAATTTATCACGCCCAGAGCTAAAATTGTGAACAAAGCATGTAGATCCAAAAACTTTAGGGGGTAAGGAATGGAGAGACTCATGAGGAAACAAAATAGAGTGAGGAATTTTATTTTCTAAAACTGAAGATGACATATGATTAATAAGATAACATACACTAAGAAGAGCATCACTCCAAAAACATTGAGGAATCTCACCATGAATTAAAAGAGTACGAGTAGTTTCAACAAGATGTCTATTCTTGCGCTCGGCCACCCCATTTTGTTGAGGTGTATAAGCACATGAAGTTTGGTGAAGAATGCCATGAGATTTTAAAAAAGTGTTAAAAGAATGCGAAAGATACTCATAAGCATTATCACTGCGTAAGATTCGAATTGAAATTCCAAATTGATTTTTAATTTCATTAAAAAAGGTTTGAAATATAGAAAATAACTCAGAACGATTTTTCATTAAAAATAACCAAGTGCATCTTGAAAAATCATCAATAAAAGTAACAAAATATTGAAATCCTAAATCAGACTTAACACGACTTGGCCCCCAAATGGCAGAGTGAACTAAGGCAAAAGGGGACAAAGCACGTTGGGAGACACTACTAGGAAAAGAACTGCGACTATGTTTTCCTAAAAGACACGACTCACAAGATAAACTCGACAACTTGGATAAATTTGGAACAAGTAGTTGCATCTTGGCAAGACTAGGATGACCCAATTGTGCATGAAGGAGAGATGGAGAATCTATAATCGTGTCACCATGTGCAGTTGTTCGGAGGTAATAAATATCATGAGACTCACATCCGGTACCAATTATCCGTCCTGAACTCTAGTACTGTAAACAAACAGAATCTTTGGTGAAAGAAACAACACAATCAAGGGAACGAGTGAGACGGCTAACAGATAATAATTTAAAAGGTGACCCAGGGACATAAAAAACATTATTAATAGACAAAGAAAGACAGAGATGAATAGTACCAATACCATGGGATGAGACCTTAGAACCATTAGCCATAGTAATAGAAGGTAAATGGCTGGAGGTAGACAAAGAAGAGAAAAAGAATTTATTACCAGTAATATGATATGGGGCACCTGAGTCTAGAACCCAAGAATCAAGAGAATTAGAATAGGTGAGCCCAACAAAAGAGATACCTGTATGTGCAACAGATGTAGTGGAATAAGAGTTCTGACGATTCTCATACCATTTAAGAAATTCATTAAAAATAGCAGGTGGACCTGAGGTATCAGATGAAGTAAGATACATGGTAGATGGTGGCACAGGAGCAGCTTGGACAACCACAACAGTTGAAGAAGCGACAGCGGTAACCGCGGAAGAAGCAATAGAGGAGAGAGAAATAAAAAAAACGTGAAAATTCAAAAGACTCCGATGAAGATAATGAGGACAGATCCAGAACGCTTGCAAGACGAGGATCACAACGACGGTAATCGCTGCCGGAAAAGTCGCCGGACGCACCGCCACGCGCGGCGGCAGCGGTGACTGGAACAAAAGCGGCCACTGCAGGAGCGTCGCTGCTCCGATTGCCACGATTCCAAAGGCACAGTAATCGCTTGGATGAGGCGCTTGTGATGGTGGTGTCGCGGACCCGACCGGTGGTGACGGCGGCAGTGGCCAAGGTGACGGCAGCGGCGGTGAAGGCAACTGAACGAGAATGGTGAACAGTGGATTCACCAAAAAAAAAATTTAACCTTAACCCTAGACTCTGATACCATATTAAAATAGAGAAATAAATATAGGGTTAATTCCCTTGTGTCAAAATACACACAAAAGGTTGTTTATTTATAAATAACAAAAATAACAAAAATAGTAACAAAATAACAGAAAGCATGAGCTAAGCCCATTATATTCAACAAAACTCACCCAAGAAGGGCCATCTAAACCATGGACAAAGGTGTGAATAGCCCAATAAGAACATCCTTTCCTGCCCAGGAATAAACAGATAGTAGGGGTGTACATGGGTGGGGTTAGGTCTGATTTGGGTAAATCAATCGCCCAACCCGGCAAAAATTATTGCATTGGGTTTCTAACATTTTATATCTCAGACCAATTTAACCCAACTTACACTTCATCGGATTGGATTGAATTGAATCACATTAGTCAAAGTTTTGAAATAATAAATAACAAAATTGTCATCCACACAAACAAGAGCAGCCTCGAATAATTCTGATGCACACACCATCTATTGCGTAATTTTTGTTCAACTCGTAAACATGTCACGATTCCCTAATAGAAAGAATATGCAGCAATACTTTATAAATTCTACGTATTCAAAAATCAAACACAAGTGTCAGTCAAAAGCATGTTAAAATAATAAAATGAAATAATTTCATATTCGAAAATAAAGGTCAGAATAAAAATGTGGCAATCAATGTAAATTAATAAATATAACAAATTCATTTTTCAAAAAATCAACTTAAATTAAAAAGGTCAGGTTTGCATGTTAAATTAAGGTCAATGTTATTGTGTATAATGACTTGACTGGTGCCTTGTAGGAGAGGGATATCAATGGCGTTTCTCCTAATTCAAGGACCTGCGATGTTAAGACAGTTGCTTTTAAAGGACGGGGGAGAGGCTATGTTAAAATTTCTTCATTAGAAATTGAAGGGCCTTCATATGATTAAAAAACATGGAATGCATTTGGCAACTGGAAACATATAAAAAGCTATGAATTACTGATTTTGATTATAGCAATCCAACTGCCACAATTCAATTGTAACTTGGCCAACCTTGCCTCTCTTTAAGATAATTAATGTTACCTACAACAAGTTACTACTAGTCACACTATTTGTTACTTTTGAAAGGAACTTCTCAATGGGATTTATTTTTTCTTGCTAGTTTGTCTCTTACTCAGATTGCCTAAGTGATGTGGATTGGGCAATCCATCTATTTACTAGGAGGTCTATATCTAGTTGGTGCATGTTTCTTGTTCCTAGTTTGATTTCTTGTAAGAGTGAAAAGCAAGTCCAGGTTATCCAAGTCATCCACTTGAGCCTAAATATTGAGCTACGTCAGCAACCTGTTTTGCGATTATTTGGATTTAGGTGTGTCGGCTGAACTTGGAATTCCTCAAAGCAATGTCACACCTCTCTATGTTGATAACTTTAGTTCAACAACTTGCCACTAACTTGATTTTTCATGGATACAATGAGCATATTGGGGTGGATTGTCACTCTATTTGTGAAGCTCTTCATAATCATGTTATCTCTCTTCATCATGTCAACTTGTGACTTCAACTTGCAAATATTTTAACCAATTTTCCACATCCCGCCACCAATTCCTTGAAGCAAAGTGGTGCATCTTGAGCAGCCTAATAATTATTGTTGTTGTTTCCTTTTATATGGGTTAAAAGAATCAGCCTAATAAATGTATATATTTACAATTCCTATTTTACCTTGCACAAAGTAAGAATTGAATTAAACTATCATTAAGAGGAGCAATTGACAATGTATTATCTATAGAAGAGTAGTATACAATGAAAGTAGAGCAAGAAGCAAGAAATTCCTGCCACTCTCTATTCCTCTTCAAATATAGGATAAGATACCACAATACAATCCAATGAGTTATATGGTATGTTCTAAGTTTGTATTAGGATGATATTGTATCTGAATTTGCCCAACTCTCACATGCTATCGTATGTTATCGTATCTTATCCACTAATTAGGCCCTGAAGGTTTCAAATGAGTAGTTCTGTTTAGAGTAAATCCCAATACATTGACATACAAAACACTAGGTTTTTCAGACACTAGCATGCTAGTGTTTGCCATTTCTACATATATCAATCATCAACAGCAATTCAAATAGAAGTTGTTCACATCCATTATGTCAACTACAACATGTAGATACTATAGTCTTTGTATATTCTAAATTTTCATTCAAAATGTTTAAAAAAGTTAAAGGGGATTTTCTTTTTACAGAACTTTCAATTACTCTATATTAATTCATGAGATGTCTGGGTAAACCAAACACCGTCTCAAAAAGAAGACTATATTTTTCAGATAAAGTAATAAATGCATAAGAGTTAGCGTACCCCAATTTCTGTCACAAACTGGCATGAGGAACATCTAACTTGTGAAGCACCATATGGGTACATTAGCAGTACTGTACAACCGCCACACTCAACTTGCCCAATCTGATCAGCTGTGAGGAATGGGATATTGATTCAAATATCTTACCGAAAAAAAAAAAGAAAAAGAAAAAGACAGTGCCATATGTCATAATTTACAAGTAAGTCAACTTCAAGAAAATATAATACAGTTTCATAAGTGAGAACTGAAAACATCAACGTATGAAGGATTTCTTTT
>Ga0209700_108511_pt1 | contig 13042 bp, 11 predicted proteins | sample SiratroredBW_FD_187528 | JGI IMG/M metagenome (GOLD analysis project Ga0209700, IMG submission 187528) | Root nodule microbial communities of legume samples collected from California, USA - Siratro red BW (SPAdes) (version 2) | ecosystem: Host-associated > Plants > Roots > Nodule | place: USA... | reverse complement strand
TTTTAGAGAGGTTAAGAGAGGTTACTACTCTTTGACTCATTCATATTTGTTATTTTTTTATTTTTAATTTCTTTAAAAATTAAATATTAACAATGAATCTTCCCAAGAATAAGACTTGAAACACTTAATAAAAATATATTTTTTATTATTAATTTTATTTTTATTTAAGTGGAGAACATGGTTGTTATCTGAGCAGTTTAAAAAATTATTATTTAAAAAAAAATTATTTATAAATTTTTTAAAAACAATACGTGGAGTTAAGAAGTGAGAACATGGGAGTTTATGCCATTGACTCATTCTTTTTTTATTATTTTTTTTATTAATTTATTTTCTTGAACGTGCAAATCAAGTAATCAGTTTGAAAGCAGTTTTTTTCTTTATTTATTATTTATTCTTTTTTTTAAATACATATTTATTTTTATTTTGTTTTTATTCTTTAATCCTTAATTATTTAATATTTATTATTTGTTATTTGTTATTTTCGTTTTTTAATTAATTATTTTTTTTAATTGTTATCTTTTATTTACCACATTTTTTAGTTTTCTTTTAATGGAAAAATTTAATATATTTTTAATTACTATTATTACTATTATTTTTAACAAATTTTTAATAAACTGACTTCTCACTATTTCTTTGTAGGAATTTTATTTTAAAACCTTATTTATTGAATAGAATAGAACCAAAACTATTTTTTTATTTAAATAATAACACACATTTTTATTTTTATTTTATACTATTTTATATTTTGAAATAATTTTATTTGTCTAGACGAAATTGGGTGTTGACACCTACGGATCTATATCTGTAGGTATTACCCAGAGATTTAAGTCCGTAGGTATTATCCACGGACATAGATTCGTAAATATTACCCATGGACATAGATCCGTAGGTATTACCCACGGATATTGGTTTATAAGTATTACCCACAACTATTTCCGTAAGTAATACCTACATACCTATGTCCGTGGGTAATACTTAGGAACTTATATTTATGGATAAAACTACTATTATCTCTTATTAATAATGTTCATATTGATTTATTAATAATAATATTAGTAAAGGTGAATATTATTAACAATATTAATATTTTTATTGATATTATTAATATTATAACTAATATTATTGATATTTTTAACACTTTTATTATTATTATTATTATTATTATTATTATTAAATTTGTATTATTATTATTATTATCATTATTATTATTAATAATATTATCATTATTATTATTAAAATTAATAATATTATTAATAGTATTGCTAATATTATTGTTTTTATTATTATTTCTAATATTGTTAGTTATAATATTATTAAAATTGTAATTATTATTATTATCAGTATTATATTTTTGTTTTTAATATTTTTAAAGTTTTTAATATTATTAATATTTATACAAAAAAATATTATTAATGTTATTCATAACATTATTATTATTATTATTATTTATATTAACATTATTATTATATGTTTTTTAATATATGGAATATTATTAATACTTCTATTCATATTATTTATATTTACATTAATAATATTTTTAATATTTTACTATATTATTATCAACATTATTTATATTTATATGAAAAATAGTTTTAATATTATTAATATTTTTTTATATTAATTTCAGTTATATTAAAAATATTTGTGATATTATTATTATTATAATATTAATAATAATATTATCAATAATGTTATTAATGTTAACATTAATATTCTTAATTCTAATATTATTATTATGAATGTTATTTTTATTACCCATATTAATATTATTAATAATATTAGTATTTTAAATTTTATTAATTTATTATTGTTATTATGAATTTTATTAATATTATTTTTATCAATATTATTAATATTATTATTGATATTATTTATATTATTGTTAATATTATTATTATGATTTTTAATAAAAATCATAATAATAATATTAACAATAATATTATTATTAATAATAATATTAACAATCATAATCATAAATATAATCATAATAAGAATAATAATAATCATAATATTATCATATTGCTTGTCTCGAAAGTGGTAGAAAGCTTCCTTCAACATATTCAAAGAAGGTTGAGAAATGGTGTTAGAGTTTGGCCATTCAGTTATCCATTTATAATTAATTAATAGAGCGAGTTACATTGTGTAGGTTTCTTAACAAAAATAAAAAATAAAGACGTTTGAATAAGAGGTCAACATTAATTCTGAACTTCATGTTTTCAAGGAGTTATTATTATAAATGAAAGTAATTTAGGCTTCAATCATGAAACCTTGGGCATGTATATATAATAAATACTTGGTTAGGAATTTAACACAATTCAATACTATTAATAATGACTGGCTAACTATTATTTCATTTTCACAAATTTTAAAAGGGAATTATTTAAAAAGAAAAAAAAAGAGTGATATTGACATGCAAACTATCTTGCAGCTATGATAGCCAAGAAAAAATATGCTTCTTTCTGAAATCTGGGTGCATTATATTATATTTCGAAAGTGAGTAGAGAGAGAGAGAGGATTTCATAAACCATGGAACAACCTTCCACATCATCCAGCCCTCCTATAACCCTTTCATCTAAAATCACCATTCCAGACTCTTGTAAAAAGACCCTTTCCTCAAAAATCGGAAACTTAATAGAATACCAGCATATTCCAGAGGAATCTCAGATAGAACACTCCTTACCCCCTCTTCTGAGTCCGTACAATGTTTTCAGGCGAAACAGATCAGACTTTGCATGGATTTCTTCCATAAGAAAACTGATCTCTACTCCTAGAAAAGGATGCAGAGAGTATATACAAAGCTCTCGCATGGATCAGGTAGCCCTGCATGCTACCAGTTCAGAACAATACGTAGATCTGGAAATCAGCAAAGAACTGATAAACCAATGGAGAGCCCATGACTACGTAGCCCTCCATCTCGGAGCCGTCAGATTGATGCTGACCCTTCATGGCAGAAAAGGATTACCAGTAACAGCTAGAGTCACGCTGCTAGACTTTACATATCAAAAGTGCGAACAAGCTGTAATAGGAACAGTTTTGACAACACTTAACGCAGGAAGTGTTGTCTTAACCATTTTCCCAAATTTCAATGTCCAACTGAAAGATCCAACTCTTCCGAATAGATTCAAAGTACAAGTCCAGCTCGTAGGAGCACCACAAGATGAGGCGGCACTATCAGCCACCTTGCACCACCAGATAATCTACAGGATCCAAGATCATTGTTTTGATCTTCCTGGAGAAAGAAACTTTGAAGGAAATGCCCTCATGGTCATAGCTGCAGATGACCAGGAAACACCAACCATAGTCCAAGTTTCTAGACAGATACCAAGAGAAGAACTCAGAAGTCTTATCCCCACTGAGTGGATAAGCAACTACGAGAACTTTAAGAAAAAAGAAAAACAGATAGTAGCAACAGAAGCTACTTTCAGAAGAAACTCTGTTGATGGTAGTGTCAAAACTACCTTCAAATGGAAAGAAGAAGGAGAAACCAGCAACCCTCCTCCTGTCTTTCACACCATGATGATCACACTTGGAGACAGAGAAAAAAAGATTCCGGTACACTCCTTTCAAAATGATGGAAAAGCCATCTTTTCTGATAAATTGAATGGACATTTTCTGTGGGACGTAGATTCATCCAGATGCGATCCATACTGTAATCATGATTTTGACTCTGAATCAGATTTTGACTCTGATGATGAAGATGATCCCAGAAAAAAGAAAAGATGTAAGCCACCACCAAAGCCAACAAGGAAAAGTGACCCTGATAATGGTCCCTGGATTGGTATCAAGAAAAAGACAAAGCCTTTGCCTATCTATGAAGAAGGACTCAAAGTCCTCAGAAAAGAAGGATATCTACCACCACCGGCGGATCCAAACCTTATTACCTGGCCACCACCAAAAAATTGTTCCAATCTGTTTCAAACGAAACAAAAGAAGCCAGAAATCTCATGTTTCATGTTCAAAGATGAAGATTTCCCCACTCTGGAAAGGAAAAGTGATCCAGAAAAAGGAATCTCTTCCAAACCATTTGTCCAATCCACATAAATCCTTCCAGAAGGATCATACAAACTACTAAGCCAGGCAGAAGAAGTATTGAATTGGCAGACATCCAATTCTTTATCACAAAATAGCCTTTTAAAGGTTATTGAAAGAAAGGTAGACAGAATGATAAAATCTTTTCAGTATCAACTGAATCAAATGTCAGAGAGAATCCAGAAATCTTATGCTGAAACAAAGCAAAAGATTGAAAATCTGGAAGAAGGAATGAAGGAAGTTACTGAGTACAACTTCCATGAAAATGCCAGAAAGGAGAGAGAATTGCAAAAACTCAGAAAACAAGTCTCTAAGATAGAGGAATACGTTAAGAAAATTGCAAAACCTCCTCCTGAGAATATATATTCACCATTCCCCATCTCTCCACAAAAACTTCTCACACATACAGTTGTACAACATCCAGTAAAACCACCTTTCTTACCACCAACTCTTCCAGAAGAAACTACCTTTTTTGGAAGAAAAAACAAAGAAGCCATGCTGAAAAAACCCCTTGAAAAGCAAGCTGCTGAGGAAAAACAACAAGAAGAAACATCATCTAAAGATGAGGTCTTTGTCATCACAAATGATAGCGACTCTAATACCTCAGAACAAACTCCATCAGAAGAAGGAGATACAGAGGAAGAATATGCAGATATGTCAAAAATCTTCATGGCATCCAACGGAGAAAGTCCTGAAGCCTCTACTTCTGGATTACATGCACCAGAAATAAACACTTCGTCACAAAGAATTTCAGGAAATCCTTTATTCTCACTAGACGATATTCCACCAAAGCAGTGGAGGAAAAAGCTCCTTGATTTCAAGGCATGGATGGATGCAAAAATGATAGACCCCGATGTTGACCGATACAGAGTCATTGAAGAATTTTGTGCCAGAATGACGGGAACTTTGAAAGAATGGTATCAAAGTATCGGAACAGTAAATCAAGATCTACTTCACAGAATGGAAAGCACAGATGCAGTTATCTCAGCAATTCATTTTGAATTCCTTGGGAACATTGACACAGTAAACAAGGAAATTCGAAAAGAATACTTTGAGATGAAATGTTGTTCTTTGAAGATGAAAGATATTGAACGACATTTCCAGAGAATGCAGCAGAGATTTTATTTGCTGAATGGATACAATGATCCGAGTCTAAAGAACACTTATGTAAGCTCACTTCCTGAAGAAGTTCAGGGAGAAATGTACCGAATGTTCAACATGCAAAACAAAGAGATCACACAAATGACACTCGGAGAGATTCATCAGACATGCATTGTTGCATTAGACAAGCTGTGCAACCAACAACAATTACTTGAAGGAATCCTGAAGAATCACAAGAGATACTCCAAGAACTGTAAGAAAAATTACTTGGAGATAAAGTGCAAGAAAAAAGACTGTTCTTGCAAAAGCAAGTCCTTCCCAAAAGGAAAAAGCTTCACAAAGTATTCCAAACACCGAAAGAAATTCAAAGGGAAAAGAAAGGTGAAGTTCTTCAAGAACAAATCTTTCAGAGGAAAGAAAAAAGGGACGAAATGTTTCATTTGCGGAAAGTCCGGACATTTTGCAAAGAATTGTCCAAACAAAACAGAAAAGTCTACCAGACTTATCCAAACCCTGCAAATTGAAGAAGAAGATGTAGAATCCCTATACAGTGAACAAGACTACCCAAATGAAGAAACTGTTTTTGGCATTGATCTTTCTGAAGAAGACAGTTCAGCAAATGAAGAAACAACTACATCTAGTGATGATGAAGAATGCCAACATCATTTTCCAATTTTATCTTTTGATGAGATTACAAAGGTAGAAGAACAGTCTCTCATTTCTATTCCGCCAGCTCCAAACATAGAAGTTCATATACTTCCCACAAAATATGAAATTCCTATAAAGGTCATAGCTTTTATAGACACTGGAGCATTAAGAACTATGATGAACCCGAAGATCCTTCATCCAAATTTTTGGGAGCCAAAACAATTAAGGTTCAAAGCTACAAGCGGAAAAGTCTACACCACAGAATTGATGACCAAAAGAAAAATAGGAATCAAATTCTTCCCAAACTGTACCATCTACACAAAAGTCATAGGCACAGATCTCCCAGGAAAAGACATCCTCATCGGCATGGACATCTACACCCAACTTAAGAATGCAGTTACTCCCAAATGGAGTAAGGTACAAAAAGAATTTCAAACCTTTTAATCCTTTAATGAAGATATTTAGTCTAGCCGAGACACCTCCAGAATATGAGGAATTCAAGGAAAAGCTTTTGAAGATGTGTGCTGACAGTCATGATGGTTTTCAACATCCAAAACCACTCTGGAAAAATGAAGAATTCTTTGTTCAATTACCATTCAAATTGAATGAAGATATTAATCCAACAAAAGCTGTTCATTCTGGAATGACCCCAAGCGACAGAAAAGCCGCATTTGAGGAGTGCCAAAAAATTTTAAAGCAAGGGCTCATTGAACCAACAAATTCTGACTGGGCATGCCAGACCTTCTATGTCGAAAAAAGATCAGAAAAAGTCAGAGGAAAGAAGAGGTTAGTCATTGACTACAGACCTTTGAATCTCTTTTTGAGAGATGATAAATTTCCTCTTCCAAAGATATACACTCTCTATTCGTATATCACAAATGCTTTTATATTTTCAAAATTCGACATGAAATCGGGATTTTGGCAACTTGGGCTAGATCCAAAAGACAGGCCCAAAACTGCTTTCTGTATACCAAATGCCCATTTCCAATGGACTGTCCTACCTTTTGGCTTAAAAGTAGCACCTTCACTATTCCAAAAAGCCATGACCCGAATTTTTGAACCCATATTAACCTCATCACTCATCTATATAGATGATATCCTGTTATTTTCCCCTGATGAAAAAAGTCATAAAGAACTGCTCGAAAAATTTTACCAAAGATGCCATCAGTTTGGCCTCATGCTCTCATCCCAAAAGTCTCAAATAGGAACTACAGAAATAGAATTCCTTGGAATGAAGTTCTCCAGAGGAAGATATTCCCCTCAACCACATCTTGTGGAAGAATTACCAAAATTCCCTGAAAAGAATTTCACAACAAAACAGATTCAACAGTTCCTAGGTATCCTGAACTATATCCGAGACTTTATCCCCAACATTTCTCATCATACTTCTAAACTCTCAAAAATGTTGAAGAAGAATGCGCCATCATGGGGACCAGAGCAAACTGAAGCAGTGAAAAAACTGAAGGAGATTGCAAAAAATCCTTCACCATTGAAAATTCCAGGAGAAGGAAAAAGGATTCTTCAAACAGATGCCAGTGATCATTATTGGGGAGCAATATTGATTGAAGAGATAGAAGGACAAAAGTTCTACTGTGGACATGCTAGCGGACAATTCAAACCAGCTGAAGCCCATTATCACACCACCTACAAGGAAACTCTTGCAGTAAAATATGGAATCCAGAAACTTGATTTCCATCTCAGAGGACATGTTTTTGAGGTACATTTAGACAACTCTTCATTTCCAAAAATGCTTGAGTTAAAAAACAAAATCCCTCAAAGTCCTCAAATCCTCAGGTTGAAATAATGGTTTTCCCGATATGACTTTATAGTCAAACACATCAAGGGAAATAAAAATGTCATCCCTGATTTTCTCTCAAGACCAAAAGAAAATCCAATCAATCATCAGAATCCAATGAAAGAAAAAACACTCTCAATAACCATTTTTTCTGATACTCATGAATATCCATTGATCATGATGAATGAGCCTTCCTCATCGCACCAAAACATCCATGAATTCCCACCTGAACTAACCAGAATTCAACCAATCACACCCACTACCATAAAATCCTTTGCACAATCACATATGTTCCATTACCTTGCCACAACCATCCAAGATCACCAGATTAAACCTAAACCCACCTGGTTTAACCCTTCTGCACCCTATCTAAATATCTTTCCAATTTTGATGGATAAAATATTTACAGAGACAAACATGTGGTACTTATGGTGTGTCACAACATTATTTAAGTATCCAATAATATTTCCTACTCTCAGAATGATTGAATATCTGGCAGAAGATTATACTCAGAACACTCTACTCTGGAAATTCCTTTCATGTTTTTCCCCCATAACTTGGTGGAAGGAACAAGTCCATAGAGAAATATCTAAGTTTAATGTCTGGAAATTAGAAAAAGAAGAAGCCAACCAGTTTGTTTCCATCTTCACAATTCACAGTCCCTATTTCAGACATCCAAATGGACATTTGTACACACAAAACCAAGCTTTGTCATATGCCACCTTTCCAAATCTGAAAATTTTCATGAAACCAAAAAACCCTCCATTTTGGAAGGAAGAACTGACAATTCACCTTCATGAAATAAATGGATTTAAAATCACTCAGGATCCAGTATCATCCAGCTGTAACAAATTGAAGAACCTTGATCTTATATGTTCACCAGATTGGGAAGTACCTCCAAACGTTTGGAATGAAGAAATAAAAAAAGTTCAATGAACAGAACTCCCTCCAAACAATACACCCATTTCAGAATCAAATTTTCTTTGGCAGAACTGGCAAAAAGACAAACCATCTACAGATGAGAAGACAGAAGAGCATTATCCAATAGACCACGTTATCTAGCAAGATTCCCAAGACCCATGGCCTGACCCATGGCCTGACTCACGCACATGGCCTCCCTGGCCTACTCTCTCAAAAGAAGAATCAGTTGAGTCAGAATGAGATTCGTTCTCATCCAAAAGGCATCAAAGGACAGACAAAAATCACTGTAGAAAAAGAATAAAGCGTCCTTGTAAAATACTGTTTAAGCTTTATGTCTTTCATGATGCCTTTCTTTAATAAGTGTGTTCCAGATGTATTATTACTCTTTTGTTTGTTTGCGAACTTTTTTGGCTATATAAGAAGTTCTAGTGTGTATGTAAAGGATCACGAAGCAATCTAGAATAATAAAAACCAGTTTCTCATATCATGAGTCTCTAAACTCTCCCTTCTCTCCTCTCTCTCAAAAGCTTTAGTTTTATGGATATAATGCATCAAGATTGAAAGAAGGAATTATCTTAAGGTGTTTGTATATAGGCTGGAATACCCGAGGTTGCGAGCTACTGGCTCAAAGAAAGAACTGTTGAAAGATCGAGAGATCGTTCAGTTCTTTACACCTCTGGTTTAATAACGCCATGTACATAACACTGGATATGACATTCTTAGACACTGTGTATGCTCTACACTTGTCTCCTATGAGGATCTTGTGTATCAAAAACATGTCTGAACAAGTTCCGCTAGGACCTTCTTTCCTTTTATGTGTATTATTCATAGTAAGGGTGTGAAAAAGTAGGTAGGTGACCGAAGAAGTAACACAAGAATACTATAAATAGTATATATATATATATATATATATATATATATATATATATATATATATATATATATATAATTATTGAATAATTGATGATTATTTATTGGTTTCCAGGAGAAAATCAAACCTTCATTATGGATAAGGAGTCAACTACGAAGAGATCTCATCAGGAACAGTTTTTCTCATTTACAAAATTTTAAAAAAATGGATATGTTGTCGCATTTCAAATGAAGCAAAATTCAAATAAAAGACTTTTTGTTAACCTTTTCATGGACTGGTATTGTATAAGCTGGTGGACATCTAATTTTCATAGGAGTTTGATAGTTGTTCATCATTAATATTAGACAGTTTAGACTAAATTATAGTCTTTATATCTATTTTTAGTTCTAAATTTAATTTTTTTACTATTCTATTTTTTTTAATTTTTAGTACTCCTCCTATTTTAATTTTTTTAAAATTTTAATTTAATTTTTTATTTTGCCTGCGTTTATTCCTTGGTTATATATTGTTAGTTAGTTAAATTATATCTTAATGCTACCTTAAAATATATTAAATGTAATATTCAATTGAACCAAACACAAACAAAGTTAATAATTTGATCAAAATTAGAGATTTTTCTAAACTATGATAACTTAAATGGCAGAAAAAATTATGAGCAGAAAAATTGAGAACTAAAAATTAAAAAGAAAAGGAAAGTTACAATTTAGCTATTAAACCTTTATACTTTTAACCCATTAAGGTCACAGTTATTATGATCTTATAGAAGCCAATAATTTAATTCATAACATATTTTCTATTCTTATAAACATAATATTACTTTTATAAACTTGATTAGGTCAACCAAATACTAATTTTGTGTTGGTCTAACCATAGAAGCTATGAAAAGGTTTTGGACCACTAGTGCCGTGTTTGGTTGGATTTGTACCCATGGCATGCATATATATAGGCCTAGCATAGCTGCATGTTACTTTGATGATTATTTTGTCATCAGTGGTTCTTCCAAAAAAAACACTTGTCAGAACTTAATTTCCTCTGTAAATATTTCTGTCTATATGTTGCAGACATTGCATATGGCTGAAGCTATTGGGCTCCAAAAAGTGTCCTTTTCTAGCAATTAGAAAGATTCGAGAGTAATGAGACATAATGATATGAAATTATAATATAATTTTTAACAAAAAAATCATAAAATGATATATTTATAGATTTTCTTTTATATTTTTTTTCTCTTTTCACTTATTTTTACCTAATATAAAATTTTACAGTTAATTCTATCATTGAACGACTTGTTAGTTAAGGAGTTTAGTATATTGTTAGTAGTGATTTGATATAACATTAAAATAATGAATTATAGAGATGTTATCACTTTTATTTAAAATTATCATTACGGACATATTTCAAATCTTATGATTTATTCCTACTCTCCTTGCCTTGGTATGTATATTAATATTCTATCTTTGTTTGTAACTCCTTCTGAAAAGTATTGTATATTGTTTCAATGAGCACAATATTTGGGTTTTAGTTTTTTAATATCCAGACCAAATCTTTTATATAAATTTGTCTTGTTTAGATACTTTTGTACCTTAAAATTTATTTTAAAATAAATAAGTAAATAAATAAAATTTACTTTATAGGGATTATAATTCTTTTGGGTGTCAATTATTCACATTATAAATTGTTAGTTCGTTCATTAGCAAAGACAAAAGATTATTTTTTTTTTATGGATGAAAAATAAAAATTTCTACATAAATTCAAATAAAAATCCACTAATGATATAGACACTAAAAATATGTTTAAGCATATAAAATTACAATGAGATAATTGATTTCTGAATTATACTTTTTATTCTTCTTTTTTTTAGTTTAGTGACCTTTAGTAAGTAATTCTTTTGAATTATACCTCTTAGTATTTAGTTCCAACTATGCTCTTAGAATACTACTTTATAGGTTGACATTATACAAAAACAAATGATTATACTTGATCGTAATTTAAATTTGTCCTAATATAACCATTTATGTATATTTAATTGCAATCTAGATCACCTTGAATAATATTAGGACAGGACAATATATGTACAAAAAGACAATAAGATCAATATTTAAATATGAATATTTAGTTTTTAAATATCGTAGAAACTAGCTGGAAATATAGTCAATAATTGATATAGTTGTTATGATACCTTACTAAATTACAATCTATTGATAAAATTATGTGTTGAAATAGCTAAAAAGTATAAAATGATAGAATATGTATGTCTATATGATATTTTATATAAGTTTAATTTTATCGAGAAAAGTATATTTTAGAGCATTTATAGTTTTTCATTAATTTTTATAATTTTTTCTTTCAGTTATTATATTTCATCCTACTAATTATCTTAGACTATATTCTGAAATATTTTGAATCAAATTTAAAATAAAATAAAATATAATATTTTTAAATAGAGATCACACTTTCACTATGTTAATTAATCTATGGGTTTAAAAATAGTGTAGTTATAAAAAGAAAAAAAAAACTATATCGTTATATTGTGTCAAAAAATAATAAAATATATATTTCGAATTAAATATATTTAAAATAAACATTATTTTGGTAGGGCGATGAAATTTTTGAAAAGCTGAGGAGTCATGTGAATGCGGTTGCCATAGACGGCCACTCCACCGGAGATGTTTGGCGTTTCGGTGACTGCCACTGCCGAGAGGGATAGTGTTACCACCATGGGTCCATTGCTGGCAACAGGACCTGTAGAAGTGGCTCGGTTGGCGTAGCTTTAGTTGTTGTTGCAGTTGGTGTTGGTCGTCCGAAACGGTGCGTTGCACGTTGGGTGTCGTGGTGGCCAAATTGGGATTCCGGCTTCCTAGGCAGTGGGCTCTCTTCACTCGCGGTGATAAAATCAGTATAGAAATGGCCACCCACCGAGTTGAAGAAGCAAATGGTGGAGGTGGCAGAACTTACCGGAATTGGAACCGACGCTCTCACTCAATGCTCTCATAATACACACATCATTTCACTTAGAAAAGAAAGGCAGCAGCATCACCACAATTGAATCAAACACCCTCGGCGGACCACACTTCCCCACCACAGCAGCGTGCCGGAGCAGCTTCGTTTTCCTCCTCCTCAAAACCCATACTTAGTCTCTGTATCTCCCGATTTGTTTTCCGATGGAACCGGAGTCACGTTTAGAACGTAAGATAATGCAGACGATTATTCGTAATATTATTGTAAATCATACATTTAGTAGAGATAATAATGCAAATTATACATATTAAGTGAGTCCGAGAATTTTATCCTGAAGAGTGTTTAGTAGCTGAGGTATTTTATCGCTCATCATTAGTTTAAATAAATGATTTCTTTTGTTTTATACCTTAATATCTTGTATTTATATTTGTTATGCGAGATATCCTAATATTTTGAAGTTTAATTAAAGTAATTTAATTATTATTAACAATTCAGTATTAAATTTAAATAAATTAAAAGAAATATTTTCTTTGAAGTGATTTTTAATGAACTTCCTAATTAGATCTTCTTTGAAGATGTAATTTTCTGGTCAAATAGATTATCTTTCACACCTTTATAATTTTATTTTGGGTTAGAAAATATTTTCTGTATACATGAACTAGAGAGAAATATATATATATATATATATATATATATATATATATATATATATATATATATAT
>Ga0209700_108510_pt1 | contig 13042 bp, 7 predicted proteins | sample SiratroredBW_FD_187528 | JGI IMG/M metagenome (GOLD analysis project Ga0209700, IMG submission 187528) | Root nodule microbial communities of legume samples collected from California, USA - Siratro red BW (SPAdes) (version 2) | ecosystem: Host-associated > Plants > Roots > Nodule | place: USA... | reverse complement strand
TCGAAATGCTGTTTTTTTTTTTTTTTTCTGCAATAATCTTTGTTGTTATATTTTAACATTTTTGGCTTTTGTGTTCCAGTCTCCCATGGCAAGGCTTGAAAGCTGGCACTAAAAAGCAAAAGTATGACAAGATAAGCGAAAAGAAGATGCTTACTCCAATAGAGGTGCTGTTACTTGCTCACAAGCAGTCTTTATGTAAATTTTTTCAATAATTAGAAAATTTGGTGTTTATTTATGCTAAGGATGATTACTGTTTTTTGATGATTTAGTCAGTAGAATTTGTTCAGTGCTTGCATTTTTCTGGAAATATTTTTCTTTAACCAAGTAGAATTGGTTGTGAAATTAATTATTTTTTTCTTTTATATAGTCTGTTGCAAAGAATTTATTGTATGGGCTTCTGATTCAGGTCTTATGCAAGTCCTATCCACTGGAATTCACATCATACTTCCACTATTGCCGATCATTGCGGTTTGAAGATAAGCCTGACTACTCTTATCTTAAGAGACTCTTTCGGGACCTATTCATCCGAGAAGGTTAACTTTGCACGTGTAAACTTTAATGTTTCCTTATGACTAATGAAAATTCTCTAAGGCTATGAAACTCTTGCTTTCGCAGGGTATCAGTTTGACTATGTATTTGATTGGACAATGTTGAAGTATCCACAAATTGGATCCAGCTCTAGAGCTCGAGTTAGTTCTTCTTAGCTAGCGTAGTTTCATTGTTTTTATAGCAAAATTTAAAGTTCTTTTTAATTATATGTTTGCTGCATCTTCAACAGCCAAGTGGGAAACCAGTCATAAACCCAGGGCAATCAGGAGAACGTCCTTCAGGTTTCATCTGTCTACAGTTTTTTCTGTAGCAATTTTTTTTACTTGTGTTCATAGTCCTTAAAGTTCTCTTTATTATTCTTGATGCTTATGAGCTTTATTCTCATCGTATGTGTGAAAATAATTTTGTACTGTTCAAAATATTTGTCTGTACGTTGTGCATGACGAAGAAGTGTTTTATTTAAATTCCACAATTTGTATGAAAAAGGCTTTCCTCAGCTAATGACGATTATACTTGTATTTCAATGGTACCAGAGATTCGAGATAGATTCTCTGGTGCAGTTGAGGCATTTGCAAGGAGGAATGGCTCAGGACTTGGTCTGCATGGTGATCATTCTAGGCATAGGTCTTCCGACGATGTGCCATCATCGTCCAAAGATGTGGTCAGCATCTTAGTCATTGTTTTCTGTGTGTATGATATGAATTGGTTACCCTCAAACTTTTATGGGACTCTTATACTTAGTCTTGTTATCCTTTGCAGCAAGCTGATTCTGAGAGGCCTCGTAGTTCTTCTCGTAATGGCAGTTCTTCAAAAAAGCCTGTCTTGTCAAGCAGCCGACCTAGCTCTTCTGGTGAGCCCAGTGAAAGCCGTGTTAGCCGACTGGTCTCAAGCAGTGGCAGACTATCAACAACTCAGAGACTTCAAGCTGGTTCTGAGTCTAAATCATCTCTAACTCGGGCTTCAGGGACAAGACTTGGCCGTGATGATACCCTCAGGAGCTTTGAACTCCTGTCACTTGGTACAGGAAAAAGGAAATGAAGAACTTTGTGATCAGCAGATTTATTGTGTCAAGGGTCTTAGTTCTGCGCTGATACTTTCGTCTGAGATGTCTACAAATGTTGATTACTCTGTATATTTCCATCCAATGTTGAGGCTAAAGCTCGTTCAAACTTCTTCATGAAGATTTGAAAGACTCTTCTTATACCTCTTCTGATGTTCTTCCATGATTATTTCAGCATGGACCCATTCATGAAGAGATACTATGTTACTTAAGGAATTTGTTAATATATGGCTACTTGTAAGTTGTAATAAATACATTCTCTATTTTTCCGTCAAAGGAATGGAAAAGAATCTGCAAAAGTGCTTTCGGAAGTTGTGCACCTTTCTATTCATATTTCGTACCCAGAGTATTTCATTCTAGTGTACATTTGAGGGAATGACATTATTGGTTCCAATTATGAATACGAGAATGAAAATACTCTTACGAGCATGTAGCCAATTTGACCCGTGCGTGGGATCCAATTTATGCATTTTCACTGGATATTGATCTTGTTTAGGTAAAGGGGTGATGTAATGTTGCAAATTCACACGAAAATATTTGTGAGAAAAGGTCGTAATTGTAAGAATTAAATTCATAGCATGTTACAAAAATGGTGGCCCCAATATTGCGTCTTGGTCCATGAGTTTTACGTGATTCCGAAAATGAAACAAGGGAAGAATGATAATTAGTTTGGCTTTTCCTCTTTAAATCGTATTTGACTAAAATAATACACACACATCTGCTTTCGAGAATATTTTTTAAAGTATATTTTCTTTTACTTCATTATGTAAAATTAAAACTGTAAATGTCAGACACAAATGTGTGATTAATGTGATCTCGACACAGCGGAAAATCCGAACTTTACAAGGTTACAAATTACAACGACAAACAATCAGAGCAGTAAAGGTAGGCAATGTAAGAACTCTATGCCATCAAATCCATGGCATAACAACCAATGCCACTGGGTTGACTGCATGAAACTTTGAGCCCAGTATCCCAATCGAGGGAAAAGTAGTATTAGATAATATCTTTGTCTGAAACCCCAAGAAGTTAAACCCACGAGAGAAAGTACTTTGAAAGAAATAAAATGCATTAGAAACATTTGCACGATTTTCTCATCCCAATTCTCTTGAGTTCATAAAAGGGAATAGTTAGAGACAGTGATAAAATGAAAGCACAGTTTTGCATGATTGCTTTTGGCTGAAAGTTGTTAAGTTGGTTGAAGAAGGGTAGGGTGAGGGATCGGAGTGATTGTTGGAAAAGTGGGTCGCGGAATTTGTGATTGAATTAGGGTTGTTGAGTGCATGAGAGGTAGAAATGTGTTGTGATGGATGTGGAGTAGACACTGCAGTACTGTAGTAGGCAGGCCCTTACAGCTTGTTTTGTTGCTACTTATGAGTTCCTTAGGAATTTATTTATTGACTTTCTTATACTTAGTGATTGTGAATTTAAGCTTAGTGAAAAGAATTTGTGTTTTAAGGTATTTTTCCTTTTATTTATATAAGTTTAATGAATATGTAAGGGTTTTATGAATCTTGTGGAATGTTATGCTCTGGTATACTTTATAGATTGACGGTTCTAGTTTATCATTTATAGTCATCTTAAGCACCAGCTTTTATCGAATGCCAACAAATAATGTAGTACATTTACAGCCATAATTTGACAATAGTAATTAAATTAAATTGAATTATTCAAAAGTTGCTAAAATACTACAGGATTCATATAAAAGATATAATATATAACAAAAATTTTTTTATAGGAATTACATCATTTAGGTCTCAACATCACAATTAAATGATAACTTTTTTTAAATTTTGTGTTTTTTTAGGACGTCTGATTGTTATATTGGTTGTGGAGTATATATGAATTTTTTGATAATTTTTTAAGGTTATTTAAAAGATTTTAAGTGTCATTATCTTGAGTTGAGTGTAATTACATGTGCATTATAGTTATAATCTAGACATTTTAAGATAATATACATAATCATCTTAAGATTGAGTTTTATTGATATTAGATGTAAAATATGTTTATTCGAATCAATCTAAAAAACTTTTATGAAATCTTTGTATGTCTATCTATTGTACTTTGATATAACTTTTTTTGTTTTTTTCTTTACAAGAATCTTAACTATTAAATCAAGTGTTTTGAGAAATTTTTTTCAAAATATAATGATAAAAGAATATTTAAATAATAATTCACTCCACTTTATATTAAAAATCTCCAGTTTAATTATTATCATTATCAAATATAGTTAATATTTATTTTTCTTTTTTATTATGTGGTTTATCTTATTATTGTATCTTATCATATCTAAATATTAAATGTACGTTGATGTTTATGTAGAGAATGATAAAAATGAGAAAATTAATTGCATTCTTCTCCATCGTAGATAAGTAAAAAGAAATTGTTTATAAAAGAGATAAATTTATAGAAGAAAATTTGTTACCGTATCAAATAAACACTTTCAAGAAGATTAACACAAGACATGACATAATCATGATTCAAATATTGTGTGTAACACCCCAAAAAAATAACATGGATAAAGCTAACATGCTCATATTCTACTAATTATAATTATGATTCATCAATATTCATTAATCCTTTAAATTAAAGTATTTCAAAATTCGACCTTCAGAATTCTAGTAACATACAATTACAAAATATCTCTAAATTGTTTTTCAAATTTAGCTTATGCCTAAAAGCACCACTCATTCCAAATGATCCTCCACAGATCCATCTGCAACACCATCTGCTCCTGTGTCAAAAACACGATCATTGCAGACAGATATCAAAACACAAGTACAACAAAACAAAGGGTAAGCTAACCAAATTTTTAATAATACTGATTATTTCAATTCAAACATAAATATTAATACCACTCAAGTCTTTCATTCAGTTACATGCACCATCATAATATAAGACACTAACACACTACAAACTTGACTCTACTTCCGGAAGACTCGTGCATTGAATAGACTTCTCGAGATATGCACCTGTCATACACTGTGAACCCACACAGCCTCCGCACGAATGAATCATCAATCATGTATGACAGGGTTAGTTCCCCCTGAGAGTTTCCTGGCGAGCTATATTTCAAGCTGCAGTCACCTAGTTCAGACCTCCTTCGACTCTCACCACCTAGTAATTATCGTCTATTTGATTCATACTACTAGTAGAGTCAAGATATCAATCGTTCGCCCGATCCTTAGACAATGCACTTCCTAACTAACCCAGACACGGGTGTTTTTTTTTTCCTGAAAACACTATACCTAGGCCTTGACCAACTTTATTAATACTCTATTAATATCATATCCTAACATAAATCTATACTCATGTATTCACTCACTTTTCAATTTCAATCTCAACTTCAAATCTCAAGATCTATTGAAATCACTAAACCATCAATATCGTTAAATTTAAATTATCAAATAATCAAACAATCAAAATAGAAAACAACAATTTTTTTTATTATCTCGCTTGGGCGGAAATACTCCAGAGAGCAAACTTGCTCCAGGGTCATTTTTGCCTGAGTGACATTATCCTCACTTGAGCGAAGTTGCCATATCGCTTGGGGCGAAGAACTTCTCGCCTGGGCAAAAACAGTCCAGATAGCATAGTTACTCCTCAAAACCATTCTCGCCTGGGCGAGATGTTGTTGCTTGGGCGAATTATACAGAAAACAACAACTTCTACTGCCTTAAATCCATACATTGCATTACCAAATAATCAAACAATCAAAACAGAAAACAACAATTTTTTTTATTATCTTGCTTGGGCGGAAATACACTAGAGAGCACACTTGCTCCAGGGCCATTTTTGCCTGAGCGACATTATCCTCGCTTGAGCGAAGTTGCCATATTGCTTGGGGCGAAGAACTTCTCGCTAGGGCGAAAACAGTCTAGAGAGCATAGTTACTCCTCAAAACCATTCTCGCCTGGGCGAGATGCTGTTGCTTGGGCGAATTATGCAGAAAATAACAACTTCTACTTCCTTAGAGCTAACATGCATGTCTCAGATGATCAAAATAATAAGAATCAACAAGCTTATATAATAAATGGTCTATCCCAACACAGAATACCAACTCAACATATCAACATCACATTAAGTTCACTCTACTATCTCATACATGCAACATTTAATTCAACATTAATTCAACATTTCAGATCCCATCAAGTTCACTCTACTATCTCATACATGCAACATTCAATTCAATATTAGTCTAACATTTCAGACCAGTAGGAAACTTTACCAAATACAAATTGTACAACTACTACAATCATTAACTTCTCTATTCAAGACTTAAATTTGTAAACCAAACAAGCACAAACTTGAAGTTAGCTTCCTTTACCTAAATTGCAGTTGAAATTCTCTATAATAATCCAATAGCCTAAGGTTCTCAGGAACTCGAATCTGCATCAAAGGACCTCTGATCAACGATCAAACTAACAGACTAGGAAGTTGAGCTCACAGAGGCACTATTTGATGGCTCAGAGGTCACATGCAAGCTCAGTAAGTAGGGGAAAGCAAAAACCTAAAAGCTGACTCTAAGGGAAGGGGCAGAAAACGAACTTACTCTATTGGAGATTTTGATCAGGTATACTTGCTCAGTTCTCCGCCACAAGTTCAACAGTGGGTTCCGCTCGAGAAAATGATGGAAGACAGATGCGAAGTCTTAAAGAGAAGTCAGAGAAAAGGGAAGTCAGAGATTTTAGAGAGATGGTGGCTCAAATGAGAATGAGACTTGATTACTAATTTTTCCTATAAATATGTATTTTCAGTTTAATAATATAATAATCATATGCTCGTTCCACTTTTACAACTTCTACACTCAGATGACAGATTTTCTAGATTGTTACATTATATATAAAATAGAAGTAAATGATTTATTTATAATAAATGATTGAAAATAGTTTTAAGGCAATTAAAACTAATTATTTTATGTAAATTTGTTAAAAATAATTTTTATTTTAATTGATTAAAAAGAATGTTAATTAATAGATTAAATCAATTCAATGATTAATAGGAGTGTTATTTAACCCAGTAGGAAAAGATTGATTCCCCAATATACTCCTCACGTACTATTTCTACTCATGTCTCTATGGTTCCTTGTTTCTTATCAAAACAGATAAATTTAGCATCTTCACGTGATTCAGCACCTTGCCTTAATAGCCAAATATGTTTTTTTTTTATAACACTTCAATGCACAACATAATATATTCTTTGCCCTGTTGACGTTGAAACCGGTTTTAGAGTTTCCACATATGATAGAGTACGGAGCAAGTGCGCAAACTTTGGATGCTAAAGAAAAATGCATGGTAAGGTTGGATCAGTTATTACACACTGTCGTCTTATTTAGGATAGTTGCTTCTTGCACGATTTCTGTATTCAAAAAATTCTTAAAATATTAATAATATTTTTGTTATTTTATATATTAAATATTTATTAATTTTTTTTATTATTTATCAAAAAAGTTTGTTAATATTTAATTAACAGTTTTTTACTTAATTATACTTATTTATATCCGTGAGTCTAAGAGAGAAAAAATATATTTAATAAATAAATTTTAAAATAAAAATAATAAATGAATTGTTGACAAATTAAATATTTATTAAGTGTAAGAAGCAATGGAGAACTGTCCTTAGCTAGACAATACGTAAAGTAAGGCATTATTTTGAATTAATTTAAATTTTAAATTCTAAATTCTAAATTCTAAAACATAATTTATCTACTGGTTTTAATATATTAGGCAATTCAACACATTTTTTACACTTGTCATTTTTTTAATATATATTTTATTGAAATCAAGCGTGCCACACATTTTCGTCTCTTAATAATATAATAATATTGTATAAACAAATACTTTGATAATATTTTTCATATAATCAATAACACATTTTCTACACTTTCATTTTTTAACATATATTTTATTAAAATCAATATCTAAAAATTGTTTAATATATAACCAATTGATATTCCTTTTAATAATAATAAATAAAATAATTTATTTTGAATTATATATTATACCAAACCCAATGTTGTGATACTTGTGGAGGACTCTAACGAGTACTGAAGTGGTGATATTAGGTGTTGTTACCAAAATCAGACAGTGAGAATGGATAGGAGTGAGCTGAGAAACGCCGTGGAGGAGGTGGAAGTGGTGGACGCTCATGCTCACAACATAGTTCCTCTTCAAGCCTATGGTGATGCAACTACTTTCTCACCACACTCTCTTTCTTTCAAGGTAATGCTTCCTCTACATTCTGTTCCTGTGTTTGAAGAGCATCTTTTTTCTGGTTTTGAAATCACTCTTAATTGCTCTGTGCTACAAACTTTTGAGCTCTGAACAAACTTGGATTGATGTTGTCTCTCTGAACGGGTGTGTAGTGGTTCTTCAGTCACTATCATATGTATTCTATAGATAATTAGATGTTCGAGATGTTAAAGTTCATTAAAGAGAAGTCATTTTAATAATATATAATTCGATTTAAATCTTATTTTCTAAAAGTTGATTTTATAGAATTAAATTAAATTTAAAGTCTACTTTTTAAACCACCTTTTATATATATATATATATATATATATATATATATATATAATTTTAGATATGAGTTGAACAATCTTTTCTAAAAGAGATGACAAATCTTAATTTATTTTGTAACAAAATTCAAATTACATAAAATAACATAACATTGAGTTAGTATATATATATATATATATATATATATATATATATATATATATATATATATATATATATCATGTTCACAATGCGTTCGAAAAACAGATTAGGATTCGGTTGGTTAAAAATAAAATTATTTTCAGTGTTTTTTAAAGAAAAAAACAAAGGAAAGTAATTTTAAAATAGTTAGTATTACTAATTTTAACATAAATAATAAAATTTAATAATTTTATACAAATTAACGTTAAATGTTGTTTTTTACTTTTTATTTTTAATAAAAAAATTTATTATTAACAATGATTGATATAACATTCAACAAAGTAGAAAAATAAAGGAAAATTATTATTTCTAATTTAAATAATTAACTAAATAAATGAATATTGAAGAAATGAAAAATTAAATGCTAGATTACATTCTGCGGTCACTGCCCTGAACAAAGAAAATAAAATACTTGGATTAAATTAACCGAGATAACCATTTCATTAATGCTAAACAGAAAGTTAATGTAGGAAATCAAATTAGATTAACACTTTTTCATCTTTCTGTTCATACAGAGCTATTCATAAAATTCATTGTGTTTAGTTTACTGTTTCATATAGTGTTTCAAATGTGAACTCGTTAAGTTGTTCAACTGGTATGTTACATAAATAAGTGAGGCTACCGTCTAACGAATCAGAAACTGGTTGAATTTGATGCGGGTTTTAGCACTTGTGCATTAGTTTACATTCAACCTGTATTTGCTAAAATATTATCTTCTAGAATTTTTGGTTGAGGAACTTTATTTTGAATCTGGAATCTTATAATGACAGAAATTTAAGAGATGTAGCTGAGCTGTATGGGTCCGAGGCATCTCTGCAAGGTGTTGAAGAGTACCGAAAAGTATCTGGAATGCAATCCATCTGCTCAACATGCTTCAAAGCTGCAAAAATTACTGCCATACTTATTGATGATGGAGTACAATTGGACAAAAAGCATGATGTAAAATGGCACAAGAGCTTTGCCCGTGTCGTTGGTAGAATCTTAAGAATTGAACGGTTGGCAGAGGAAATCCTTGATGAGGTGAGATACCAACACACATTCACTTTTAATTTGCATTACCATCATTATTAGGTATCTTAGGTGAAATTCCATATGGGGTCAAAAGTTTCCATTGTGGTATTTATTTTGAGTGTCAAACACCAACTTACACGTCCTCGTAGATAGCTTCAAGGGAAATAAAGGAAGGGAGAATCGAGTAAATGATCCTTTTTACCATTTTAAGATCCATATTATTTGATCGGAGAAAAAAGAATTTTTATACTTACAGTTTATGAGATGAGTTGAAATTCAAATGTGAAAATAAAACTACTTATTTGTTAGAATAAGCGTGTTGAATTTGTTAGAGATTTCATATCTAGTAATGACTCAACAAAATCATAATATATAAATAAACTGTCACTTTATAAACTGTTTTTGTGATGTTAAGTCTTTAAAGCCTTAACATGTCTCTTAACGATGTGTTAACATTTTTTATTTAGTATCCAATTTAAAAAATATATTTTTGTATATCACATTAAGATACAACGATAATAAGGGAACACGATGAATAATAACACAACTAGAGTGTATTTTCCAATGATGATAATAAAAAAGGAGATGAATATTTAAATGAATTAAATTCTTTTTATTTTTACTTTGATGGATTATATCTTTAACATTAGATGATAATATATTTAAATTATTATATTTGATTAATCTTGTTTATAGATAATTTTGAATATATATATTATATTTTGAAAATTATACGTATAGTAGTGTCCGTGTCCTATCTAGTGTTTTTTGTGATTATATTCTATGTATTACATAAGAGTGAATTAAACGTAAACTCACTAGTTCAAGAGAACTTAGTATAAATGAAAACAAAAGACTGACAACCATAATGTTTTAAGACATTGATTGAGTGTAACATGATATTGAGATGTCTAAGAATAATAGTAAGCCAAATAGTTATTTGCTTTCCCAGAACGAGAATTTGATCAAATGAGGATGTATTTATTGCTTTGCACGATGCCAAAATTATAGCTTGTTCTTCATGTGAAGGTTTCAAAGGAACTACTATGACATACTTAGTTTTGGTGTTTTTTCTTTTTGTCATTTCAAGACATCTTCAAATGCATATCCTTTAAGCACTTTCTCACTCTTATGTCTACAATACACACACATGTTGACATTGAAAATTATATATATATATATATATATATATATATATATTTTCTCCTGTTTTCTTTAATTTTTTTGAACACTAAATGTTTCATTTCTTTGGGTAGTATGTGCCAGTTAAGGCTAAAAGTAAAATTGGCAAATTTGAAGAAATTAAATCTTGTTGGAAATTATTAACAAAAGTTTGTGAATCAAGGCCAATTTTGTTAGTTAGGAAGATTCAGTTGTTGAACTGCATATTTTGCCAACTCCTGTTAAATTGCATCTTTTTATTTGCAGTTGTATTCATAGTCTGCCTCAGTCTTTCACCTGCCTGTTATGTTATCTTATATGTTAATATAATGTTTCTTGAAGGACTTGCCTGATGGATCTTGGACACTGGACTCATTTACGGAAGCATTTGTCTCGAAGTTGAAATCATATCCCTTATATGTTTTCCTCTCACTCTACACACACAATGCAGTCTTAGTTTTATAAGAACACACAAGTTTTTACCTGGATTCCTTAGCAATGCGATTACAGTTGCTGGTGAAATCTTTGCGTTGAAAAGCATAGCTGCATACCGCAGCGGCTTAGAAATCAATACAAATGTGACTAAAAAAGATGCTGAGGAGGGACTGGAGCAAGTGTTGATTGGTGAGTAGAGTGTGCAGGTTGGTTTTAATGTAATTTGCTTCAGGATACTTACTCACCATTTAATGCTTTCAGCTGGGAAGCCTGTCCATATTGCAAACAAAAATCTTATTGACTACATCTTCTTAAAAAATTTGGAAGTTGCTCAATCCTATGATCTGCCAATACAGATACAAACAGGGTAATGGATTATTTTTAATTGATAGATACTTTTACACATGCTGATATCCAAGCATTTTGGGGGTATATATGATAAAAGCTTGGGATATGGGAACTCTTTGGGAATTTAAAATAATTATTCAGCTAACTTTAATTTTGAGTTTTTAAGTGCTTAACACAGGTCCTAAATGAATAAGGTTACTCGAACATATATAAATAAGCATATTGAGCTTGAGCTATCTTACATTTTGGTCTTAGCACATCGCTGATGTTAGTAAGGCCAAGTTATATGTGCCTTGTCCACTTCTAGTATTTACCACCCTTCTCCTATCAAAGATGCAGCTTATTTCCTTACAGCATTCAAGGCACAGATAACCATGATTTTCAGCTTGATACTATCTCTTACTTTACCTGGTATACTAATTTGTTTATTTGTTGACTAGCTTTGGGGATAAAGATTTGGACATGCGACTGTGCAATCCTCTTCATCTACGAGCAGTTCTAGAGGACAAGAGATATGCGAAGTCTCGAATTGTTCTTTTACGTGCATCCTATCCATTCTCAAGGGAAGCGTCTTATCTAGCATCTGTTTACTCACAGGCAAACATTTTATTTTACAGATCAATGCCTTGGAGTTAGTATATTTGAGTTTTGATTACAGGTTAACTGGCAGGTAACACAATCTTCTCCTTCAGGTCTACCTTGATTTTGGGCTGCCAATTCCAGAGCTTAGTGTTCCTGGGATGATTTCTTCGATGAAAGAGCTGTTAGAGTTGGCTCCAATAACTAAGGTGACTATATAAGCAATGCAAATATTTTTTCACTAACAATACAAATTTTCAGGTTTAAGTACCATGCACAAAGAACTTAAACAAAAGAAATCGTTTCATGTTAAAATTGCTACTGAATAAGAATCCTTGATAACAGAATGCTAATCTTGAACTTTGAATTATTAAATGAGATATGTAAATTGGGAGAGAAGGACATCTAGCCCCGACATTTGATGTTTCACAAGAGTAAACTGTGCAACGCAGGTGATGTTCAGTACTTGCGGCTATGCATTTCCTGAAACATTTTACTCAGGTTCGTCACCATTTATGATTACTCCTAAATTTAAATATAATATTTAAATTCTTTGTTGCGGGATTTCAGTTTCTCAAGCTTATTTTTCTTGCATATTACCACCTTCCAGAGTAGCTTATTCTTTTTGTCATATTATATATGTTGTTTGCTACTCTCTTGATATATACACACCTGAGTATCTCCCTCTTTTAAATTTCCCCCACACATAATAATGTGTACCCACGCAACAGTGACAATAGACCTAAAAGTTCGGATAACATATACCCAAGAGATTAATACATGATTATCACTGGAAGATATGTTCATATTTAAAGCTATTTCATATTCTAGATAGTAAAATAGATTTTAAAAGATAAATAATAAAATATAATACTTTCTAAATATTAGGCAGTTACTAAAAGCACAAGGCTGTGTTTTCGCTAACCCTTAGTTATAGAATTTGGTTTGTCTCCAATTGATTAGTATGTCTTTAGCTAAAATGATTATTCAATCACTTTTGGTTGTGGAGATTGTTCATTCTTCAAGATTTATTTTCAATTTATCATGTAGAAATAACGTTTAAAAATACATTATGAATAAATTTGGAGAAAATTATAAACTAAGATTGCGCATGCAAAATTATTTGATTAAATTAGTTCAGGAATGATGAATTCCTAAGTGCATTAGGGCAATCTTAGTATAATAAATTAGTCAGGCGGATG
>Ga0209700_108509_pt1 | contig 13044 bp, 10 predicted proteins | sample SiratroredBW_FD_187528 | JGI IMG/M metagenome (GOLD analysis project Ga0209700, IMG submission 187528) | Root nodule microbial communities of legume samples collected from California, USA - Siratro red BW (SPAdes) (version 2) | ecosystem: Host-associated > Plants > Roots > Nodule | place: USA... | reverse complement strand
AAAAAAAAAAAAAAAAAAAAAGCTGGTTTGGCAAGATATTTGTGTAAGTAATTCATTTAAAGGTTATTTACATGATGAATTTTTATGTTATATGTTTAATGACTTATTTATTTTATTTTGTAGACAAACTTTGAGTTTGAGACCTTCGGCTACAACAGGAAGAAGATTTTGTCATCAATTGCCACAAAATGGAGACAATTCAAGAAAAACTTGACCAATTTCTACATCTTCAGAAAATACAAGGGGAAGTCCCCTTGTGAAAAAATATGGCATTGATGAAGAGACTTGGACACAATTTGTGCTAAAGAGGATCTCTCTTGGCAGATTTGTTATTTTCATCACAACTTCATTAAATTATATGATTTCACAACTCAGTAATACAAAGTCTATTTGATGGACGAAGGCCCAAGCAAGGTCTAATCATTAGATCCATCACCAAACACATTGAAGCTCAGGAGGAGTCAAAGGCACAAACAGACATAAAGATGCTGACAACTCTAAGCTTTAGTGGAAAATTATAAAAATGTTGTGGAATATTTTCCTTTGTAAAAATATTGTAGAACATATTTCTCCATTGTAAAAATAAACCCTAGGTGACTTAGGATTTGTAAAGGACACTAGGTTAGGTTTTTAGAAGCATCTAGAAATATGTCAAGTGGCACCTTCTCATTGGGGGAGAATGAGGCGCTAGGGTTTAGGAGAAGCTTGCTCCACAAGCTAGGTTACCCTAACCCTAGTTTCTCCTACACACTACTTAGGTAGCTTGCAAGGCAAGCTAGGGTTTGGAGAAGCTTGCTCCACAAGCTAGGTTACCCTAACCCTAGCTTCTCCTACACACTACTTAGGTAGCTTGCAAGGCAAGTTAGGGTTTCTAACCCTAGCTTCTCCTACACACTACTTAGGTAGCTTGCAAGGCAAGCTAGGGTTTCTAACCCTAGCTTCTCCTACACACTACCTTAGCTTGCTAGAGAAGCTATTAGCTTTTTCTTCTTTTATAAATAAGAGGTTCAGGAACCTCCATTGTAGACTTGATTTTGAGTAATGATATGCTGTCCAAATTTCAGCACATTGCCTCAAGTTTCACATTGAGTTTCTTCTCTTATAAGCTAGGAACTCTCTCTCTTGAAGGTTAGCCCAACCTCCTTCAAGGCTTTCACCATCTACTTCACCATCAACCTTCTTGCATGCTTTCTTTCTTGCATTTCCATGGCTTCCGCAACATGAGGAGTTCATCCATTGCTTCCATTCGGTGCTTCAAGGTTTCACCAAGCTCAACCTCCATTGAAGCTTACGCAAGAAGCTAAGGCACCTACGAGCTCCTCCATCACTATTTTTCATTTTGTAGGACAAGAGGATGAAAGCTTAAGACATTCAACATAGGAATGTCACCCCTACTGACTGTCTCAAGGGGGCATGATTTATTGGAACAGAAGGTGATGGAAGAAAAAAAATTAAAAGATTAAAAGAATCATCATCTGCAGATAAATTTATTTCTCCTTCTTCCCTCCTCGTTTACATGAGAAATGGAAGTTAGCTATGACTAAAACAGGAGGACAGATAGCATCTGAAGCGTCACAAGAGATTGACCAAAATATTGTAAGTTAATAATAAATTCATCATATATATAATGTCTTGTTTTTAGTAATTAATATTGACATATTGTATTAATTTTCACAGGATTCCCTAGTGAAGCAGAGCTCACAGGGAAGTCTTGTCAACCTAAGAAGACATGATATATTGACGACAACTATTGGCACTGAAGAGCACCCTGTTCCTGTCTGGACTGCTAGGTTTGGTGTGGGGGTGAGACAATATTTTGGAAGACCACCCGTTCTAGCTCATCTATGAGTCCACTAATGATGGAGGACCTAGCTGCTCAACGCACACAAAGGCCCACACCTCAATTGACCAAGAAGGTAAGGGTATAAGTCATAATGAATTCGTGGGCATCTTGTTGGATACATCTCTTGGATTGGAGATTTGATGAAGCAATCCTATGAAGCTTTGAATAGTTGATGAAGATTTGCTTTGGAGCTTTGGTTGGGGTAGAGTAGAGTGTCTTAACTTGTTGTTTACATTTGTTTAATGTCATTTTATCATTTGTGTGCAAGGAACCCCAATTTACTCAAGTGAAAAACGTTTTCAAAGCTTGTTTTGTGAAAAATTTTACTACATAACAAAAACAACTGATTGTTTATGGAAGATAGCCGACTATTTTTATGCTCAAGTAAAACCAACCGATTTGTTTTTGAAAAACAACCGATTGATTTTACTTGACATCGTAGGTTTTGCTATAAAACTATGCACGTTATAGGTTTTTAAAACAACCAAGCATTTTTTGAGTTTGTGAAAATAATTCTAACATTCACTTGAGAGTTCTTTGGAGAGAAACCTTCAAGAATTGAGAGGTTGATACACTTTTTATCTTGCTTACAGGACTGTGGGAGGAAAGAGAAATCACCAATTGTTGGTGATTTAAGTGCTAAGTCCCAGTCACTCTAGGCAAATGTGAATCCAATTCAAGAGTTGGTTAGGGTTTCTCAAGATTTATTTGAGTCAGTTTGTCTCATTCCTTGGGATGAAGCAATCTTTGGTGTGGACAATTGTGTTTGAAATTATCTAGGGAAACCAACTGCTAAACATTGTAGTCATTCAGTTATGGATGGTGTAAGTATACTTTAAATGTACATATTTTTACATTTTATTCGATGAAATATGTTTTATGAAGCATTTTTACTGATATTGATATTAACAATGTAGGTACTTAAATCAATTAATTTATAGCAAAAGGAATCCTGATATTTATGAATTTCTTGAGCCACAAAGTATACTAAAGTCTGGAAATAAAAAAATGGAGTGTCAGACTTATATACAAAGATGGATTTCAAGAATCTAGAAAGAGGATTTACCTTGTCCCTATTACTCATGTGTAAGTTACACATCTTTACATTTATATATTAAGTAATTTAGAGAACATGAGTAATGCATTAACTATTTTAGGTCCATTGGCAACTGATGCTTATCTGTCCTGTGGACAACACTATGGTCTGGTTCTGTTCATTGTATCGGAAGCCAAGTTCAAATATGAAAACAGTAATACAAGGGTATGATTTAAGTAACAAAAAATACATTACTCTTGTTTATATAGTATAATGTAAGTTACTAATCATCTTTGTTCTTAGTGTAATTAATGTATGTAATGTACTTGGCGAAAGATCTACATCTGCATCCCATAACCTATGTTGGATATGAAAAATAAGTTTCGGCTGAGTTCAAGAGGGGGGTGAATTGAACTTTCAAAAATTTTTGCAAAAATGGAAAGTATTTAAAGTGTGGAATGAAAGTTCTTAAATGAATCAATCAAAAGTATTATTCGAAGTACTAATCAAAAGTCAATGTATTCCATACCACAATCAATCAACAGAATACACACACTGAATAGTATACAACTATAACACAAACAATTCAGAAGCGAAAGCAGTAACTGAAACCAGAAAACAAATCAGATAATCCAGAAATCAATTGAGTAAACTGGAAACATTATACTGAAATCAGAGTGAAAAACATATCAGAAAAGATTCAGTCAATACAAACACATAGTATAGACAGGAACACACAGATCAACAGTAAATTTAACAACGAACACAGTCCATAGCATATCAGTTATAATCAGATAAACAGTAGAATCAATTCACTGAAAAATTACTCACGCAACAAAGCAATACAAAATTAACAATAACTTCAAGAAAAGTAGCTTCCAGAAATACAAACAGATATCCAGTAATCACAGTTAACTGGAAACACTTAAACAGAATAAAGATCAAATATAATCAACTAAACAAATATAAAAATAGGTCCAGAAAACACAATATAACACCAACATAATTAGCAATAAACTGAGTGCGAAGAATAATTAAAATGAGCGAGCGATAACAAACTATAAAGCGTTCAAGAATAGAGAAAGAAAGATCAAGAACGCCAAAATTTATACTGGTTCACCCTTCTACAAGGACTAAGTCCAGTCCTTTGGGAACAAGCAAAGAGTTCTACTAAAAAGATCACAGGATCAGTTCAAAACAATACAAATACTCTTGCTCCCCGTTAGATGGCACTGCACCCCACAGCACACAACACCCTTGCTTCCAGCAAGTCAACACTGCACCCCGTAGTAGACAACCTACTGCACTTCACAGCAGTTGCAAAAACAATGCATAAAACTACTGCACAAACCCACTTACACACTATGTAATACAGGTAACAAAAACCAGAACTACAAAACACAACCTTTTGTAATTCGTAACCAAACTGGTCACAATACAAGAAATAATAATTGAGTATCAAAACAGTAGTACTTCTACACGCAACAAATTACAAATGGATGAAGAATATTGTAGAAGACTTAGCATTGGTGCAGAACCAGTTTGCACGAAACCCACTCAAGGCAAAGCTCCAAGATTTAAGTTCTTGAGATTCTTGTTGATATAAAATTGTGTGAAAAGAGTTCTCAAGTAAAGGACATGTTTTCTCTCTTAGAAAATCACAAGTGATCGCTCAAAATGTTCTATGTTATGTTTTTTGTAATTTTCAAATCATGTGCCACCCTTATATAGAAAACTGATTTATAACAGACAAAAATTTAATCAATTGTTTTTCTATAACATAGAAAAAAATCCAGCAAGTTCAATTTTGAAAAACGATTTACTGATTTCAATCTCAAAATGGTTTTTCAAAATCGTTTAACCATTTTTAGTCCTTTTAATCATTATAAATATTTTGAGCACTTCTCAAGTGAAGGAATCATGCAACATGGTTTTGAACCAAAACCACACTTACACAACCCAATCTAAGTCCTTGACCAAAACTCCCACCAAGCTCCATGATGGCTTGAAGCAATCCACTTGCTTTGATCCATGTAGACTCCATCATATTGTTGGTTTCATCAAATCACTTAGCAACCTCGATGCTAACAGGATATTTCCTAATGTATTTAGTTCTTAGTTGATTCTATTAAAATTGTTTTTCACTTGTTTAATCATTTAACTTTGATGAAATTGTAGTGCAACGAGCAACAAGGAAATTGAGAACGTGGATACTATATGTGATGCATTGGGTGAGGACCATAGTCTGCATCTGTATCACTGGCTCTTGGGACCATATGTAGAAATGTTTAAATTATATACAATGATCTTTAAGTTTCATAAGATGATGAGTAATAACACTATTTTCTATTTAATTTTTTTTTATATCCTGAGTCATTAGATAGTAACACAATAGAAGAAATTCGCATGGTATGGGAAGATACTTTATTACAAATAGAAATAATAAGTCATAATGTATAGTGTAAGATGTACATATATTAGATTTGTTAGTTTTCAAATTGTATGATGTTAGAAATCGTAACTACTACATAGGTTTAGATGTAATATATTGATGTTAGTTTTGATATTGTAAATAATATTAATCTTAAATTGATTATATTTCCAAAGGTCATAGTTTTGTTTATAATAATATTTTTTGATGTTGTTGTTAAATGTGAATTTATTGAATTATGCCTGAAAATATTGTTTTGGAAAAAATTTTACAAGTGTAAGGAATGTAGCTAAACAAAACTGATCTTTCAAGAAGAAAAAACAACACATATTACGTCGATTATGACCATAATCGATTTAATATCACATTCTATATCAGTGATGTAGGACATGTGACCTAGACTAATCCCAACGTAGGAGATACTACATTGATTGCTGGAAAAACCCATATAGTATGTGACATACTACATTGGTTCGCCAAACAACCGATGTAATATCCCTATGCTGGGGTTAGTTTGGTCATCTACTACATCGGTTCGACCACCAATTACGTTTATCCAACAATCAATGTAGTATCGCCTATGTTGGGGTTGGTCACATACTACATCGATTCACCTAGCAACCGATGTATTACCCCTGCGCTAGGGTTAGTTTGGTCACGTACTACATCGGTTCGCCCACCAATTTGGTTTGCCCAACAACCGATCCAGTATCCCTTGTGCCATGGTTGGTCACGTACTACATCGGTTGGGAGAACCGATGTAGTACCCCTGCGTTGGGGTTAGGTCACATACATACTACATCGGTTCGACAAACCGATGTAGTAGCCTTGTGTTGGTCACATACTACATTGGATCGCCTCGCCCAACAACCGATGTACCCTGGTCTCACACTACATTGGTTGGGCTAACTGATATAGTAACCCTACGCTTGGGTTAGGTCACATACTACATCGGTTGGACGAACCGATGTAATATCCCCTAGCTGGAGTGGTCATACTATATTGGTTGGGCAAATCGATGTAGTACCCATGAGCTCCTTGAGGTCACTTTGGATTGGTCTTTAACGTTGATTGTTGGAAAATCGAAGTAGTTTATCAATATACTACATTGATTCGGAAATTGATGTAAAAGGTTCAGACTTTCTACACCGTCTGCATTTACATCAATTCTGGAACCGATATAGTATGTCCTTTAAAACCGATGTATAAAGTGTTTTTTCTACTAGTGTTAAAGCAATACAATGAAAAAGTTTGAAATTAATGAGAACGGATTGAGTTGTGTGATTGTTAGAGGGATTGAGAAATATTTAAAGGACTACAAGAAGCTTCTATTATAAAAGGAACAATGTTCACATTGAAGATGCAATATCTAAAGAAGCGTAGGTGACTACAAATAATTATTAAAATAACATATTATTATTAGATATATTTATTAGTGTTAATGATGGACGTTAAATCAAATAATTTGTAGATACACTAGTTTAGAATTAGCTGAACCAATAATAAATGTTAAAATTTTCATATTTAGTTATTAATGTAAATTAATATTAAATTAGTTTTGTGTTTGAGTGAGTCATATCATCGGTTAAATAGACTCTATTAGCTTCTTTTAACATAATCGATTCTATTGTGTTAATTTCCATGTTTTTTATTGGATTCTTTTGAGAAGAAACATCGAAGAAATTCATATCGATGAATCATGAACAAGTCCATACAAAAGATCATGACATTACTTTCAACCCAAAAGCAACAAATTTTTTTATCGAATAAAAACATTTATTAATCACGTGTACCTCATTGAATATCCTTATTTGTAGTATCATTTACCACAATAGACATACTTTCCTGAAACCAAATAGCTCTTAAGAATCCACACATATTAGAGTCTTTCTAGGAAATATGTTTTTATTGGACAAAAGATGTTACAATCATATAGTTTTACTTGGTAACAACCGAATACCAAGAAGACGAGGTCTAATCTTTAAAATAGAAGTAGACTTTAAATTCGATATATGAAACACTTCACACTAATTAGATGCCTAATAAAAATTTTACAAAGTCGTGAGATATCATATGATGGATGCTATGTAAGACAAGTAATAATTGAAGAGTTCTATTTGGACCAAAGAAATTATTAAAAGAGAGATTGTTACAAAATGTATGAATTGTCCTATGATGGAGAAAAAAAATATAATCAAATCTCGGAGAGGAAGCTCCCCATGTTGTGTCAAGTTGGAAGCTTGATGTGCAAATGTGTCTCTTTCTATCTTCCTAGGCAGTGCCTTCTTGGATGCTTATTTCATAGGTGAATGTCCAATGGTCCTCATCGGCTTCAAAGCCCAAAATCTTGCACTACAAGGCTTAAAATAAATTTTATACAACCCTATACAGTTTTCAGAGGCAGGTTTTATATTCTTGAAGCTCCAAAATCTCTAGAATGATTTTCTTCAATATTAAACTTAGGCATAAAAGTTTGTTTTGAGGCCCAAAAAAGCCAAATTAGGCCAAAACTCCTTATAAGCTCCTCATTATGAAACCTCTCTATTCTTATCTGCACTTTTAGAGATGGTTCTCTATCAAAATTTTTACAAAGTTGGCATTGAAAATCCAAAACCTCAACCCCAAGGTGGTCACCATATGGTCACTATGTTGAGGCTTGAGCCATTTGCCAATAGTCTATGCAAGAAATCGGCTGCCAACCTAGATGAGTTGAGAAGAAGAGCAGCAAAATTTATGAACTTGAAGAACTTTGAGTTTCAGAGTCAAGTCTACACTAAAGGCAACTCCGAGAGGCCCAAGGAAAAAAGAGAAAATCGGAACGCCACAACTATTTGGCAAGCTAATGGAAAATCGATTGCTGAGACTGCCTCATTATATCTCGTTGAATGTCGATCAGAGTCAAATTCTAGAAGAGGCTCTAAACATCGAGCTAATCCCTACTCCTTAGAAGGTGCCAATACCGTGAAGCACTAACACCAACTTGCACTAATACAGAGAAGTGTTTGACATTAAAAGAAAAGATAGAGGAATTGATTTAGGTCGGACACCTCCAAAGGTTTGTGCTGTAATATCATCATCCTATAACCAATTCATACAAGTGGAGATAAAGACACTATCGAGATTTTGAGAGATGGGATGATTGAGCAGAATCCCGTCAAGATGATTATGGGAGGCTGCGGCCGGCTCGACATCCTCATCCAGACCAAGATGGATGAGCCAAAGTGGTTTCTCTCCCAGGAGTCATTGGTACCACAATTTGAGGATTTGCTACAAGAGGGCCTTCTTCCTCATCCAGGAAATGACACCTTCAGGTAGTACAATCTATAAACATAGTGGCATGCCCTATCAAGTGAAGGATGCCCCCCCCCAAATCACTTCTATCAATGTTGATTTCAAGGCCATTGATTCGACGCAAAATGACCCCTTGCTCATAATAGTCGAAATCTATAACTTTGCAATGATGAAGACCTTGGTTGATTAGGAGAGTTCAATAGACATTTGGTACCTCATATTTGATGCAAACACTTCATAGAACATACCCTTAGGGAGATCATCTCTTAATCAATTAGGAGTAATATTCTTCACCCCTCATTTGGCCATGAAATTCCCTTTCAACGTCAAGGGACATTATAAAAGTGTATGTGGATCAAAAAACAACCAAAGAATGCTACACAACCAATTTGAGAATGGAACCAATGCAACCAAGCTGAGACAATCTACCATACCAAGATTAACGAAGTCCAAGATGATATCATACGAATAAATGATGTTTGAGTGGAGCCTAGAGAGGATGTTACCCCAGTTCCATTACAAGATGACAAGCATTGTACTTGAATTATGACTTCACTAAACAAGGAAGAAACTGAGAAAATCTGTTGAAGTCCTTGTACAAAATGTTGACATGTTCACATGGACTGCAACTGATATGTCAGGCGTGAGCCCCGGTGTTATCACACATAAACTCTTTTTGCATAAGGAGTCAGACTAATATCTAAAAAAAAAAGAGAAAGCTAGGTGAAGAAAAAATTGTGCAGCTCAAGCGAAGGCCGAGAAGTTACTCAAGGTCGACTTCATCCAAGAAGCTCAGTATACAACCTGACTCGCAAATGTAGTCATGGTTAAGAAATCAAATGGTAAATGGAGAATGTGCACGAATTACACTGATCTTAACAAAACAAGTCCAAAGAAGTGTATCCTTTGCCGAGTATAAACCTACTCATAAATGGGGCTGCTAGTTAGAAAATGCTAGGCTTTCTTGATGCATACTCTATGTATAATCAGATCCACATGCATATGGAGATAAGGAGAAGATGACTTTCGTGAGGATGATGCTGTCAATACCCAATTTCGTCCGGGTAAAAAAATGTTAATATTAATAAAAAAAGATCTTTTGGTTTAAATTTTGGATTTTGCTCTTATTCTCTATCATTTTCAAAAAAAATGTGATTTAAATTTGTAGCTCTTTCTCATTTTAGGAAAAAAAAAATAAAATACAAAAATATTTTTTTATGATTACCTTTATCTTGTTAGGTTTTTGGCTTCTTTATAAAATTCAGAGATAACGAGATATATAGTTCTTGATCTCTTTCATGATTTCATTCTATATTTCTTTTCTCAAAAAAGGTAAATAATAAAAATTGATAAAATTGAAATTGAAGCACCCTTCCCATACAAGTTGCACCACCCTCACACCACCAAAAACTCCAAATTTTTCTGATTCTCCCGTACGCTCCTGCTCTCTTCTGCCATGCCTCCCTTTGTGTAGTTTTTCCTTATGTGCAGTGCTTCCTCCTGCAGAATTATCTTATTTTAATAAAAGTGCTCCTGCCAGTGCTTCTCGCTGCAGCTAGCATAACCTTATTCCAACAAAATGGTTTTGTCCCTGCAAATATCTGAGCAAGTCAACTTTCCAACGGATCTTTTTTCTGCTAAGTGGAGATATTATTTCAGGGGCTCCATCTTTTTAATCTCAGAATACACAACTCGCACCTGAGGCTCCAATGCTTGTCTTTAGCTCTCATACAAAGAGAGAACTCCCCGCTCCTACTCACAACTCTCGCGAACGGAGGATTCAGTTAAGAAAGAGCAAGAAAAGAAGGGAAGAGCGCATAAGGTTTGTTAGTTGCTTACCTTTTTTTGGCTTCACTGTTTCATTCTCAAGAGTACATCTTACACATTATATCTTGCATTCAATGTAATACTGCCTTGCACCATGCATTCATCACCATTCACCAAGTGAAAAACAAATACCATGGTTAAACAAAACAATAGAAAAAGTGCTTAAAATTGAGAAAGGTTGCAAAGCTTCCAAATATTAGCCATTAGTTCCCAAGCCGTTACGCTACCCAATATACCAAAATATCCAAACCCTCCAACACTGTACGCACCCACTGATGCACACCAACACAGTATTGAATTCTACAAAATAGTTACCCAAAGGCCCTGTCATCTTCTCCATCCACTAGTGAGTTAGCCCACCTTGATATTTCTTGATCCACCATGCACCTCCACCGTAACTCGCCATGCACTTCCCTGCCACCTAGCCAGCAAGCCAATGCCTATACCAAATGTTTCCCACCTACACCTCACACAACTCTCCGTCTCGAGCCATCTTCACTACCATGAGCCGCCCAAACCTCCACTGCTCTTTCACTGCCGCAAGCCACCCACCACGCCGTCAAGCATCATCGTTGCAGGAGGGGCCAAACCACACTCTGCTCCTCCACGCGTCACCTTATCTCGCCAAACCATCGATGGTCGCCACGAGCTCCTGCGCCCCCACCGCTTTTCTATAGCTGCGACTTGTCACCCCTCGCCGTCAAGACACTCCCAACGTCAACCACCAACATGTCGCTGCACCTCCACTCCTCCTTCCATGCCAAAATGCCTTCATAACAACCTTTCTCTAACCCAAACCGCTAGCTCCTGCACCTCCAAGATACAGGCCCCACCAAAGCACCACGTCATCATCTTAAAACCAGTTTCATTTCCCATCCTAGCCACTATCTTTATATTCCCTACCACCTTAAACAATAGTTGCAAGCAGGCCAATATTGTTGTTACAGTGTGAGGGTTACAACACCATCGTATAGAGCTTAAACAACAATGATAACAAGAAAGGCTTCGAAAAGATGTATTAGTGAAGGTGCAATTCGGTTTCTTTTTATGTCTTGCTTTTCGTTAAAGTGTGTGCTATTTTAGGGAAAGGAGATGCCTTTTGGTGAGCATGGTTGGAGGCTATGTGTGATCTACATGAAAGGACATGACCCCACGTGTTTTGATAGGAAATAGGTCTCACTTATGTTTGAAAAAAGAGTAATGTTAGGTTGACACTCCCACGTGGCATACTCCCAGTTGACACCGCTGATGTGGCGAAAATAATATTATTTTAAGCCAGCGTGGCAGTCTTCCAAAAGCCCAGCCTGCTATAAGTTTCCAAACTCCCGCCTCTTCCTCTCAGTCTCAAACTCCTTCCTCCTCTCGAACTCCGTCCTCCTCTCAGTCTCAAAGTCCCGCTCTCTCAATTTTGCTTTGCCTCCTCTTAGCGTCTTCTGCCTGCTCTCATTCGAAAGGTCTATCGTTCACTCTCTCAGTCTCCTCTCCGCTCTCGCTCCTCTCCACTATCGCTCTCGTTCACCTCATCTCAGTCTCACTCTTTGCCCTAAAAAAGGTTCGTTTTTATTTGGTTTTCGTTTGAAAAGCGTGTAAAGGTTGCTCTTTTAAGTCATTGCTCATGCAAAAGGATGTTTTTTTTTGTTTGTTGAATGATTTGCGTGTAAAGTTTTGGTTTTTATGCAATTTTTGATGGAAAAGGAAGTCTTTTTGATCGTTTCACTGTTCTGTTCTGGATCTGAAAAGGTTTTTGCGTTTAGGGTTTGATTTGTGTTGGTTTTTCAATAAAGTTTGTTCTTTTATGTCATTTACGACTTCATTCTTGGTTCTTGGTAGAGACAAGAAAGGTTTTTGTAAGTTTTTTAGGTTTTATTGGTTGAATCTGTTTGTTTTAGCAATTGATGATGACGTTTGAGTTCAGTCGTCATGACATGAACTAAGGTGTCCCCTCATCAATACATGGGTAACAAATGATGTTCTGTAAAACTAAGTGGTTGAGTTTACAGAACATCATTTGTTACCCATGTATTGACGAGGGGACACCTTAGTTCATGTTATGGCGACTGAGGATCGGATGTGTGTTGAGTCGCCAAAGATTGCACTATGGTGTCCCCTCGTAAAAGGAGGGGTAGCCGCTTATTAATGTTTAAATGTGTATGTTTCTTGTGTGTATGGTGTTATGTGTTGACTGAGGTTTGTTGAGTAAGTTGTGCTCTGAATAAAGAATGGCTAACAAGTGGTTGTGAGCTGACAAATTCTCATTGATTGGTTACCCCTGCTTTAACGAGTGGACACCGAAGTACAACTTTTGGCGAGTGATGACTGTAATGAATTGTTTAGTCGCAAACACTTATACTAGGTGTCCCCTCATTAAAGAAGGGGTAACCAGTGATTAATGCAGAGTTAGAACCATTTTTAATTGATTTGGTTGTTTTGCTTAGGTTATTGACTGTTATTTACTACTGTTAAAATAAGTGTTTGGCCTAAGTTCAAGAGGGGGGGTGAATTGAACTCTTCTTGAATCTTTTCGAAATTTGCTTTTCAATGTGAGAATACAAAATCTTTAAAGAAACTTAGACTGTAATCTACAAAGGTTCAAACAATTTACAAATATGAAAACCA
>Ga0209700_108505_pt1 | contig 13049 bp, 11 predicted proteins | sample SiratroredBW_FD_187528 | JGI IMG/M metagenome (GOLD analysis project Ga0209700, IMG submission 187528) | Root nodule microbial communities of legume samples collected from California, USA - Siratro red BW (SPAdes) (version 2) | ecosystem: Host-associated > Plants > Roots > Nodule | place: USA... | reverse complement strand
AAAAAAAAAAAAAAAAAAAAAAAAAAAACTTAAATGATAAAGTTTTCAAAAATGATGAAAGTTTACTGGTAAAATGTACAAATAAATTAATATTCCATAGAGCATGCGTTCTTTCTGATATGAGCACTGTGTCCCATTTCATCCCCTTCTGTCGTGTAACCTACCCCTTATATGAAGTTGTCCTGTCTATTATGACATGATTGCTTCTGAAGTATATGCATCTTTGCCGTATATCCTCTTTAATAAGTGTGATCTATCAAAAAGATTTGTTGTCTCATCTCTCTTTGTATATGCTAATTAATGAGTTTTTTTAATTGAAAAAAAAAAAACTGTTTGACCAGATTATAAATGCAAGACGAAGTATGAAACATGCCGAAGTAGTTATAGCCAGACGAGCAGTGGAAGAAGGGCGAGGTCTGGTTGTGATTGTGAACAAGATGGACCTTCTAAGGGGCAAAAACAAATCATTATCCTATGAGAAGGTTATGGAAGTTGTCCCACAAGAAATTCAGACAATTATACCTCAGGTCTGTCATGTAATAAGCTCAACTGTAAGTCTAGCAGTTCAATAAATTGGACCGTAACACATCAGGCTTTTTAGTGTGTATGCCTTTGACATAGATGTCAAAATTGGTCATGGTACAAACTAGAGAAGATATGTGCTATGAGAGGCTGTCCACTTATCATACAGTCCTTACCAATTTCCCCTGAGCTTTTTAAGGGCATGAATAATGAACTTATTTTTTGTTTTTTGATTTAGCATTGACTTTTGACATTGTCAACAGGTAACAGGAATTCCAGTTGTATTCATTTCAGCATTGGAGGGAAGGGGCCGAAGCACTGTCTTGAATCAGGTCATTGATACATATGAAAAATGGTGTTCAAGATTACCTACATCTCGTCTTAACCGTTGGCTGCAAAAGGCAATTACTCCATCGTCACTTTTTGTAATGATAAAATATGCAATTGGTAGTAAAATATTTGCTTTCTTATCTCTCACTTTGGGTTGGTTTTGATCAGGTTATGAGCAGACACTCTTGGAAAGACCAAGCAGCACAGCCTAAGGTCAAGTATTTCACGCAGGTCAAGGCACGGCCTCCTACATTTGTTGCATTTGTACGTGGGAAGACTCAGCTTTCCGATACAGACATTAGGTTCTTAACCAAGTCCTTGAAGGAGGACTTTGACTTGGGTGGAATTCCTATACGGATCATGCAACGTTCTGTCACTAAGAAAGATACCAGTGGAACTAGCAAGAATAGTCATTCAGTAGGCAGAGTGGTGGCTGAAAGGGTTGTCTCGGACAAGAGAAGTATCTTAGCTGAAGAACAAATTTGACTTCTTATTACAGGGCATAACCATCATTCCCCAAACTTTCTTTAACGAGTTTAAAGTATTTTTATTATAATTTTATTCTCAGTTCAAAAACTAGATTCTGAATTTTGAATTCTGTGCAGTTAAGAGGAGCACAACTTCAAAGGTGCTGAGTTGTGTGTATACAACAACAATAATATATATTAGTATAGCTGTTAGAATTAGAATAGATGATTGGCGGCTTGATTGTCTAGGTGATGTTTATCATGAAGTGTAGATGATTTTGAACAGGGCATTACATGAATGAATTGTTGCAGTTTTGTATCAGTAACATTTAACAATTTTATACCTTCTTTTGTCATTCATTTTACGTTATCTAAGAATAATCCGATATATACACGCAAATATTAGGATTAATTATACTTTGTATTTATATTATTAATCTAAAATTGGATAACAGAATATCTAGTATTTATGTTCTCTATCCTTCTTTTTCTTATATTTCTCTCTTTTTTAGTAATAACATGAAAGAATGACGCTTTAATAAAAAAATGAATGACATTTGTGTTTCTATTAATAGTTTAAGCGTAAGATTAGTAGATAGAAACTTTCATTTGAGTTAATTAAACAATCATATATTTGTATATAACATTTATATTTATATTTGTAATTTAATAAATAAGTTAAGTTATTTTTTATGTAATGAAAGTAATTATATATATAATATTCATCTGTTTGAATTATTAATGTTTTGTCCTTAGTAATTAAGAATAATTTAAATTATAATTATAATAATTACTTTTATCATCATATATTAATATTTTGTTATGTTATTTAGGCTTCTCATATGTTTTACAACTACAGAAACATAATTCAAACATTTCATTTGTTATTAAATATAAAATTATTAGAACTAATCGCACGTAAATATATTTAGATTTTGCAAGGTTATTTTATATATATTTTTTTCTGTACTTAACATGTTGTATAATACTTAAAGTTAGAAGAATTTTAAAAGTTTTTATTTTCCGTATTTTAACTATGATAATTTTTTATTTCACTTCAATCATAATTTTTAATCATAAATTTTTGTATAGAAAAACAATTCTTCAGAAAATTATAATAGTAATACTTTTTATCCACGAATGAGTAAAATTGTATTCATTGTTACTTAAATATGAAATAAAATCAAACGAAGAGCAAGATACACTTTATTTTTCCTTTATACATTTAATATTTGCTAGGACATAGTAATAACAGAGGGAAACAAATGAACATACCCCACTCTTTTATAGACCAAAAAATGGTGACACTAGTACTTCTGGGTGCTCCATCACATGGTTTTTTAAAATTTTGTTGAATGAAGTGAAAATAATACATTACATTGTATTGTATGCAATGTCACCTAAGTCCAATCATTAATCTAATTGCCTCCACAACTCATTATCATTCACTTTCACACACCTTTTTTTTAGGTGTTGAGGCCACGATTAGATTTTGATTTATACGTGGCTGCACCACCACAAAATTTGTCTCATAATCCATACAAAATTATAAATCACCGACAACTCTTCCTAATACAAGGGACAGACTGACACAACCAATCTGCATTTCCCTTTCCTATTATTTTGTGACCAGTAAAATCTTTTTTTTTTATGTATAACCACGTTTATAATAAGGTAGCTGATTTTTATTTTTTTGTTTTTAAGCTCACCATTATATTATACATGTAGAAATTGATATAAAATGCTTCAGAAATAGATTACACTCACTGGTTAAGAAATTAATATTCAATTATTTATGCGTGAAGAAAACAGTAAAAGAGGAAAGTCAGTTAAAAAAAATGGAAGTTGTTTCATATAACTTTGGCTATTCACGTTTTTTACCAGAAATTTGAAGGTTTTGTCGTAGAACAAACCAAACACATGGTTGGTATGGATGCAATGAACTCAACATGTGCTACACAGAGCATAGCCAGCCATCAATGTCTTAAGAAAATTGGAACAGCTGTCTGTGCAGCCAACAATGTGTGGCAAGATAGCATGTGATAACAATATAAATAATAATATTCTTTTTGAAGAGACATTCCATCACTTTTCTCATGGGAAATAATTTAATTGGCTCTCATATATAACTCAAGTTCTGCTTTCTACAACATCAGAAATCAAAATCAGACAATTATTTAGGCTAAGATAGTGTAAAGAATCAATCAATCGTATCAACAGAAGAAAGATGAAATATTATTAGCGAAGATGGTATGGTATAGTGGAAGAATCCGAAAACGACAAGGAGAGGGAAGTCTGGTACAAGGCACACGAGTCTGGGTTGAAGCTAATGTTTTCCCTGGTATCCCCATGGATTTTTGCTCGCCCAATTCCATAGGTCCCTGCACATTTCCTCTATACCGTATTTTGCCCTGTACCAACACACTCATTTTAATTCTCAACAATATGCCAATTTGATTCCTAACTTTAACTTCAAATCAGTACATTTACTCTAAAATTTTGCTTTTGGTTGCATCAATCAATCAATTTGGTTTATAATGCTATAGATCAAATTGGCAGGGAACTAAAATGATAATAATTGTGAAATCCAGGACTGATTTTATAATATCAATTAAAACAAAATCAAGTGGCAGCATCAACTATAGAGATTAAATTGATGGATGATTATAGTTTTAGGAAGTAACATGTGGAGGTGAAAAACAAAACTTACTTCCAACCAAGTTCTTTCTCAGCCTTCTCCGTGGATGCATATACAGCAGTAGCATCTCCGGGTCTCCTGGGACACATTTTTATTGAAATTTTCTGGAAAATATAAGAGGCAAAGAACAGTTAAGTTGAGTTGAGTGCGTAGGTACACTACATTTACATGGATCATGTGATGTGATGTGAAGTGAAGTGATTAAGGAAGACACAACAAAATGAATAATGACCTTGCCGGAAGCTTTTTCAAATGCAGCAACCATTTCAAGCACCGATGTACCACGCCCAGTTCCCAAATTATAGGCAGTACAACCTAATCAGTGAAGAAATTGTTTGAGTTAAAAGATAAGAAATTTAAAGCAGTAATTGGTTTCATGAAAGTGGGTTTGTTAAAGGGATGACAGACCAATGTTGTCTGTTGCAAAAAGCTTCCGAAGGGCAGCAATGTGACCATCTGCCAAGTCCATTACATGGATATAATCCCGGATCTGCATTCATTCAGAGTCATAAACTGTTATTGGTAACGTAATTTGCGAGGTGAAGAAAAACGAAGGAGATTGAATGAATGACTCACCGGGGTGCCATCCTTGGTGGGATAATCATGGCCATAAACATTGAGCTCAGGCAATCTCCCAACAGCAACCTGATGAATGTAAGGCATGAGGTTATTGGGGATACCCCTCGGATCTTCCCCAATCTGCCCACTCTCGTGAGCCCCAACCGGATTGAAGTACCTCAGCAGAATGATCCTCCACCCTCTCTCCGCTCTCACAATGTCCCGAGCTATTTCTTCCACAAAGAGCTACGCACACAGATAAACTGTGTCTGTCAAGTTATTTAATCTTAAATTCAACCAGAGTATAATGTGGTACCTTGGTTCTTCCGTAGGGATTCACGGCGTGCAAATGCAAGTCCTCCTCCACGCAGGGAACTTGCTGAGGCTGGCCGTAAACAGTGGCGGAGGAGGAAATAACCATGTTTTTGCAGTTATATTTAGCCATTGCCTGAAAAAGGTTGATCGTGCCCACCACATTGTTGTCGTAGTAACGGCGGGGCTTCGCGACGCTTTCTCCAACGCCTTTGAGGCCGGCGAAGTGGATGACGGCGTCAAACCTGACGGCGATGGAAGAATGCATTATGCAAACGGAGAAAGAAAGAGAGAAAGAGAGAGAAAGGAAGGTACTTGGTCTGGGAGAAGAGCGGCTCCAAATCGCTCGGATTGCGGAGGTCGCCGTGACAGAATGTGAGGTTGTTGGAAAGGTGAGGACCAACAAGACGGCGAACCCTGTGAACGGCTTCGATGACGGAGTTGTCGAGGTTGTCGATTATGGTAACCCGGAAACCCTGCTTGAGAAGCTGAAGCACGGTGTGGGATCCGATGAAGCCCGCCCCACCCGTCACCAGAATCGTTGACATCGGGGACACCATCTTCTCACTCTTCTTTCCTCACAACTTTCTCTTCTCCCACCCCAACCTCATTTAAACTACTTTTTTTTCTTCTTTTTTTTTAAATTATAAAAATAAAGACACAATAATTGGTTCTCTACTGTTGGAAAGCACTCCCCCTCCTCTTCTCTCTTCTCCTTCAACCTTCCATCAACGTTATCTTTTACATCAACTCATGTTCCTACAAAGCTTAATCCTTTACTTTATATATATTACAGATTGCATTACAATCTCTATCCTTTTCTTTCAACTTAATACGATCAGAAGCCAACGTCCCATGTGCTGTTAGAAAAGTTAATGCTAACTCGTTGCCTTTTCTACCTTGGATCTACTTTCCCCTATATTCCACCCTTTTGTCTTGTTGTCAAAGATACTTGAGTAAAGATCAAGTAAATTTATTCAAGGGGTAGTTTTTTTCAATGCAAAGTGAAAGAAAAAGTATAAAGATATGAAAGGAAAAGAAAATAGTGTGTTATTGTAATGGAAATAAGTGTTTTTGTTATGTTTATTATAACTTTGTACATCTCTACATACCATAGAGTGCATGAGTTTTTCTGTAAGAAGTAATATACAAAAATTATTCAATTTTCTTCTGTGTTTTCTTCCTCTACAACCTCAGTTTGAGTGGCACGTGTTTATTATTAATCAAATTTGGATTAGAAAATTTTGGAGAAGATTTTGAGGATTTTAACTCCTCAACTTCTTCATGCAATGATTGCAATAGCAGAATTCAAAAGACCTCAAAAATTAAAAATTGAATGACTACAAAAATTCACTTGAATCACATAACTTAATGAAAGGTTATAACAAGAGAGACCATGAACTTGTATAAGTTCAAATCTTAAAAATATATGACTTTCAAAAGGAAGATTAAGAAGGGTGAATAAAAGATTGGTCCTCTACTAAAAAATAAAATTGAAGATAAATCTGAATCTTCCAAAATGAATATTAACAACCATTGACGAAATAAAAAAAATGTATTATTAAGTAGGGTTATTGTGCCTCTAGATACAGTCATAACAAGACCAAACATTTCACTAAGAGAAGTGTAATTCTAAAGAAAGATGATACAATTATGTTGATTACAATCAATGGTGGAATTTTTCACATAACCACTGGTATCTAGATATTGGTTATTCAAATCATATGATTGGTCATATGGAGTGGCTAAGTGACCTTGAACTCGAGTAAAAGGAAAAACGTTATACTTGCAAGATAAAATAAGACTAATTAAAAACGTGTTATTTGTGCTTAAAATAAAGTATAACAAAATATTGACAATAAATTAAAAAAAAGATATACATCAAGATTTTTGAAATATTAAAAACAGACGAAAGAGCATCATAGATTTTTGAGTTATAAAAGTAACAATAACAATAATTCACATTATTATAAATACGGTAGAGGAAAAAGATCACACTCTTTTATTATAGGATAAAATTGCAAGTATAATATTCTACTTGCTAAGTACACGAACCAAAACATTGTAACCCTCTTGTAATATCTTTCTGTAACACATTTTACTCGTTGCTTAAGACGAAGCTTCTTATATTACTTCTAGCGAGGAATTGTGTTTTCTGCAGACCCATCTTTTATTCAACCAATACATTCATCTAATATTCAAGAAATTTATTTTGAAGCAATTTATACCCCGAGATTAATAATCTTGTTTTTAGCAGCCTATAACCAATATACAAGGGTTTATGAATTTTAATTTGGATGCTTCGACTAAAAAACACTAATTTTTTATATTGCTTCCCCCACAAATTCTATTATGCATCAAATCTTGGTCCACCAATTCTCCCTTCAGCAATATTTTTCTCCATTATGGGCCATTGTACAAAAATGGGCCGAAACCCAATTTCAACGCATGAAGCCTTATGATTGTAGATTCTAATTTTTTTCAAAATCCAAATCAGTTATGACAAAGTAAAAAGTATAGTGAGATAGAATAGTTGCACATCACAGTTGTCAGATTATATATATATAGCTACTAAGGTGTCGCTTTTAAAAAAAAAAATAAAGTGGTTTGTCCTTTATTTTGTTCACGGGAAACACTGTGCGAGGCTGTGACCACACACCACACCCAAACTCCATGCCTTCATTACATACTTATTATTCAATTGACTTTTTCTTTCTACAGAGTCGTTTCGTTAAAAAAAATTATATTTCCTTTACAGTTTTTAATATTATATATAATTATTCTCTTAAAATTATCCTTAAATATAATTGTTTCCTGCATAAATAAGAAACCAAATCCGTAATACACTCACTCATTTCATTTATACGCAGTCATGCATTTTTTTTTAATCTCTAAATACAGTTTTTGTTTGCTTTTTTCTTAATAATTATGTCGCCTTTTGTTATTCTTGCATGCCTGAATAAAAATTAAGAGGATGCAGATGTATTCCAGCAACAAACCCCCTTTTTTAAAAATAATTGTCTGTTTATTTTTTTTCTATAAAATATTGATATAAATTAGAACCTGAAATTTCAGTGAAAACTGTGGTTTTTGGGGCAACATTAAAATTGTATCTTCAATCACAAAGAAATTAAAAAGTATCATATAAACATCATGACTTTATATATAGATTGTATGATATATTACACTATTATTTAATATAGTCATAGTATAAGTTAATTTTATATACTAGCAAAATTTCTATTAACGTGATACATTATTCGTTTAGTATAGATCCATAATTAATGTATATAAAACCAGTTTAATAATATTGATAGAGAGTAATCTAACGTTCATTCAATTTTTTCAGAGGGTCAAACTTTTCATTATAAGCTCAAAAAGGAAGTAAAAAATTGCGGCATGCTAATAAATTGGAAATCAATACCATTAAGTGTTGTGTTATGCCAATCCGCATAGCTAATTTTCTATACCAACCAACCTTTTTTTACCGTAAATATATTAAAAAATGTTTTATCAAAATAAATTAATAAATACTAATTTATCTATTGGAACAAGTTTTCTTTATTTATATAATCACAATTGAATTTTAAAAACAGTAATAATGTTAATTTTGCAAAAAAAAAATAATAATATTGAGAATATAACAAATTTCAATAAAAAAAATATCTTATGCAAAACATAAATAATTAAAACTTTAATTCTATAATTTTAGTGTATATATTGAGATACTTTAATGCTAATAAAGTTTAGTGTATATTTTGTAAATTAAATGAATACTAAATATACATTATTTTCTGTTCAATTGAAAATCATATTAATTTAATTAAATAAATATCTTCAAACTTTTATATGAACCTGATAAAAACTTCACTTAAAACTATCAGTAACTCCTCATAAATAAAAACATAACTAATTAAATTACTATTTTTCTAATTAAAACACTCAGTAAAAATATTTTTATTACAAACTATTGGAAGAGTTAAGTTTACCGCGCTAAAAACCCGATACCGGGTTTAGAAATGTATATCTGAAAAATGTACGTGAAAAAACTATTTATATAATTACTGAACAACTTCAAAGCATTTGTGTTAATTTTTATTCATGTTTTTGTAGATACTATAAATTCCACATTTAGTTTATTGATGATTTTAATTATATGGAACAAGGCATATTGATATTTATATAAACTATTCTACATACGAAGCATACATATCAATATGTATAATTTATAGAATCAAACACGTATACTTCACTTGCAAATGAAGTTGTTCCACGAGCTTGTATTGGTATATAAATTACAAGAGATAAAAAGAGAAATATATTAAAATAAACTTATGTAAACACGTATTATTATCTGAATTCCAGAATATTTTTTTTTAGAAAATATATGAATATATACGTTTTTATGGATTACATTCAAAGTGTAGGAGTAAATATTGATATCAATAAAACGAAAGCTTTGCATGTGAACATATATTAATATAATATGAAATGATTAATAAGATATTTTATTTAAATGAGCATTATATGTGTTGCCAAAATGCGTAACACTAATTATACAATGTATCACAAATCATAATGCTTAGCGCAGAGAAAAGCTATTTAGGATATAATTAATAAGAAAAATATAGAATTTCTTTTTTAAAAGCATGGAAATACATGCTTAAGATATTGATAGAAAGAAGTAGAATAATTAATCTTTAAATATTTTGAATAGGATATATAGTGTTCAAGAAATAAAAGTCCAACAATCTGGAATAGATGGAATAGATGATCATAAACATTAAGGTCTGAAAAATAAAATAAAATTGACTGGATAACTTCTCAGATTTTTTTAAGAACACATTAACATCCATATCTGTGTTTGACCTTATTATATAAAAAACTGTTCTTTGATTTCTTATAACATTCCTAGTCAAATTTTCTCTCTCTTTTGCTTATTACTCTCTAATTATATTCCAAAGTGTATTCTTGAAGTGTAAATGGTCATTTTTCTTATTCCAAAATTACCCTATTATTAACTGTGGCTTTTTGCATCTTATATAAATTTGCAACCCTAAAATCACAGACATATATATGTTATATATGTTTCTCTACATTAAATAAGCTGAAAATTTGAGGCTGGAATCTTCTTTGATCTGGTATATCCTATCTACATTGGGATTAGTTTTATTTGAACAAAATCTTACCAGTATTCTATCTACATTGGGATTTGTTTTCTTTAGATAAAACCTCATTATATATGTAAAAATAATCTTATAGTTTTGCGTTTTGAATTTAATAATGAGAATGCCAAACTTAATTACTCTATAACAGAACTGGCATATGCATTCCTCATTTTATGAAAAATCTGGAAGAAACGCTACCCTGCCTATCCATCTAGCCAGTATAGGAAGACGCCAACATTTAACACAAAATTTGTAACTTAAAAATCCATTTTTACTTCCAGTTTTATGCACAATCAAAAGTGCACATATAAACAAGAACAATAAAAAGGGCTTAAAACCAAAACCCTAAAAGTGCTACCGACAAATACATATATTGTGATTGATGAGAATGTGTCATACAATTATGTTATTGAAATCTAAGATAAGACACGGGATTAATTAGAGTAATGAGAACAACCTAGATAAAGTTGATAGTAGAAATTAGCACAGATAAATGTCTCTATCTCTCTCTATATATATATAATATATATGTATGTGCAGTTCACAGATATAATAAGTCGTTACTTGAAGGACATGTTGCTGTACTCTTGATTTGGTGGCTCAGGGATTGGATTCCACTCCCACAGTCGGTCAGAGAAGGTGGTTGGAAGTGGATTTGGTAGTGAGCTGAGAGACACTACTGGTGATGGTTGCATCAGCAAAGTAGAGAACTGATTGGGATGGCTTTGAACATTGTAGTACTGCTGCTGGTAACTCATTAGCCTATTCAGATCATCCATGTTCACAACTCCATTGTTGTTGGAGCTAGAAGGCCCGGCAGAGAAGATTGTGCCAATACCAGGAGCACCTGCAGCTGCATGTGCTGCTGCTTGCTTAGACTGCTGCTGATGCTGCATCATCAAAAGCCCTTCCTCGTCCATTGGAACAACTGGAAGTGCCACTGTGGTGCTGAGTGCACCCATTGCAGCACGGTAAGCATTGTACTTGGAAAGTCCAAGAGCCGTGTTCACATCACTGCTTGCTTCCGTTTCACTCATTTTTTCAACTACGTGTTCTGTTGGCTTCGATTGTCCCACAAATCCCATGTTGTGATGAACCATCTCGTTGTGCTTCTTGGTTTCGGAGTGTGAAGAAGCTCTTGATGAAGATGGCCTTGTTGGGAGGCAGCGAGGGAGGGAGGGATGATCCTCTACTCCAGCTCTCTTGTACACGCGGCAAAGCGATATCTCAGCCTGGAAATGGAACAAAAAAACATTTCAACATTCGAGAATTAAGCATTCCTTGAAGAGATTTTGATGAAAAGAAATGGCCGAACAAACTTTGTAGCAGTACGGAGGGAGGCACGAAATGAATTTATGATAAGACATCAAAATTCATGCATGCAGTCATAAATGTGTGCGAGAGAGAAGGATAAAGAAAGTGAATTTATGACAAACGGTGCTGGTTGTTTTGATTTTCTGCCAACATTTTTATTTTAAATTTTGAATCCCTCCTTCTATCACGTATTCATTAATTGTTCACCTCTCGGCTTCTCGATCTTGGTCGAGTATATTGACTTTAGACCATGAGTGGCTGCAAGTTTCACGCTGCTATAGCATTTTGGTGGGCTATAGCTTCGAATCTAGCTTTGATTTCGGAAGCCAAGAATCACTAGCAGCACCAGACACACAGTCTAGCCAAAGAAAACGATCTCAAACCCAAAACCAAGATGAATTACTTTAGGTTTAAAACGAACTAGGGTTGAATAATTACAAAACCTGGCGGGTTTTCCTAGACATATCATGAAAGAAGAAGAAGAAGAAGCAGCAGCAAGTGGATCGATTATTTCAAATACATACACATGTGCTATATATGTGGTACCTTTTGATAACGTTCGGTTTCATGTTGCGGCAAGCGATATTCGTTCATAATCCAACTAGTTCGTATCCCTTTGGGAGCTTTTCCAGAATAGAAAACTAGGGTTTTCTTGAGGCCGATGGAGCGAAAATTCTCAGTTCGTATCATCCTATCAGCTCCTGTTGCCTTCCAATACCCAGAGGTAGTGACACGATTGGGACGATCACCGTTCCGATACTTTCTATCTCTCGGCACATAGAAGTACCACTCCTTCTCACCAATAGCCGCCAAAGCTGCTCATCACACACACACACACACTTCATCAAAATTGGAGGATCCATGAACACAACACACATCTGAATTGAATTAAATAACCAACATGAAGACATAGGACAAAATTGCACACACACACACATATATATATAGGTATATGTATATATTTATATGTATTGGAAGTGGAAAAACGGTAGGCGTCTAGGAAAAAGGGTGGTATATATATAAAATTGGTGGGAGATGGCAGAAGAAAGGGGGAGTTAGTTCCCAGAATTGCTTGAGGAAAAGGGAAGCTAAACTTTAATATATGCATAAGTGAGTATATATATGTATATATATAAATATATACCAGGAAGCTCCCAAGGGTCATAGCGATAAAGATCGAGGAAAGTAATGAGCTCAACGTTGAAACGCTTTCCCTCCACCTTACGGCGAAGGTAGAATTCCACGAGCTCCTCTTCAGTTGGGTGGAAGCGAAAACCGGGCATAACCATGTCATGCTCGTGATCATCAGGCTTGTTATCGTTGCTGTTGTTAGTGTTGGTGTTGGTGACGTCGTTGGTGGTGGAGGCGGTGGTGACGTCTTCTTGGCTCTGGCTATGACTGAGACTCATGGTGGGCGATGAGTTTGCGGCTGCAATTGCCATTCACTCTGCTATGTAAGTAAGTAACTAACAAGTAGTTAATCTCAGACTCAGACTCAGACACTTTGGTTTGGCCTCTCCTCTTTATACTCACACAAGTAATATTTGTACGAATTTGGTGGTACACCAGTGTTAGGCAAAGATAAGAGATTGATGGTTAACATCACCACTACTATGTATATGGGCATGTATGTGCAAATGACATACTCAACTCAATTAACTTTTTTTTTTTTTTTAATTT
>Ga0209700_108504_pt1 | contig 13051 bp, 8 predicted proteins | sample SiratroredBW_FD_187528 | JGI IMG/M metagenome (GOLD analysis project Ga0209700, IMG submission 187528) | Root nodule microbial communities of legume samples collected from California, USA - Siratro red BW (SPAdes) (version 2) | ecosystem: Host-associated > Plants > Roots > Nodule | place: USA... | reverse complement strand
ATGAAAAAAAAAAAAAGTTAGTTAACAAAATATTATTAAAAAATTTCACAAATATATAAAAAATTATATATTTATGAGATACATATAATCTACTATAGTTAAAGATATAATTAATTATATAGGTAAATATTTTATTAATATTGATGCTTTTATTATAATAAAATAAATAAAGTAAAGTAAAGTAAAAATACTGTTAATAAATAAGTATATTTCATTTTCTACTTTTTCTAAATTCTTTTTTATTCTTTCATTCTTTATCATATTGTAAAATTTACTAGTAAATTAAAAGAAGTGAGGGATAATCTTTTTTTTGTTTGTTTTACATCCATATGCCAAAGAATATCTAGAAAACACATTATTTTTCTTTATAATATTAATTAGTCAAAGATCTCTCTATGCCAACCTTCATTCATTCAACCTTCTTATTTGAATCTTGTATGGTTTTTCTCTTCGTCCTCTCATTTTCTTTTTATCTTTCAATTTGCCTTTGTTGTTGCGTTTTCCAGTCTTTTCTATTTTTATAATTGAACAAACACATTGAGTTTACTGCCATCGTTTTTTACATTAGTAAATGCCTTTGGGGAGGTTATTCGTGTTTTGATAAGTGGTAAATTCATGTTGGTTGAGACATATTGTTTTTGCTTGGAATTTAAGGTTTTGCCTTAGAGTTGTGGATTTTGAGGAGAGATAATCTGTGTATAATTTGATTGTTTTATTTATTTCAAGCTCAAAATAAATGGTTTAGACCAGATTTTCATAATGATTTAAAGAAAAATAAAAAATTATTTTATGTACAAATAAAAAATTATAATAAAAGAATTGGAAAAAGTGAAGAGAGCATTCATACAAAATAATTTATATAAAAATTCATTTTATTTTTATCTTTTAGTTATGACTTATAAACACCTTGAAACAATCCGGTGTGATTATTGAGAATTTTAGTAAACATGTAGACAAAATGAAGAATTTGTTTAAGAACTAAGGGGAATCACTGTGCAGGGAACTTACCCACAGTTGGTGAAAGTTAAGTGATTTTTTTTTTATTTTTAATGATGTTAGTAAAAGGTGTAAATTATAAAATAAATTAATTTATAAAACAAAGTAATATAATAATTCTATTCTTAGTATATATTTTATTTTATAATAAATTAATTTATAATAATAATTTCTATATATATTTGATTTAATATCTTTATTATATAAAACGTCTAGTACATAACTATATATATTATTAGTAAGGTTATGACCTGATTACATAATTCTTAAAGACAAAATTAGTCAAACAGACATAGTATACAATTAGTTATTAGTTAACATGAGTAAGTGTTACAAAAATTGTGAAAATAACACTGATAGAATGCGTGTGTGTGATATTGTAGTGGGACAGTCATAAATTCGATTAGAGTTAATACCATGTCCGAAAGACTATTCATAGAGGATCAATTGCTCTTAAACAAAATACCAATTGCTCTTAAACAAAATACCAACACTTAATAATTGAATATCTAATTTATTATGAATATAATCTATACCTACAAGTTAGATTTAATGATCCAGTACGATAAATATAACATATATTGTTGGCTTATTATCCTCTTAATTATCCAATTAATTATGAAATGTAATTAAATCTCTTAATTTTGTAATTAGAATTGTACAAGGAAACACCAACAGCATAAATTAAGGCATTCTAAGATGAGAAATTATCATTTTCCTTTCCAAGTTATTGTATTATTTTGAATATTTATATTCCACTATAAACAAAAAAAGGAGACTTGTATTTTCGTAAATAATTATTAGACACAGAGTGATAATTTTATTATTTTTATTAAGAAAAAAGAAATAATAAATATAAAGAAAGCCACGAGAAGAAAAACTTTGTGAATAAATTGAATAATAAAAATTAAGTATATATATATATATATATATATTTGTACGTGGGTCTATTTATTTATATATCTTATTCACATTTTTATTTATACGTGTTTTTAACTTTATTTTTAAAAATAATTAAATTATTTTTATAATAACTAGTCAAATAAATAAAGTTTACAATAATATGCAAGAATATTTCATGTTGTCTAAATTTTTTTAATGTGAAATCTTTAACTATAAATTAATTTAAATTCATCTAGACATATTGTTAATTATCTATATCTTAATGTTAGGATTTAGGATTGTAGTTGTTGTCATATTTAGGATTTTGTGTCTTTAATTATCTCCTCTTTTTCTTTAGGATTGTAGTGGTTGTCATATTTAGGATTTTGTGTGTTATATTTGCGAAATAAGTTACATTGATCTTGAGATTAGTTTACATGATTTGAGTCAACTTATTAAAGTTGAGTATTATGTAAGTGTTAAAGCTATAACAATATTGAGGAAGATCCAGATCCAAACCATAGCCTACGATCCCTTCACTAATGACCTTGACTCAAGGGTGCAAGATATTGACCACTTAGTGCAATGAGGGAATCACCAAACATTACACAACCCCCTAGGTTTAAGTTTTTTCAAAACGTAGAGTCTATAAACACTTGTACTCATAACATAGGCAAGTGATCCAAATCTTTTTACTTTCAAACAGGAAAGGAAAACACTGTGACGTTTTGAAATGACATTTGGTGACAATCGAGAAAAATCAAACATTGTGTTTGTTAACTTCATTAAATACCCCTTTTAAAACATTAGTTTGAATACTTTAAAATCGCTTAGAAATGCTCATACTATTTCCCTTAGAAACGTTTGCTTTACTTCTCCTTGACAGCTTTGAACAATCATCTTCTCCACCTTTTAGGTGCGTATTTAACCCTACAACAATGCTCTGTTCCTTAAAATGTTTCACATGTTTGCAATATAATGTAAGGCTTCCCTATTTGTTGGCTGCTTTAAGTTTGTTTTTTTTTTTTGCAATTTATTCTTAATTTACCTAAGTTAATGTGAAATTTGAATTTCTAGGTTGGTTATTTACACTTTTGGGTTACACATTTCAATATCTAAGCACAACGTTGACAATTTTATGTTTCTGGGTTCCACTCTGGTTGAATTCTATGTTGTCAGTAGTGGCCTTGTTAGGGTTTTACACATGTTGTTCTTTTATGGTTTAGTTGGTCTACCTTGTATAGCTACAAAGTTTTCTGGACTCTTTTTGGGTTTCTATGTTTTTATTTTAAATACAATATTTTGGAGGTGTAATTTGATTAATAATTAGGGAAGTAGATATACTTTGGCCAAAGGTTTAAAGAAACCAAGAAACTTCCTATCTCTAAGCAAATCTATAAATGAAGGGAAATCATCGTGGAGACTTATGAAGAAGATTAACCGAATATTATAAACTTCCAAATATTATACTCGACATAAAATATTAACCGAACAACTAACAAGTTTTTCTATTTTTTCGAATTTTGGTTATTATCTCTTTTTTTTTTCGTCTTACAAGTAGTTTAAGAAGCGTTTCTTTAAAGTGCACCCCTCCTTAACATTACCTATCCTACTTGAAGGATTTCCTTTATATTGGACATAGAATCTCATTACTTAAAACCTGAGGCAACTAGAAGAAATAGACAACAAAGAGGCTAAAAATGGTCAAATCTTATAAGAGATTAAGTGTATTTTTGACACAACTACTATTCTAAAACTCGAATACCAAGGTGTAGACCTAAAAGTATACATATGTAGGTTTTGTTGCTATAATAAAAATTGGTGATAACTTTTTTTGATTTTTCACTAATCTTGTTTTATGCTTATTTGTGGATTGGAAAATGGGAGTTTCCTACAAAGAGATGTCATTACTTAAGATTAAGGAAGTCGCGGGAGCTATAACAAGAACTCCCAAGATGGTTGTCGACCAACTAGCTAGATATGAGTGAACTCCTTTTGAGGTGTCCCTTAAAAGGAACGCACCAAGGAACTAAAAAATGTGATTGCCCTTTCAGATGAAGTTCAAAAAGACTTTGGCACTGAACATTCCAAGTCTAACGGATGTACAACCGATGTTGCAATGGGTGATAATTGAGACTCTGATTAGGGCAAAGCCTAAAATGGAGGAGTGTCTTTGTGGGAGGCAACCTTCTCACTTTCAGCCCACAACTGAGCACATGACTTGTTAGAAGCCAACATAAGCGAACTAAACAAGTACCGTGTTGTTTACCTACATAGGGGATTGCGAAATTGCCTAAGCAAGACAACTACTTTAGCTTACATGAAGGAGGTAAGGGCAAAGGAATACCAAGCACACGAGAAGAAGTTTGTTCATTTGAAATTGGAAACTAGGAGCAAACTTGAACGATTGTAGGTCGAGATATCTGATCTCAAGAAGGCATGTTCAAGAACCAACAAAAAGCTATCTAAAGTTGTGGTCGAGGTTCGAACTAAATGGGATGCCATGAAATTTATTAAGGAGGAGCAAGGCACAACTACGAAATATTAGGAGAAAGAAAAGAAAATGTTTGAAGAGTCAGAACTGGTATTGAAGACCGAAATAGCAACAACAAAAAAATTGAAGCTGGATTTCAATTAGCGTTGGAGCAAGCTTAGGTAATTACATCCTTGATGAACTACCCGGTAGATGATCTAGATTTGAAGATTGTTGCTTTTTGCTTTTGTTGCACTTTGGTATATGATACTTTTTGTCCCTGTGTACTTAACATTTGATTTTGTTATTCTCTAAAAGTTTTCTTAATGAGACTATTAATCGAGGTTGATACCTATAAGTGTATTAAAAGTGGACTTTAAGCCTAACTCAACCTTACAAAACCAACTTTTAAGATGGGGTTTGCATACACTTATAAACTATTGAAAGACCTTTTCTCTAGTCAATGTGGGATCTCCAACAAAGTGAATTACTAATATTGGTCATTAACTCAAGCTAACAATTAATCGGGGTCGAGGCCCATTAACTCATAGGATAATAAATAATCAATTTATAGGTTAAGAATGAATCAATCAAGGTTGAGTCCTATTAGCTTAAAGGATAATAATGAATCAATTGGGATCGGAGCCTATTAGTTCATAGGCTAATAATGAATTAATTGGGATCGAGATCCATTAGCTTATAGGCTAATAATGAATTAGTCGAGGTGAAAGCCCATTAGCTCATACACTAATAATGAATGACAATTATTTTCTATACTATACAAAATTGAGACCTGCACTATATGATGTAAATGAAATGTCCAAAATACTTTAGTGTCCTTTTTAAGTTATATGTTTGGACATGATTCTTTTAAAACACATAAAGTAATACAAGGAATACCCATAACTTGGATTAAACTGGATACATTTTTTCATTCTTACTTTTACATGCACTCTCACTTAATAAATATTTTCTCACAGAGCTAACTTTAATATGATTTTGACATAATAAACCTAAATTGAGATTCAATCAGAAGTCATTAGTATTTGATGTTAGTCATGAGTCTCAACCTATTGCTTACATATTTGTAGTAGCAGATATAATATGTATTAATGTTGCTTTAATTTTTGTGAAATTAAATAAACTACAATAACAAAAATAGAATGCCTTTCTTTTTCTTTAAAATAAAATATTATGGTTTTAGGGTAGGTGTTGGTTGTGATTCATAATAAAATGTCAGATTGTTAAAAAAAATAAACAGCTGGATTTCAACTGAATTTGTCACTATATTTACTTGAGAAAATGAAAAATTATATTCATATCAACCTTAGCTTGATGTAACAATTATCAATATTATAAGATTCAAAATATTTATTACATAACTTTCTATAAGAATTAGAAAGAAGAAGTTAATTTTTTCTATCTAGCATTTAAAAGTGAGATAGATGCTTCATTGATTGAAGAACATGTTTGTCTATTAGAAAAATCTTTTGCTTCTCCTTCCACATACTTCAATTTTTTTTTCAAAACTCTTCCAAGCTTCACCATAGTAGGATGTCTCATTTTCCCATCCTTGGATCGTTCTTCTTCATGCTACCTCAATGACTTAGCAGTATTTGAACACATATAGAGCCTTTAAAGTCTAGGAATTAATGGGAAGTGTTGCAGTACTTTAGCAGGAAATCTATGCTCATATTTTGGCTCCTCAAACTTGTAATTGTCTTTAGGAAATTCCTTCCATCGTGAAGATTTACAAATATTGCAAACATCCAAACATCCAAACTCTCATTCTTTTTCCAAAATAACATGCAATCTTTTGGACATGCATGAATCTTTTTATAATCAAGTCCTAAATCACTAATCATAGCCTTCGTCTTGTTAAAATATTCAGGAATATTCAAGTTAGGCATGACCTCTTTTAGTAATTGTAAGAGATCAGTGAATGAAGAATTGCTCCAACCATGGAGACATTTCAATAAATATAACCGAATGATGAAGGATAAAGTGGAGAAGCTTTTACATCCAAGGTACAGTTCTTTATGTGCATCATTAATCAAATCGTGGAACTTTCTAGCTTCATTGTTAGGACCCTCTTTGATTCCTTTTGTTCTACCATATTTCTGAATGTGTCATACAATAATCCATCAATATCATCTCTTGAATCTACATTATCTATCATGTCATCATCACTTCTTTTGTTCGACAAGGTATTTCCTCTCCATGGTGAATCCAAATATGATAGCCTTTTACAAAGCCCTTGACTATTAAATGCTCATAGACTACATTTCTTTTTGCCCAAATACAGTTTCTACATTTAGTGCAGGGACATAAAATCTCAAGTCCCTAAGGTCTTCCTCTAGTATAAGCAAAATCCAAGAATGACTCAACACCATCTATATACTATGGACTAAATCTTGGGAATTTAGTCCACTCTTTGTCCATCACATTTAATATAAAATATGAAAAAATCGTATAAATAAAAATTTAATGATTATAAATACTACACAATCCTTCAATTTATATTATTACTAACATGTAATTCATATAAATCATTCCTAAATACATACAATTTGATAGGTAGGTAATATAACTAACTCAATTGAGATACAAAACAATTTATAAATCTTTAATAAAAAAATAAAACTAACTTGATCTAATCTTAAACCAGAATTTCCTTCACATTTAATGTAAGTCCTTGAATTATTTCAAAAAAAGGAAAGAATAGCACAATGTTTATCCGATTATGCCTTGCGTTCTGGTCAGAATAGTAAAGTTAGTTGTATATACTGCTAAGTCTTAATTAATCAAATACTAATTCATGAATTGCAGAAATTAACAGTATATCATAAAAGTTATGAAAAAATAATTCATCTCCAAGAAAGTAATCGCCAAAAAAATATTTTTATTAAATTAAATATTTCAATTAATATTGTTTATTCATTAAATATACAAAAATTAAAAGTAATAATTAAAAAACAGTAAAAGAAACATAAATATAAAAATAATAAAATTTCACAATGAGCAAAATATATATATATATATATATATATGGATTCAATGTCATTTTAATGTTGAATAATTGGCTAAACCAACCACACAACATACCATTATCCTATTGACAAGAGTGAACCAATACTATTTAACTTCACAAACTCAAATTAAACATATCATGCAAAAAAATGTTTTTATTTTTCTATAATTTCAAGGGTGACATTACGTTAGAAGAAAATGTTAATATTGATACTCAAATAAGCACAACAGTTTAAAAAACATTCACATCTAACCATGTTCCCAAATAATCAAATAAAAGCAGTTTATTACAAAGATTAACATTAAATTTAATTAAGTTTTAATTCTTTTTATAAATTTCAAGATTTATAATTGATTTTTTATTAAAAAAATATTTTATTAAGTATTTAAACATTTTATATTCTAAATTAAGTTATTAATATTTAATTTTGGAGTTACGAATATGTTAATATATATTGTTATTGTTTATCTGTCTTCATACAACAAATCATAAAATAGCTTAATTATATCTTTAGATCCTCATAATTATATTTCAATTAATATTGTTCGTTCATTAAACATAAAAATTAATTAAAAAATAGTAAAAGAAGCATAAACCTAAAGAAATAAAATTTTACAATGATTAATATATATATATATATATATATATATATATATATATATATATATATATATATAGCTTTTCATAGCATCACACATATTTTTCTTGTTAACACATTTCAATTAATATTATAAGGCTACTTCACTTGTTCTTATCTATATCTTTGTTGTAAGCTTTTCAGGATCATTTGACAAGAACGTCAAATCATGATAAATGTTCATACCATAAAAAAAAGTGAAAGAAAACACCTTTAAAGTTCAAGAACGTGGACAACACAGTACCACGTAATACCTTTTTTCAAGTACCCCATTTTCCACCTAGTCTAGAATCATCAGAATGCCAACTTTTCCTTCTCAATGAAATACCTTTCAATTCTCTATCCTTTTCATCAATGGTGGTCACTTTAAGTTTGGTATGGTTCAGATGCTTGAACATTTTTTTATGCATTAGGTCTTATTTTTTGCATAGTAATAATTTATCCTATGGTGTTTTCTCATGGTTGTAGTATGTGGAAGATATGAAGGTAGGAGGAAAGCCTAAATTCCACTATGGTACTATTAACAAAAGGTATTTCCATGTTTTGTATAGAAATCTATTTATCTATTATATGTGAAAGCTAAGTGCCAATTTTGGTATTAACATTTTAGCTACTTGATTGACATAATGATTGCTACATTAGTGTTTTGTCATTTGTGTGAATTTTGTCTAGGTCATCCTTGCCAAAACAACCTTTTATTTGTTCAAATGTGAGATTTTTTTTATAGGTTTTGTTAGGCTTGGTACTAGTGCTTCTGACATTCATGCCTATACACTGGATCATCATACGTAGTCACGATTCATGAGGAGCCAGTGAGTTCTCTCCTGAACATATACCACTAAACAAGAATAATCTTAATAATAATAGTAACTGTCTTTTTATCATGATTACTTCTCATTAACTTAACTTCTTACTACACACAATATTTCAAATATATGAAGATTGTAAGCTAGTGGATCAAAGAACTCCTTAAAGCCATAATCATAACAATTTTAAATTATAGAGAACCATAATGACAGACTCGCATGACAAAGCCTCAAATAAAAAAACTAAACAAGTAGAAGCTAAGAGTGGACTCCAAAAAATAAAACAAATCTAACCAGTGAGTGCAATGGAGTCGACTTGTGGAGGAGTGAATGCGTTTGAGGTGTATAATGACAGCGGGAACGAAAATAATGGCTCAAAAGGACATGGCAAAGGCAAAGGAGTTAGGGTTTGGCAGGATAGGGTTTTGTTCCCTTTTTCAGCGGGCCAGGATTTTGACATTCAACGCTCCCTTCACCACCAATCGCGATAAAGCCCGATTTTTGCACATTGTTCTTCTTCAGATTATGAAATAGTGAGGAAAAAATTGAAACATGTACATAGAGAGTAGGAAGAAGACTTTTACTTACAAGGGAATGTGAGGAAAACTGTGCAAGCGGAGTCTCAACAGAGTGGAGCGGACCGGAGTGTGAGCTGTGAGCAGAGCAGAGTGATTTTAGGAGAAGACTTTTGGGTTCGCGAGTGTGTAGTGATTTTGGAGACCGCGGTTACCTTGGGCGGGGAACAAATGTAGGGATTTTGAAAAGTTTTGAAATTTTGTAGAGTGTGCTGAGAATTTCAGTACTAATCTCAATATTAATGGCACTTTAAATCCACGATTACAAAAATGTGGTTTAAAATGTTAACATGGTCTGAAGTAGATACCATTTACCTATCCACGTTTTTATACTTGTTGTTTAAAGTAGATAAGCAATGTTTTTCGTATAAATTGTGGGCATTTTGAAAACAAAACTTACCTTTTAGACAACACGTAAAAACCGTTGCTTATTCTTATTTTAGATAAAGGTTTTCTGACCGTTGGGTTATAAGTGTTGCTTAAAGTAAAAAATGGTGTAATGTTCATTGTATATCAAGAAAAACACACCACAAGTCTTTAAATAAGCAACTTAACTTAGCTTTTTATTATATGTAGGACAACTAGTGTAGTTTTAATACCCATCCAACATTGTTAAGTGACTAAAAATATGAGAAAAAAATAAAGATACATATGTGATTATTAGGTGTTTAATAAAAAATAAAGATTAATAGGTAGCTCCAATATTTTATTTTTATAATCATTGTGCAATAAAAGTGTTTTCTAGCCAAGAAATTTATCTTTATATCTTTGTTTGGTCATGTAAATACAAAATGTTAATATCATCACAAACACCAAGGATGTTATGACTCAAACCACCACAATTACCTTTTTCCTCCGTCCGTGGTTACCATCTACACATACCAACAGGTCGACAAAGAAACTAAGCACCAATGATTCAACATTTGTGAGAAAAAAAAAAGTGATTCTATAATAATAATACCACATACCAAACATTGAAACACAATATCTTGAAAAAACAATAATATATGTTTGGCATGTTTCTTTTAAAACATGCAAAGTAATATAGGAAATATCCATAACATGGATTAAAATAGATTCATTCTTTCATTCTTACTTTTACATGCAATTTCACTTAAGAAATTAGTGAAATCTTTTCATGACTTCTCACAAAGCTAGTTTCACTATGATTTTAACATAATAGATCCAAATTGAGATTTAACCAAAAGTCATCTCTATTTGATGCTAGTCAGGAGTCTAAACCTATTGCTTACCTATTTGTAGCATCACATATAATATTTATTAATGTCGCTTTAATTTTTGTGAAATTAAAGAAACTACAATAACAAAACACAAAATGTCTTTTTTTCTTAAAAAAAGAGTCTTTAAAATATAATATTATGGTTTTGGGATGGACGTTGGTTGTGATTCATAATAACATGTCAAATTGTTAAAAAATTGGAACAACAAAATTTCAACTGAATTTGTCACTATATTTACTTGAAAAAATGAAAAAAAAAATTACCTTAGCTTGATGTAACAATTATCAATATTACAAGATTCGAAGTATTTGTTACATAACTTTCTATAAGAATCAGAAAGAAGAAGTTAATTTTTTCTATCTAGCATTTAAAAGTGAGATAGATGCTTCATTGACTGAAGAAGATGTTTGTCTATTAGAAGAATCTTCTCCTTCTCTTGAAATCCTTCTAATTAAGAAACCAGGCTCCTTAGGGTCAGGTAAAACATTTTCACTGGTCAACATAGTAACAACTGAGGTCATGTTTGGTCTATCATTTGGATGATGTTGTAGACATAAAAGACCAATTTGAATACATCGTACAACTTGAAACACATTATATGAGTTTTCCAAACAAGCATCAATCAATTGCTCTGGCGTATCCGCTTTCCACAAACTCCATGCCTACAATAAATTAATACATTTGTTATATGAGATTCAACGATACGTGATCCATTTTGTATTTTGTGGTACTTACATAGTCAATAAGGTTATGGTTGTCGTCTTGAAAGGTAAATGCTCTATTTTTCTTTCCACTAAGAATTTCTATTAATAACACTCCAAAGCTAAACACATCTGATTTTGTAGAGAACAATCCATCAATAGCATACTCAGGTGCCATGTAACCACTAAAAGGAACCACACAAAAATTAATTTCATATCCAATTAATAAATTAACATCAATATTATTAACATTAAGATACTTACTGAGTTCCAACTATGATGCTTGTACTTCCTTCAACTTGATCACTTCCACATATCCTTGCAAGGCCAAAATCAGAAATTTTTGGATTCATATCGTTATCTAATAAAATATTACTTGCTTTGAGATCTCTGTGTATGATCCTTAATCTAGAATCTTGATGAAGATAAAGAAGTCCTCGAGCAATTGCGTTCAAAATGTTAAAGCGCATTTCCCAATCTAAAATTTTGCTTAGATACGGATCTGTGAAGATTTATGAAAAGGGTGATTAGTATTTTCTTTCCTAAATGACCGTAAAATAAATTAATCTTTTATTGTACTAAAATAAAAACATTTTAGAAACCTTACCAAAAATAATTAAATCAAGACTTTTGTTGGGCATGTATTCATAAAGCAGCATCTTCTCCTCTTGTTCAATGCAATAACCAATAACTTTAACAAGATTTCGATGTTGAAGTTTGGCACACAATATTACTTCATTTCTAAATTCTTTCAATCCTTGTCCCGAACTTCGTGAAAGTCTTTTGATTGCAATTTCTTGTCCGTCTATTAATATGCCCTAAATTTTACCACAAAAAAAATTGAAAATGGTGTGATTCCTGAATTTTGTTTAACTATATTAATAGTATATTAATAATAGAAAGCTTTAAAATTACCTTGTATACTGGACCAAAACCACCTTCACCGAGCTTATTCTCAATTGAAAAATTATTAGTGGCTCTAATGACTGTAGCAAGATCAAAGAAAGGAAGTTCCAAATCTTCTTGTTTTCCTTCATCTTTATCCTCCGTCGCCATTTTTGTTTTTATTTTTCCTTTGATTCATTAAACAAGATCAAAATCTTTATGTCAAAACAAAATCATGATTCAAAGTTATAATCACATGAAGACATCATTTAAAACAATGCACTCAACAATTTACCCTTCAACTCATGGTTTTATATGCAAGTCTCAAAAATTGCAACTAGGATTTAGTTTTAAACTACTTTGTAGTTTAAGGTGATTAGGTTTTAAAAACTAATTTCTTTTTCTAGATTTAGTTTCTAAATAAATTAATTTAAAAATTCGTTTTTTATGTAAAGATAAGGTTTCTATGTTAATTAGTAATTGTAGCGATAACAATAAGTAAATGTGTGATGATGACGATGAATAATATGATGATAATAGATAAACGTGATAGTGATAATAAGTGATAACAACCTAAGGATATGATGACAATGAATGAACGTGATGGTGAAGATAAGTGATAACAATATAATGATATAATAACAATAATTATTATAACTATAATAGTGAAAAGAATGAAAAAATATTGTTTATTTTAAAACTAAAAGTCAAATTTTTTAAGTTTCAGATTAATATAAAAAATAAAATTTAATAGAGAAAAACTATTTAGCTTTATTATCCGAACGTGTTTTGTTTTGAAAAAAAAAAAACAACTAAACTAAAAA
>Ga0209700_108502_pt1 | contig 13063 bp, 5 predicted proteins | sample SiratroredBW_FD_187528 | JGI IMG/M metagenome (GOLD analysis project Ga0209700, IMG submission 187528) | Root nodule microbial communities of legume samples collected from California, USA - Siratro red BW (SPAdes) (version 2) | ecosystem: Host-associated > Plants > Roots > Nodule | place: USA... | reverse complement strand
AAAATATATATATATATATATATATATATATATATATATATATATATATATATATATATATATATATATATATATATTACATATTTTTTTCACTTATTTTAATTTGGTGTCTTCATTACTAAAAAACTAATTTAATTATTTTATTTTTACAAAATTAATCAATACTATCATCTATTTTATCTTATTAATGTTATCGTTGTCAATTTTTACTCCTTTTAAACTAACCTTCCTTATGTTATATATATATATATATATATATATATATAATTGGTTCATTTGTTTTTAAGTGTTTAGTTTTTCAAAAATTTTCCAAAATTAGACAGAGACCTTCCAAAATAATTTCTTTGTAATTGATTTTGTCATCATTTTAGTTTGTTTGTTTGTTTGTTTTAAATACATTCTTATAGGATAATGGTTGTGTAATATGTTTTATATATATCTTAATGATTATTTGTGAATGTGATTAAATTGAGACGTATGTTATATATATTTTTTGATTGAGATGTGTGATGGTTGAATGTGTGGAGGAAAGACAAATATTTAGGATGATAATGTGAACTAATTTTTGGAATATGATATTGAATATTGGAATCAATTATAAAAAATAAAATATTAAATTTTTATTGGTTATCTAAAATCTTGTATATTAAAATATAAAGTTGTAAGAAATTGGTTGGTTATTGCATAAGGCTGTTTGGAATTAGTACAATGAACTACCTTGATTTTATTAAGTTATTGTTGACATTTTTAATAGGCTTTTATATGAGTCAATAGTTAGTCTCTAGTGATCAAAATATATTCAATACTTGTCTTATATCATAGTTCAGTCTTTTGTTCAGAAAAGACATAAGATATGATTTAGTTGTTTGGTAATTAACTTTTATTGAGATAAAAAAAATATGTTGTGTGTTTAAGTAGTTCAAACTTATGAATTATCTTGGCTCACCATAAATTTGAGTGAAGCTGGATTAAAAGAAAATATAGTTTTTTAAATGTGGATCTAATTGAATGTGATTTTCTTAACTTATGGGTTAAACAGATTCGAACTAGGTTGGAGGTAGATTAACTCGTAATCCACCAATGTCCCTTTCTAATTTTTATCAATTTTTCATGATATTTATTTACAATTTTTAATTACATAGATTGATACTTTGGTTTTTGAATACTAAAATATTATTTAAGAATGTTTTAGTGGTTTTAACGATTAATTTATTTATTTGTCCAACTATATAAGTGGATAGTCTTATGTTTACTTATTATCTTGATAATATCACTTCTTAATTATGATTAATGTTTAGTGAAATAAGTGAAGACTCTAATAATAATATTATAGTAACCTGTAGTTAGAATTAATATGCTTTAGTTGTACTACAATAAATATATTAAATAAATTGGGATAAGATATGTTTAAACTAAACTATCCATTTAGCCTATAAAAATATGGTGAGTCAAGTTAGGTTATAAAATTTCTAGTTTACCAAAAAGTAAGTTGACTACTCTAACAAATAATTACAAATAATGATATAAATGAATTTATGTTAAGATTAATCTATATATCTATTTTATGATGATTATTCTTTTGTGTGAGATCATATTTTTTTATATTTGTATTTTGTGCTATAATATCTAATAGAGATATTGGAAAAATGAAATCTCCATTATAAATATTTGCTACAAGGAAAATTAATAAATAGTAAAGAAAAAAATTCTAAAGATTTACAAAAGTAAAAAGTTGAAAATTTTGTTTGAGATTAAGTGTTTATTTATTTTTCTTTGTTATATATATAATATTTCTTTATAATAAATGGAAATATATATTATTAATAATAACAATAAATTTTATTTTCTAATAAAAATATAGTATAATAATAATTATAAATTTTAATTTTAAATGTGTGTGTGTATATATATATATATATATGATAGAGATTTTCTCATTTTATTCATATATTTCATATTTTATCTTTAATTATATTTTATAATTACAGCATATATTTTGTTTATCATAACTATATTATGTATGTAACATATCACTAAAAAAAAGAGAGTAATAATGGATATAAGCTGCATGTTCACTAAAAATAACTTACATGTTTAAATTATTCTCACCAATGCAATTATGTTTTTTTTTTTTTTTCATTCACCTAACTCTGTAATCAACATTCTTTCTATAACATTATTTTCATTCAAATTATAAACTATATAGACCTCAAGTATAGAAAATAATAATAAATTTATTAAAGTTATAAATTAATATAAAATTAAATTTTAAATCATTAATACAAGATATCACGATAAAAAAGCGTTGACACACAAACTTGATGACACATTTGTTTTTGCTAGTTAATATATTATTATTATTTATAACTATATATCTGCATCAATATTTCAATATATAAATATATAAAGGGAAACTTTACATATTTTACTTTCTAATATATATATATATATATATATATATAAACATTTTGTTTTTTTGTTTTATCTTATCTCCTCTCAAATAACTATCCAAACTGATTCTCTCCTTGTTCTTAAGTTTCATTATTTTCTGACTTCCATATTCTCTTTTCTCTCCTATTCTCTCTTTTTTTTTTTCCTCTAACTACTTACTTTGAACTCCTTTAGTTTTAAATTTAAATTTCTTAATATAATAAATTTAAATAAAACAACCTGAAGCTAAATAAGTTATATAAATAAACATGTATTAAAAATATAGAATTAATATATATGATAGCAAAAATTATTATTATTATTATTATTAAATTTTAACTCAATAATTAGGTCTGTGTTTTCCGCTGGTGTATATAAAACTCTAAATCCCTCTGAAATTTGGGAACGGGACGATCGTCACTCAACCATGCTGCCCATTAGATGGAAATAGATCTGAATTCACTAACATACCATAACATCATTACTGCCTATTAGATCTAAATCACAGTATTGACCTGATTTTGAACATAAAGGGATTAAATTATAAGTTTGTCATTCTCTTATATATTATTCATATGAGGAAAGTTAAATTTCATATTTATAAATTAATTACATTTATTTGGAGAAGATTTGTCAAAAATACGTAAACTAATAGCTGAGTTTAATAACAACGAATAAAAGTAAAAAAAAAAAAAAAAAATAAAAAAAAAAAAGAGATTTAAAAAAAAAAAAAAAAAAAAAAAAAAAAAAAAAAAAGTGTCCTGCTTTATTAAGTTGTTTTAAAAATGAGCCTCTCTTAATGACATAAAAGGTGTGGTGTGGAATCTAAAGTCACCAACTCATGATTCACAAGGATTCCAAATGTGGGGCACTTTGCCCTAAGAAATTAAGAAAAATAGGAAAGAGTAATTAGAGAGGGAATTAGAATAATATAATACTTATTCCGTAGGCAAAGCTTTCCGCATTATGGCTTCCCGGACTGCTGAAAGCCACATAGATATACAAACACATACATCCATAACGCTAAACTTCAAAGGCGACATTAATTCTTCACCGCAATCACGAAAGTGACCCTTCAATAATTTTATTTTAAGGACGTGTCACCAAGATATTAGCCATTACAACCAAACAGATTTTATATTTCAAAATAACCTAGTCCACTTCTCCACTTTTCTCTCAAAAACTACTTTTATCCCTCACTTTTGTGTCTTTTTTTTTTCTTTTAATTTTCTTCCATCATCTTTATAATTACTTTTTTTTACATTATATTTCCTTTCAAATCTCCACTAATATGCATTATATATTAGATACGGATTATTAGCAAACTCATAAGCATGATATCTCAAAATTTTCAACTTATAACCAACTAATTATTATTTCGAGTACCACTATACTTAATTTTCTAAAGTGATGAGCTTAATTTTGTGATAAAATAACATTATTAAAATAATAAAATTTTACTAAATATAATAAAAGTATCAACTAATAATATCTAAAATAAATAAATTAAAATCTCATTATTAAAATATAAAAATATTATATATATATATATATATATATATATATATATATATATTGTATGATATGAGTTTTATTTAAAGACAAATTTTAAATACATAAAGAATAAAAAACCTATAAATGATTCATAGTTATTAATTCTTTATTTCATTCATAATTTTATTTCTTTAAATCTTTTTTTTTCCTTTTAACTTTAACTTTTTGGGATTTAGATAATAATTAAGACTTGATGGATATGACGAGTTTATTATTTTTTATAGATGATTGATGAGGGATATTTGTGATGATATTAAGTTTCAAAAATTTATATATTAGTTATATTATTAAGAAAATGAGATATTTTATGTTTTCACTGTTAATATGATGAGTGCATGAACTACTCTAAATGTAGTATTTTAACTTTTGTTTTCTATAGAAGTTGGAAGCATAGTAGGAGGGTGCCCAAATTTCTGTTAGAGTCGGTGGTATACATGAGGTTTACTTGATGGTCTTCTTAAAATCGATTTGTAGCTCCTATAATAAGAAATATAGGATATAGGATTTGGATTGGAGCTGGAATATAGGCTATTGTTGGGTCAAACACGGGAAATGATTTTATCTAGACTCTTAAAATATCAGAAAATTACACAGGCCTTGCTTGACCAAGATACACAAGAATGAAGCCACGTAGATAATTCATCATCCAACTTATACACCTCTTACTAACCTTTTTATATCTCATCCCGTCTCATAATCTTTTAATTCATCAGTTAACTTTATTTCATTTTATTTAAATAGATATTAAATTATTATTTTTTATTTAGTAGTATATCATATACTTATAAAAGACCAATACATTGTTGGTTCTATGTTTTAGCATGAAAGTTCGTTACTAGTTGTTTTTTTAAATATCTTTTTTGATCAACTGTTTACTTCTAAAAATATGATATTTGTTTATTCTATAATACGGTTTTTAACTTTTATTCATTCAAGACATTAAATTTATATACGTTAAACCTATAAAAGTCTTTAATGTTTATAAAAAAAACATAAATATAATGAATATCGTCTTCGGAGTAACTTTTACAAACTATTGAAAAATACTATAAATATTATATCTTTTAGTTTTTAAATTACACATGGAACTTTATGAATCTTTCAAAAATAAAACAACAAACAAATATTTAATTTATACAAGCCTTACTACAACATTTTATATTAAGAGATAGAGATATTAAAATAAATTTAGTTTGAGGGACTAATTAATTTCATAAAATAGTAATTATATTTAAAAAATATTATTTTATTAAATTATATAAGTGTACTAAATTTTATATATCAATTTTTTATATCTAAAATTTAAAATAATTTCATGTTGATTTAAATTTAATTTTTTAAAGCATATCAAAGTTGTCCATTAACCTAATATAAAGTGAAATCTTATCTATAATTTCATATAAATTAGAATACAGATTGGATTAATAAAAAAATATTAAATTTATTAACTTACATACCAATTAGATTACAATTTTAATTAATTTTTTTAAAATAGATCAAAATGATCTTCTGATATGATACAGGGTGAGATTTTACACTGAATACCCAAAAACTACTATATTCACCTAATATGCATACATGTTTACAATTTTAAACAAATTAATTTTCTCTCCTTAGGGATTTATTTATATAATTAAAATTTAAAATAAAAAAATATATAATATAATATTTTTATATCAACGCTAATTCGTCTCTAACTTAATTAGATACCAATTTAAAATCTAATGACATCGGTTATTAAAATTTTGGTATCTAATGTTACATATCAATTATTTGACTTAATTGGTCACTAAATTCAATCATTACTTATATTTTGTAATTATTTAGCTACCAAAATTTAATTTAGTGACTATTTTGATCACAATAAGAAACCATTTCATTTGGTAGCTAAATATTAGTCTCTAAATAGCTTTTTTTTTTATAAAATATATATATATATATATATATATATATATATATATATATGATTATATAACAAAGGTTGTCATTAATGTTTATTAATAACTTATAGAATATCCATACAAATCTTATAAAAATTATCACTTTTATCATTTAAGCATATTTAGACTCCATAATGTAAGTTTAAAAAATTTAAAATTCAGAATTCATGACATTTTATAGATAGTAAACTCTCCTTTAGGTTCTTATTATGTCAAGTTTTAATATATATTATTTAAACATTTATTATAGGTTCCAATATTTAATACATAAATTCAAGCAACCACTTATATTTTATTTCTAATTTATGACATCAATTTATGCATTAGATATATTATTTTTAACTACATTTTAACATAATTTACTTGAATAAAGATAAACAAATGAATTAAATATATAATTCAATATTTTCTATACATTTATATATAATATTCACACTCATTCAATTAAATAAATTTACTTTTAAAAGTAAAAGAGTTTTTTCTTAGAAATTTTAGTTTGAGTAAAAATTTATTCACTTGAGTAAAAATGAACTTTGAAAGTAAAGACGATTTTTGCTTTACTTTTACTTAATTAAAAATTTTGTTACTTAAACAAAAATTAATTCAAGACCAATCTTAATTTTGTCCAAGTGAAGAAAATCCTATTTATATGAAATTTTCACTAAGAATGAAAACTTCACTCAGTTCTATTTTCACTTGAACGAAAAGATGTCGCTGGAGAAGAAATATAAGTTAAAATACTTATGTAGCAAAACCAAAATAATATCGAAAATTTTTAACACTTTAATTATAACATATGCAACATTTTAAAAGAAATCAAAATGATTAAATACAACTACAACTCAAGTAATCACACTTCACTCGTTCAAACTCAATTTAGATCATTTAAACTCAATAAAATATTTATTTTAAGTTAATACCTATTTCACTTTGAAAAAACTAACTTATATAATTCATGTTGAAAACTTAAAACATACTTTTAATGCAATATCTTAATATGTATAACTTTTCCACCACCCCCGATAATAATAATTCAAAATACTCAAAATCAACTATTTGAAACTCATAATTTCACCTTTTTTTTTAACTCAAAAATAATATTCTTACTCCAACACGTAACATTATTTCTTATAAGATACAATCAAAGGATATATTAAACTTTCAAAACTAATTCAAAGGCAGAACAACACACAATAATTTAATATTTTAGATTATTTCAAAGTGTAAAACTTTTATGTGAACCATAATAACTATTATACAAAATTCTCACAACTAAACTAATCCCTACTCTAAATCAAAACATTATTAAGGATAAGTCTTATTTTTAAGACAAGAAGCTCAAATATGCTAATAAAAACTTATTTTCAAATCGAAGTGATATTTTTTATTTTCTACTAGCTTCAATAAGACAAACTTAAATTTTGAAAAGGATGTAGAATTAACTTAAAATCTTAAAAAATAGAGAAAATTTGATTTTAGAAAAATAATAATTTTTGTAAAATAAAATTTAAATACTTAAATATTTTATTTATAAATTTTTAAGTTAACTAATAAAATGTTCATAATTTATTTTATTTAAAATACCTCTCTCAAACTTTTAAAAATTACTTTCAAATTTTATGGCATCTTTAAAAAAAACAAAACTATTAAAATTGAAGTTTTTAAGTTTACAAGTAAAAATATTTTCTATTAATATTTATAGATAAAATTCATATATATATATATATTTATATATGATAAAAAAATGTATAATATATATAACTCTTTGCTTTAAATAAAAATTAAAAAATCAATCTCAAAGTTTATTTTAAATCTCACTCATCGTTGTACATCTTGCAATACTTATCTTGTGCCATATTTTGTATTGAAGCCCACTTAATAACGAATCAGCCCTTAACTAAAATAAGCACAATTAATTAATCTTTAACGTAATAGAATCTCTGGTAACAAGTTGTTTGATGTTGATCCTAAAGAGAGAGAGAATTTGCTTGAGTGAAAATGATCTCTATGAGTTGTCTGAGAATCTTATTTCAACAAATCTCAGCAATAAGAATTATTCCCTTTCATTTTCAAAGAAACCAAAAACCACCCATCTGTCTAGCTTGCATAACCATGCCCAAGGTTTAACAACAGTTCTTATTTTGTTTAAATTTTCGAGATGCTTCCGTCAATTCATCCACCAATGATACGGGATCAATTTTCTTTTCACGGTAACAACTTGGACTTCGGATGACGCGGTGCAATATGATTAAAACCTTTTCTTTTTAAATCTCAAAATTCTAAATACTTGCTACTCTAATTTCTTTTACACTTTTGCACAAAATTTGTAGGACTGCCACGTGGAACATGGAGAGGAAGCCTCTCCAAACTTTAATGAAAGGTTCGGTTAGGCGACACCTCACAGAGATCGGACTGCAACTCGATGGAATTCTCCAATTTGTGTTTAGTTCTAAAGAACCCATTAGGAAATATATATTAAATATCTTGCATATAAGAAATTTACTTTATTATTAAATACATTGTTTTCCTTCTATAGCTCCCCAAAATGGTATATGTTTGGTCTTAGGAAATAGTCAATTGATCCTTAATTTTGTAGGACACCATCACATGAATTTTCCAATTAACAAAAATCTCAAAATATGAATCTACAGTTACGTTTAATGTAAAGTTTAAAAAATATATGACTGAAAATAATAATAATAATAATAATATTAAAATATATTTAAAAATAAAATAACAGTAAATATCTAAGTTTAAAAAATTGCTTAACATGTAAAAGTCATTTAACATTTTGAAATTTGGAGTAAGAGCAGATGGGCTTGCAGTTTTAGTAACAAATTGTGGGTCCTACTGAACTTCTAGAAAATTTGCAATTCCCTCCGAGTCATTAAATAGAAGACTTTGATGAGCAGGTGACTACTGTATAAGCAAAGCAGATAGATTTCATCAGATCGATCAGTTCAGCTGCTAGATACACACCAACATTCCTTTCTTGCTACCTCTTCCTCTCCACAACCTTTCCTCTTCTTCATCTCAGTCACGCACTGCCAAAGCGGATTTACTTATCTTATAACCCTGCTCATCCTCACTCTTCAAGTTTATTTATTTACATATTGTAAGGTCAGGGAGTCTCGTCTTCATCCCCATTCCCCCTCGTGTCTTCTGTGTCTGCTTGCATGTTAAGTTAATTTATTTCTCACCATTATTTAATATATGCATTTATTTATCAATTATCGACTTGTGAACGAGCTAAGATCCAACACACTTCCCAATAAATTAAACCTCATTTTCATCTCAAAGATACACTCTTTACCAGAGTTTTAAACCACCCTTTTCCAGAAAGAAGACCTAGTTTAGTGCAACACATCACTTTCTCCGGATCAGCACAACATAGAGTGACAGACTTCAGAAACTCAACTCTGTTGTTTCTTTAAGATAGAAAAAGAATACTAGACACTAAGACACTTCTGGGTTAAACCTCGGGTGATTTAACTCACAACATACTTAATGTTTGCTTCCACTTCTAGCTCCTTGGCATTGAATATTAATTTCGGTTGCTATAAGCTAAGATATTTATTGTATGCTTTCTTAATATTATCGGTAGATACAGTATTGAGTAAGTGGTGTTAATAAAGCTATAAATAAATTGTATACAGGAACAGTGGTGATAGGGGAGTTAAGTTAGTGGAAGGAAGATGGAATATGGAGCCTTGGTGCACAATGGTGCGTGTGGGAGCTTCTCAGATATTTTCGCCCCAGAAACAGACTTTACGGATGAGCTATTTGTAGAAGGATGCTGGGTTGAAACAAGGGTTGGATGTGGAGGATCGTACCTTAATTGTGGCACGGAGGCTTCAAAGTCAAACAGGAGCATGGAATCAAATGGGGCACAAATAATATTTGAGGAAGAATCAGAGACGGAAAGTTTGATGGTGGGGAAGAGATGGTGGATTGGACCAAGGGCGAATCCGGGGCCATCTTCCTCTGTGAAGGAAAGATTAGTGGTTGCGGTTGGGTACTTGAAGGAATACGCCAAGAGCTCCAATATGGTGATTCAGGTATGGGTGCCCGCACGGAGAGGATGTGCAGTAGGGATTCATCAGGATAACCCATACACCCTTGACTATACTAATATTACTAATAATAACAATGGGGATGCAACAAGAGCCTTTCAGTTTCAGGAGGAGTGGCTTTCTGATCAGTGGACTCCCAACATTCGCTTCCTCAGAAGTCACAACTACCACCGCGTTCAGCAGTACGATCTACGTGCTGGATCTCTGGCCCTTCCCGTTTTTCAGAGAGGCAGTGGAATTTGTCTCGGTGTTGTCGAGATTCTCATGCCCAACAACGTCAACCCGGACCTTAACAACCTTCAGGTTATTATTATTTTATGTTCGCTTTCTGTCCCGACACAACAAAGTAATTAACATTAAAATTGAGCAGTTAATGATTAAGATTGTTCAATAGGGTGTTGATTTTAGGAGCTCTTCTCTACAGAACTTCATTCCACCAGCCATGACCGTGAAGGTACGTGAGTAAGTAATTAGCGTTAATTGGGATACGTGAATATTAGAGAGTATATTGATTTGATTGTGATTTTATATATGTATATATCAGGGTTTTGACGAGTTATACCAAAGTGCATTAAATGAGATAGTAGAAGTTTTGACGTGTGTGTGCAAGGCGCATGACTTGCCTTTAGCTTTGACATGGGCTCCCTGCATCCAACAAGGAAAGAGTGGATGCGGGCATTCAAACGAGGAGAATTATGTGTCAACTGTGGATGCAGCAAGCTTTGTGGCAGATGTAGATGTATTGGGATTCCTGGAAGCGTGCTCCGAGTACCACCTTTTGGGGGGGCAAGGAGTGGTTGGAACAGCTTTCACAACCGCCAAGCCTTGCTTTGCAAATGACATAAATGCTTTCACCAAGGCTGAATATCCTCTGGCACACCATGCAAACATGTTCGGCTTGCATGCTGCTGTGGCCATTCCTCTCCGGAGTGTCTCCGCTGATTTTGTCTTGGAGTTTTTCCTGCCAAAGGATTGCCATGACACCCAAGACCAGAAGCAGATGCTCAACTCCTTGTCTATGCTAGTGCAGCAAGCTTGCCGGAGTTTGCACGTTGTAATGGATAAGGAGGAGGAGGAGGAATTGTTGGTGCATCATCATCATCATCATGATAGCAAAGAAATGGAATCATCATCCTGGATTGCACATATGATGGAGGCCCAACAGAAGGGGAAAGGTGTTTCGGTGTCTCTGGAATACCTCCAAGAGCCAAAACAAGAGTTCAAAGTGACAACCAACTGCAATGAACAGGTATTCTCGGAATTGGAAGGAACAGGCAGTGTTGGTGTAGGTGGTCGCCGCGGTGGCAGGAAATCAGGCGACAAGAGGCGAACCAAGGCAGAGAAGACCATCAGCTTGCCGGTTCTTAGACAATACTTTGCAGGAAGCCTAAAAGACGCTGCCAAGAGCATTGGGGGTACGTAGGAGATAGATACACATACATTCATGTTATCATTATACTACTACAGTATTATTAACTATAAGTTAATTCTCTTCTTCTGATTGCAGTATGTCCTACCACTCTAAAAAGAATATGCAGACAACACGGGATTACAAGGTGGCCTTCAAGGAAAATCAAGAAGGTAGGCCACTCCTTAAGGAAACTTCAACTTGTGATCGACTCCGTCCAGGGTGCCGAAGGTGCCATTCAAATTGGGTCCTTCTATACCAGTTTTCCAGAGTTGAGCTCTGCCAGTGGTGTTTCAGAATCATCCAAGATCAACAACGATAATTCTAAGTTTTATTCCGAAAATGGGTTGTTTAGTAACCAAGGAGTTACCACCACTACTTCCACTTCTCCTTTCAAATCCCCAACTTCGTCTTGCAGTCAGACTTTTAACCCCAGTTCAAACCAATCAACCACTATCAATAATAACAATGGTGACATTATTCTGATGTCAGAGAACCAATCACAAATTGGCGCATCAATCCAAGTCCAAGGGGAAACAAGGCATTTCACCCACCATCCTCCCATTCCCATTCCCATTCCCATTCAAAGCCTGGATGCTCTACCTCCCCTGCCCCAAACTAGCAGTGTCTGGAACACGGGCAGTGGTACTTTTAGGGTGAAAGCTACTTTTGGAGATGAAAAAATCCGTTTTAGCTTGCAACCAAATTGGGGATTCAGAGATTTGCAGATGGAGATTGCAAGACGTTTCAATCTGAACGACATCAGCAATATTCAGCTCAAGTATTTGGACGATGCTCAAGAGTGGGTTCTTTTAACATGCGATGCAGATCTTGAGGAGTGTAAAGACATAAATAGATCATCTCAGAGCCGCACACTTAGACTATTCCTCTTTCATGCTTCGCCACTAAATCATTCCACAAATGCATTTGGTGGCACCAGCCCCACTTAACACCTTTTTTTCTCCTTTTATTTATGCTTAAAAGTTTACCATTTTTCACAACTTTCTTCCTTTAATTTCTTATAAAAAAAGTATTATTTTAACGTACATTATTTATAAAATATTATATAACAAAAGCTTTTGATTTAGAAAAATCTATATTAAAATGGTGTCTTTATTAATAAAAATTTTCCGATATTGCTAATGGCAGATCCCATTATCAGGATTCCCAGGTTAAAACAATTTGTCTGCAACTTCTCTCCGTATGCTCCCACAGTAAATAATTAAAATAGTAATTAAATACTATCTTAATATGATATGATGAGGCTCGAGAAAACCATTCATTACAATTTAGAACTGCTAATTAAAGGCTAATTTTGAGATTTGAAAAAAAGATATATCCACTTTCAAAATTGCATATATTTCTATAAATAAAAATTATTTCAACTTACTCTCTAACAATATTTATATTAGAGCTAGCTTAGTAGTTGGCGTCATTCACGGGACATATTTAAATATTTTATGTATTTAATAAATATATACACTACAGAAATTAATTAATATGCCTTGTAAAAATCAAAATATTGAAATTAAAATAAAAAATTATGTCTTTTACTATCATGTTATATGGAATTAAACCTTTCAACGGATAAATAAATAAATAAATAAATATATATATATATATATATATATATATATATATATATATATATATATATA
>Ga0209700_108501_pt1 | contig 13070 bp, 8 predicted proteins | sample SiratroredBW_FD_187528 | JGI IMG/M metagenome (GOLD analysis project Ga0209700, IMG submission 187528) | Root nodule microbial communities of legume samples collected from California, USA - Siratro red BW (SPAdes) (version 2) | ecosystem: Host-associated > Plants > Roots > Nodule | place: USA... | reverse complement strand
AGGCTATTCCTGTGAGTAGTGTTGCACCCGAGGAGAGGTTCTTGTTTCGGCAAGTGGAGCCAAGAGAGTATAGAGTGTTTCGATGTGTTGTGAGACATGGTTACAACGACGTGCTTGAAGATCCTGCGGACTTCGAGTCACAGTTGATACAAAATCTGAAGGCATTCGTTCAAGAACACAACAATTATACGGCTGAGGTAGAGGCAAGTGGAAGTGCCACCAACTCATCCGTTAACTTCCTTGCCCCATCCATCCATGAAGTTGAAGAGGAACTCAAATTCATAGACAAAGCATTCGAGAAGGGGGTGGTGTATATGCTAGCAGAAACACAGGTTGTGGCTCACCCAAACTCGTCCATCTTCAGTAAGATCATTGTGAATTATGTGTATAATTTCTTCCAAAAGAACTTTGACGAACAAGACCAGAATTCTATCACAATCCCACACAAGAGAGTTCTCAAGATTGGAATGACTTACCAAATATGACACATCTTTTCCATCACTCCTTAAAATTCTCTATCTTGCCAAATCATGTTACTTCTTAGTTATCCATTATAATAAAGAGTTCTTATACGTTGACAACCTTACGTCTCAACACACCCAGGTTACAACCCGACATGGCAGTTACGTGGCCAATTAGTTCCTGTGTGGCAAATTTGGTCCAGCGTGGCACTAAGGTGAAAAATAGGGTTTGAATATGCATTTGGTGCAGCCGCAACACCATTCGTTCACTGCCTCTTCCTCTTCCATTTGCAATCAGCTGCACTAGCTTCCTTCATCCTTCCTTTTGCAATCGACCCATCACCTTAGTTACAAAAGAAACCACAGAAAGTTCATGGCAGTCGCCATCACATACATAGTCGTCGTCGTCGTATACATCGTCGTCGTCATTGCCGTCACATACATCGCATACATCGTCGCTATCGCAGGTACATTTTCAACGTTTTGTCTCTGTTGGTATGGTGTGAGTTGTTAATTTGTGGGTATGTTTAAAATGTAAGTCTTGTTTAGGTATAGATTGTTCGCTGTGATGGGTGGTTAGAAAGTTATGCTTAGTTAAACACATAAATAGATAGGGTTAAACATTGCATGTGAGAAAAGGGTCATGGCACAACACGACTGTCCATTGGGTTTTGGCATTGGTAGGTGGTTGGTGGTAACCCAAGGCACAATTGTGTTGAATCGAACATTGGAAAACATGTAAGGATTTGAGGTATGGAGGTCATGGGGGGCACATAATTGATGTCTGTGATGGGTGGTCAGAAAGTTGTGGTTAGTTAAACACTTAAGTATAGAGGGTTAAACATTTTGTATGTTCAATGCTGGCAATGGTGCAGCACAACTGTCCCTTGGCTTATGGCATTGTTAGGTGGCTGGTAATGGCAGTTGTGTCCAATCCAACAGAATGTGTGAATGTTTATTATTGGTTTCGTACACATAAATTATGCAACATACAAATTTATTTAACTGAATTCATTTAATGATCAAGTTGCTTTGAAGCTAGCTATGGCTGCAAGAAGGTTTGATGCAAGATGATTGTTGATATAAACGAATCTAAGGTAAATGAATTATTTGTGCATTTCACTTTTGTTTATAAAAAATTGTAACTAGTTTACATAATTAAATTTATTTTACATGTTCTTACAGATTAGAATTTTCCACCAAGTTGAGACTGATGTTATCGTTGAAGTCAATAGAAAAAGCTATGATTTCCAGAAGGCAAAGTTGGAGAAAACTCCATTTAAATGGCTTTTTTGGATGGCAGAACCAATTCACATTTCCTGTCCTTTGTTGAGGGAGTTGGTGAATCAATGGTCTCCTAATGAATAAAGTTTTATGAAGTTATATTTGTAAATTGTAATTTGAAGTTAGTGTACACTATTAAAATTTGAATGTTGTGTACAAATATTTTTTGTAATTATTGAATTGATATTTGGAATGAAATTAAAAATGGTGGCAAAAATTGTTACTAAATTGTGGTGTTAGTATTTCGTTGTTTACATTTGACATGATTGGTGTGAGAAATGATCATATTTACTACGATAAATTTTTTGGTTGATCACGACATCATGACTTCAGCTGAATGTAGACATGCTATTGAAATTAACCATTTAACAAGACATCAATGGAATTTAAACTTTTCGTGGGGCGACATGTGTGACTTGGTCACAATTTTAGATGTTGAGTAAATTTTGTTTAGTGTGTGTAGAGAAATAGACATGGTTAAACACTTTTATCAGGTATAGAGGTCAGGAGGCACATAAGTGCTGCCTATGATGGCTGGTCAGAAAGTTGTTCTTAGTTAAACACTTAAGTAGACATGATTAAACACTTAAAATGTCAAGTGTTGGTAATGGCGCAGCAGGATTGTCCCTTCGGTTATGGCACTGGGAGGTGGTTCATGGTGAACCAAGGCACTCCTCAATTGAATCCCATAGTGGAAAACATGTAATGATTACTGGTATGGAGGTCAGGGGGTACATAATTATTGTTTGTGATGGCTGGTCAGAAAGTTGTTCTTAGTTAAACACTTAAGTAGACAGGGTTAAACACTTAGAATGTCCAGTGCTGGTAATGGTGCATGACCACTTTTCCATTGGTTAAACACCATAGAACTTTTTTGTATAAGTACATCCAATATTGGTCTGCATTGTATTTAAATACTTGGTTATGGAAATGAGTTTCCCTTGGTTACCATCATCTGTTAGTTATCTGTGATGACCGAAGGCACAGTTGTCGTGCATTACATGGTACAAATGATGTAACAATATAAACGTGAGTTGTGAAAACTCCATATGTTGCATAATTAAGAATTGGTTCAGAATTGAAGTCACAATACTTCCACAAAACATTACATAACATAATTACATGTATAAATGTCTAAATAATACATGTAACAAGTACTAAATATCCCTTGTATCTATTGGACACTGAGCTCCATCCCCTTGTGATTCATTAAAGACGTCACCCGACCATTCCACAATCACCGAACAAACTGATCCAGGGTTTGGTGTTTTGTTGGATCCTACATCATGACCACCCCTACACATAGTAACTGTTTAACCATGTGCATATAAGTGTTTAACTAAGTTAAACTTTCTAACCACACACCAAATCAACCATTTATGTGTCCCTTGACCTCTATAGTTCAATCTCTTACATGACTACATAAGTGTTTGACTGTGTACAAAGTGTTTAACCATAACTATATAAGTGTTTAACTATGTTCAGCTTCCTAACCACGCAGCATAGCCACCAATTATGTGGTCTCATGACCTCCATACTTTAATCCCTTACATTTTTTGCATCCTAACATTCAATACAAGAGTGTCTTCCTTCATCGCGGGCCACTACCAAGGTACATCAACCAACGGAGATGGGTCCTACGCCACGACCACCCCTGCACATAAGTCCCCTACATGTGAAGAACTTCTAGCAGTTGACATTTTTTCATAAAAATTAAAATTACAATGTCAGATTCATAGTTGTATTTTGAAATCAACACTCACAAATTAATCAACCAATCCCAATCATTTAACCCTAAACACCAACGATTAATCAATCCTATTAAATCCTATTCAACAACATTGAACCCTAAATTGCAATACCACTCCAAAACCCAAAAATCCAAACCAAAAAATCATAACAAAAACAAACCAATCAAAAGAAAAGCTAATATAACAGTGTGTACCTCGTCATTTGTTCTCCCTTCTCCCTCTCTTCTTGTTTTTCGTCAAGACACAACCACTATGTCTTCCTCTTTTGTGCGTTCTCTTATGAACCCTAAATCATAGAACGTTTCAGTGTTTTGCCAACCGCGTCGCCCTCCATCTCTCCTATTGTCCTTCCACGCGCAATCCAAAATTTTTCACTCAGACAAACGCCTCCCTAAAACCTTCACACACTCAACCCGCGAAACAAAGTGTCCAATGTTTCAAATATAATAACAATCCTACAAAATACCATTAATGCCCCTGGTCCACATAAGCCAATAAGCCACATATACGGTTGGTAAAAGGTTGGCAGCCACGTGTGGTTGTCAAACCAACATTTTCCTATAATAAAACCCTTTCCTTACCCACTGCTTTAACTCTTCAAATTTCCAATATTTATGAAATTTCAACGTTTCAAGGTCATTAAATAAAACATGTAATATATATATATATATATATATATATATATAATATAATATATATATATATATATATATATATATATATATACTTAAAACTTACTTGCTAGCTGGATTAGATGGTTATTTATTACTTCCTCATTATAACATTAAAACATAATGCTTTTTTTTGAAATGTTTAAAAACTTACATATTTGGACAATTCTTTCTTCATGTTTGATGATGTTTCGTATGTTACAGTGACAAAGATTCATTGTCTCTATTTAAATTTATAACAAATGATTTAAATTTTAATTATAAATGATCTAATGAGATCATTTATAAATTAAAGTGGATTGATAATAAAGAAAATTAAGTATATTAATGCTCTAGAATTTGTCAAATCAGGTTTAACATCCGAAAATGGAGAGTTCTTCCACTTATTCACTTACAACGTGTAGATGTCAAGGGAATAGAAATCGGTGAAAAGAATTACAGTGTTCATTTTTCGTACATAGAAACTTATGAAATAAAAATGTTCATTTAAGTGAATGGTGACACGTGGACATCCGTCAGAGGTCAACTAGGACATTCATTAACAACAATTTTCGTACACATTAAAGAACTATAGTAATAATTTTACATAATCTTAACTTCATTCCCCCATTCAGTTTCTTATCCAAAATATTGTATTTTTTAAGTTGTCAGCTGGTTTTATTGGTTGCTTCTAGCATCTACTTAAATAGGAGTTTAGTCATCCAAGACAACCATGATCTACCCTTCATTATGAGTTATGATAATTTATTGAGAAATTCTACTACCTTATAACAAGCACTGAAATTTATTAGGAATAGTGAGCCAATAAATCTAAAATTCCACTAGTAAATAATGTTTCCCTTAATATTAACTCCAAAATTAGTTATTCAATGAAAATGAATAGTGTATATTCTTAATAATCTGACTGTGAATTACAACTTTGACCAAACTTGTAAGGGGTAAAACCATTTAGTTCATGTCTCTCAAGCAATCGAGATGAAAATGAGACTATGATAAATTTGGTTTTAAATTTTATAAAAATATTAATTAGAGATAGAGTCGTCTGTAATTTATTTTAAAAACCTATGAAAAACTCAAAAAAAAAATGTTCGTGAACCATATACCGAGTCAAAAGTTGGTTACATGTAGAAAAGATATTATCATCCCACAACATTTGTCTAAAGACATATCTTTAATCAAATAAGAAAAATGGCTGTGATTTTATAAAATGTTATTTTTCCAAAACAATAATAATAAAGATGCAAGTAAACACAAATAAAAATATTTTTTTTTATTTATGGGTCTGACAAGGATTGACCTTCGTCCTACGCATTTCCATGCATAATGAAAAATCAAGATTTACGTAGTTCTAATTTGAAAATTGTTTGTTTAATATTTGGATGTTTAATGTTTTTATATCTTTTATATTTATTATTATTTTTAACATTTTATATTTTTATATTTTTTTAGATTTTTTAGACAATTTTATATTTTTATATATTTTCTTTTGAAAACACTCTCGAAAAATAGATACGAATTTCACTCTCAGAAAAGAGACACAACAATCTCAGAAAATAGATATAACACTCTTTGCCATGCATATGAATATGACATCTCGACCATGTTTACAAATACGGTTCTTACTCTCGAAAAAGTGATATGGTATTCTTGGAAAACAGATACGACACTTTCGGCCATGCGTATGGATACGACATTCCTGCTCTCGGAAAAGAGATACAGTTTTGGAGTTTTGAGATGCGATTTTGTGGTTATGAGATATGGTCAAGGGCTTCTAAGATGCAGTTCTAGCTTCTAAATCATTCCGTTTTAGGTTATGAAAAACGGTCTTAGGACTTTGAGATGCGATCTTAATGTTTTGAGATACGACTTGGTTATAGGATACGACCTTAGCTTCTAAGGATGTGACCTGGGCTTCTAAAGATACATCATTGGCTTCTAAGGATGCACCCTGAACTTCTAAACATATGACCTTGGCTTCTAAGGATACAACATTGTCTTCTAAGGATATGGTTTGGACTCTAAGGATACAACATTGGCTTTTAAGGATAAAGTTTTGGAGTTTTAAGGATACATCATTGGATTCTAAGGATTCGACTTGAACTTCTAAGGATACGACTTTGGCTTATAAGGATGTAGCCTGGGATCCTATGAATACGACATGAGCTACTAAGGATACGACCTTAGCTTTTTAGGATATGACCTTGGCTTATAGGGATACAGTTTAGACTTCTAAGGACACAACCTTGATTTATATGTGATTTGGCTTCTAATGATGCAGTTTGATTTCTAAGGACATGGCCTGCGTTCCTAAGGATACAGTCTTGGCTTCTAAGGATGTAGCCTAGATTTTTAAGGATTGGGTTTTGGGTTTCTAATGATACAGTTTTGGGCTCCAAAGTATACATCATTGGACTTCTAAGGATACAGTTTTGGAGTTTTAAGATAAGATTTGAGGTTTCAAGGATGTGGATTGAGGTCCTAAGGATATGACCTTGGCTTCTAAGGATGCGGTTTGGCTTGTAATGATGCGGCCTAGGCTTATGGATACGATTTTGGCTTCTAAGGATACGGCCTAGGCATATGGATACAGTTTTGGGCTTCTAAGGATACGACCTGGGCATAAGAGATGCGATTGTATGTTCCTATGGATGCGGCCTAGGCATATGTGGATACGACCTTGGTATTTTTATGGTTCTAATGATATGATTTGGGTTCCTATGTATACATTTTGGACTTCTAATGATACGGTTTTAGCGTATAGGGATACGACCTTGGGTACTAGATATGGATTAAGTTTTTTTTGTGGATACGGCTTGGCTTCTAAGGGTGCGGTTCTCCACCTAAGGATATAACCTGGGGTTCTAAGATGTAGATTAAGGCATATATGGATACAGTTTGGGCTCTAATTGGTTCTGTTTGGGTTGATATGATTCTATTTAGTTTTGTTTGGGTAGATGTAATTATGTTTGGTTCTGTTTGGGTTGGTGCGGTTATTACGCTTACTGTATTCACTGTGAAATGGATGAAGAATTGTGCCTAAGGCAACAACCGTCCAAAATTAGCTTATTTATCATATTTTTATTTTAATTCTTTTATATGGTAATAAGAAAAATAAACTTTTGGAATAAATAAAGTCGATTCGCTCAACCCACATTATCACATGAATTCAATAAACTAGTGAAAACAGGATTTAGGGACTAAAATATGATAAAGAATACTTAACTAACAACAGTAGTATAACGTACAAGAACAAAGAGTGGAATTGAGAGCAATAATAATGCTCACTATATTGAGTTTCGAGTGCCTACCTCTAGAAGTGATTTCGTATCACATAATTCTTTCTGACGTTGTGCTTTTTCAATCTCCACGTTGAGTTTGTATTACTTCGCCACTAAGGAATGCACATAATTTGAATGAGCTAAGTGATCAAAGTCAGAGAAAAATCTCAATTTATTTAGGTTTGCGTAAGTCTATCTCTGTATATCTATGTGTCTCTATGTGTGTGGAAATCTACCTTCTGTCATCCCCTTGTGCGTGTGCATGTCCTCTTTATATATGTTCTACTGACCTCTCAATTTTCCTCAGTATTGTTTTCCCATTATTATTCTTTATTGAGAGTGAATTACCCTAACTCCATATTAACTTCAATTAAGACAGAATGGTGCCCAGTTACAACACTAGTATGAATTGCGTGCAAAGTGAGAAGGAGGAAGGTGCAATTACAGTTAGGAACATGAACGAGTATTAGAGAGAACATCATAGGAAAAAAATAAAGTTATGGGAGTGAATAAGTATAACTATAGTGAGAATGAGCAACACGCCTTAATGGTGAGGTGGGGAGAATGAACATGCAAAGTGAAAGAATTAGAACGTGAGAAAATAAGAGTTAATAATATCCATTAAGAGAGGAGAATGTACAGAGGCACAAACGACATATATTAATGGTAAAAATAAAGGCAAACATTAACCACGGGAGAGAGAAGAGAGTGGAGATTAATAGTGTTAGTGAATGAGATTTAATATTTCAGAAGAAAGAGAATACGTGATAATGAAAGGAGAGAAAAAACATGTATGCATTTATGAAGGTGTAAGGACGTGAACAACAAGAGAGAGCTTAGAGGTGAAAGAGAGTGAATATGACATATGACATGACAATAATTATTGGAAATGCGGGGTGTGATTAGAAAACACCTCAGGCCCTCACTTTTCCATGTTCGACACACCAAATGGGCTGGGCATAAAAGCAAAACGTCAATTTTTTTTTTCTTTCTTTCTCTCCTTTTTTTATTTTTTTATTTCTTTTCTTATTACTATTTTTCTAAAAACATGAAAACATAAATTATTTTTATATTTTACCTATAAACTAACTATTTAAGAAAATTAATTATTTCTTATATATGTTTTTTTTTTATTTTTTTAATTTTTATTAATATATATATATATATATATATATTATTATATTTGACTATCCACATTTTTATTATTATTTATTTTCAAAAATTTTATATAGATATTTTTAATAATTTCCTTTATTTTATTTGTCTAGACGAAATTGAGTGTTGACAATTGTCCCTCTTTACTTAATTTTTACTCTATAATTTGAAAATTAAGATTTTCACACAATCAAAGTAAAAAATAAGTAAGGATGAAAAAACTATTTTCTTTTGGTTTGAAAATAAAATAAACGTATGGACAAAGGGCGAGATCTTGCTTTGCAGGGGATCACGGTCCAAAAGATAGGTAAAAATGGTCAAGACCTTGCTTTGCAAGGAATCAGGTTCCAAAATGGCCAACACCTTGCTTTGCAAGGGATTATGGTCTAAAAGATGGTCAAGACCTTCCTTTGTAGGGGATCATGGTCCAAAAGAGAGGAGAAAATGACGAAGACCTTGCTTTGTAGGGGATCATGATCCAGAAGATGGCCGAGACCTTGCTTTCTAAGAGATCATAGTCCAAAAGATAGGAGAAGGCCAAAACCTTGCTTTGTAGGGGATTATGGTCCAAAAGATGGACGAGACCTTGCTTTGTAGGGGATCACAGTCCAAAAGATAAGAGAAAATGACCAAGACCTTGCTTTGGGTCCAAAAGATGGTTGAGACCTTGTTTTGTACAGGATCACAGTCCAAAAGATAGGAGAAAATGGTTAAGACCTTGCTTTGTAGGGGATCATGGTCCAAAAGACGACCGAGAACTTACTTTGCAAGGGATCAGTCCAAAAGATAGGAGAAAATGGCTAACACCTTGCTTTGGGTCCAAAGATGGTCGAGACCTTGCTTTGTAGGGGATCACAATCCAAAACATAAGTGAAAATGACCAAGGCCTTGCTTTGTAGGGGATCATGATCCAAAAGATGGTTGAGACCTTGCTTTGCAGGGGATTATGGTAAGAAAAGATAGGAGAAAACAGCTTGCTTTGTAGGGGATTGTTAGCACCCAATTTTGTTTGGTTGAAAACAGAAGTCATGCGGGTCTAACTACCTGAGAAATAAAAGTGGCCAAAAGTAGATTCCTATGATGGAACTTCGGAGCGAGACGCACATGTTAAGGCCTATATGACTCAGGCCAACCTATTTTCAGGAGATTTAAGCGTACATTGTAGGCTATTCCCTACTACATTAAAGTAGGCAGTTCATGTCCCGCTTTGCTAGAGTTTGTCTTAACATCCCAAACTTGCACCAAACTGTAGCCATGCATGTGCTTACAGTCAGACTCAGACCAGGTCTTTTTTCTCAATGCCCTATTTGCAGAACCTCCGTCTAATATGGACGAGCTTCGAGCACGGGCGGCAAAATATATTGCAATCAAAGAGAATACAGAAGCAACAAAAAGAACTGAAGCACCCGAATTCCCACAGGACTGAAGAGAAAGAGGGTAGAAAGATATGATGCCTACACGCCACTAAATGTTAGCAGAGATGCGGTAATCCAAGAAGTCTACAACTTGGAGTTAGTCCGCTTACCACAACCTATGCAAAGTCCTCCCTTTGTCGACCCAACTAAGAGGTGCTGGTATCATTAGAACTTCGACCATACAACCGAGGAGTGTATCAAAATTCGCAACCTTATTGAAGACTTGAGAAGGTTAGGGTCTCTCAACCATTTCATCCAGCAAAGCCAAAACAATAGAGGTTGAGGTCGTGGTAATGACCGAGGTGCTAGAACACGAGGATGAGGTGAACCTTGGAGAGGATAGGGTTGTGGCCGAGGTCTGGCAGAGGTCGCCACAACTCAACCTCAAACTCAAGCCCCACCTAATTAAAAGCCCAAAAAAGACAACAATTGCAGAGGTAACTTAAGAGAAATCAACACAATCGCTGGAGGCTTTACAGGTGGAGACAGCTCCAAATCGGCACAAATGAGACATTTAAGGAGCATCAACTAGGTGAGCATTCTACCACCAAGATCACTCCCGCCAATAATATTTATAGATGAAGATTTCAGTATACACAACCCAAATCAAGATGACCCTGTGGTTATCTTAGCGCCACTATAGCCAACTAGAAGGTACATAAAATACTCATCAATCAAGAAAGCTCGGCCGACATCCTTTACTGGTCAACCTTTTTAAAATTGAACTTACCAAGGGATATGATCAAGTAATACCCAGATCCCCTAGTCGGATTTGCAGGGGAAAGAGTGCACACCAAAGGTTTGTAGATTTGTTAACAACCTTTGTTGTTGGAAGAACTCATCGAACACTAACAGTGAGGTTTTTGTTAGTAGAAGTTGATACATCGTACAATGTGCTAATCGGTCAAAGAACACTCAACGCTCTCGGAGCAATTGTCTCTACTCCACATATCCTGGTTGCGACAGCGATAAAGTTCCTCTCGGAGTAGGGCGACATCACCACCATCAAGGCTGAACCCAAGACAGCTCAAGAGTGCTACTCCCAGAGCTTGAGGGTAAACCCATACACTGTAAGGGGGACTAGCTCGTCCACAGCAACACCCCCCAAAGTGGGAATCTCCGAAGCATGCATCAAAGAAGAATGTAATGAAGTAGAGACAGCATATCCTCAGTAAGAGACCTTCCAATGTTTCAACATTGAGACAGAACATGAGAAAGATCTAATAGATCATATTCAGGTGGACCTAGACCCTAGAGTAGAGTTTGAAGAGGGTCGGCCTACCTTTGATGAGCCAATTGTATTGGTCTAGTTAGGACAACAACCCAACCAGTGTACTAAAGTTGGGAGAATCACGAACAGATTGTTGAAGAACGAAGTTGAGCATGTGATAGTTGTAAAAGCTGACCTCTTGCATGGAGTCTAGCGGATATGCCAACAATCGACCTCGACTTCATGTGTCACAAGTTAGCTCTCCTCCCTCAAGCAAAGCCTATTGCACAGAGGAAACAGAGCTTGGAGAAGAGAGAAGGTTAGCGGTAAGGCAAGAGGTCAACCAGTTGCTCAGGGCCGATTTCATCAGGCCCATCATTCCTCTTTTACACGAAGATGGTTAGCAAGATCATCAAGAGAAGTATCCTCTTTCTTATGTTTCAGAATACGTTTATACTATTTCTAAGAATGTGGTAATTTATTAATAATAGAGGATACAATAATAGTTTCATTCATGTGTAAATTGTGTTGAGTAAAATGATTAAGCATCCTTTCCAGTTCACGAAATTATTCCATCACAACCCTTTCATTAACCATTTTTAAATTATTAAAATTTGAGAGAAGAAATTTCTCACTGATTGCATCTTCTTTCATGTACCTTGTCTCTAATTTTTTCCATAATTCCTTGGCAGGTGTCACATTGTAGTAGAGATCAAACAGTGAGTCATTCATTGCATTCAGAATATGCCCTCTACATGTATAGTCATCAGTCTTTCACTCTTGCCTCCCCCTTAGTTGATCAATGGTTTCATTTTCAGATTCATTTGATTTTGGTGTGTTAATAACGTAGACCAAAATAAAGAGAAGTCAATAGAAAATGAACACATTTCTGCCATCTCAGAAAGTGTCTCTCGTCAAAACGATCCATTTTGATAATGTTAGTAGCCATATCTTTGATTGAAGCCATCACACAAAATATTTCTTTAAATTGTTAAACCAAGAGGATTTAAATGACTTCAAAACGTGTATCAATGCCACTTTCCTAAAGAAATATTTATCTTCTACTTAGCAGGAGTTTACAAATCTTCTTCAGGATACGATGAAGATCCTGTTTTGCACACTTTCAAGAATGAAAAACAGTTCGTCAAGTTTTCTGATGTATTTGCTCTTCTATTGTTCTCATTAAAAATTAAAACTTATTTTAAAAATAAAAAGAACGATTTTTGAAAACTTCTAAAAACTTAATGTTAAAAACAAAACCTTCAGAAACTTTTAAAATAATTTAAAATTTTCTAAAACTGAATAACAACTTTGGTAACCTCTGGTAACCTCCAAAAACCAAATAATAGAATTTAATGACATGGCAATTTTTTGGGGCTGTTAACATTTGAAAATATTTAACATTATGTTTCTTTGTATCCTTGCGAATATTTGTCAAATCTGTTTCTGAGATATTGTAGATTTTATTCTCTAATTCATTCACTAAGATTTCGTTTTCTGCTTTGATTTAGAGAAACAACTTGAATTTTTGTTTGATTTGACCCTTTTAAACCTACTATTAAACCATTTACTCTATGTAACCACTAGGTCATTTTATCAGACTATTTAATGATTAAATCATCATTAAAAATATAATATTTGAAAATATATTTGGCTGAGTTCAAGAGGGGGGTGAATTGAACTTTAAAAGATTTTTGTCAATTTAAAACACTGAAAAAAGTTTAGTTAATAGAAAACCTTTTCTGAATCTCAATGATAAAAGATTTAAGGTGCAGTGGTGAAATAAATCAATTTCAGGCACGAATAAATTGATTTATTTTGCTGGCAGAGAGCAAATTTCAAACA
>Ga0209700_108500_pt1 | contig 13073 bp, 5 predicted proteins | sample SiratroredBW_FD_187528 | JGI IMG/M metagenome (GOLD analysis project Ga0209700, IMG submission 187528) | Root nodule microbial communities of legume samples collected from California, USA - Siratro red BW (SPAdes) (version 2) | ecosystem: Host-associated > Plants > Roots > Nodule | place: USA... | reverse complement strand
CTCCCGAACAAAAGCAATATTTATTCCTTATTTTATTAAAAATATAAATATACTTTACTGCTCATTTAAATGTTCTTTAATTAATGTCCTTAGTACACTTGTTACAGAGTTTTTTTTTTTTTTTTTTTAACGAGTTGTCTTGTAGTTAATAAGTGCATATTTTGGTTTATTTTCATTTATGTTTTCTCATCAAGAGATAGATTGTTAAAAAAAATGGATTAAATGAAAATATTAGTAAACTGTACACATGAAAGCATAAAGGTACTAGGATATACCTTCCCAGATGGAGTTGTTCTCCTAATATAAGGGAACCCAAAGCAGCAACAATGATCATGCAAAGAGGATTAAAGGCTGTGGCAAACACGGGACCTCTCAGTTTCATCACCAGCCCTTGAACATAGTATGCAATTCCAGAACTAACTACTCCCTGAAAAGGTTGGGAAATGAGTTAAAGAAATTCAATTATTCAGACTTTTCTGAATATACCTAATTAACACTTGTAAATGTAACGTCTTTTCTTTTCCTATTCATATATGTGGACCTCCTTTTGGAGTCACGAGGAGGTTGATGGGCATGGGGATTGGTTGAAGGACTATGGTTGTCTCATCTAAAATCAAAACCGTCCCTATTTTGAGACAACATCAACATGGCACAACACTGAACTAAGGTTGTTCTAAATCACAAAAAATTAGTGGTCAGTAATTTTCTTAATATACATATGACGTGAAATTTGATTTTTCTCGTCTTGATGAATCTAAATGGTCCAGTGGAGTCGGTTATTTGATTAAGATTTATGATAATTAACGTGATATAAGATCCAAACCAAAAAAATAAAGCTACTAGAGTGAAATTTGAAGAGTGTATATAAAATAGAGTTGGATTTGAACAAACCGTGTAAAGAGGAGCATAGAGCCTATAATCCCAACCAAGGGCCCAAGCGTGGGAGTGGCGTTCAGCCACGAGTGCCACTGCAGAAGCTTCCACTGCCCCCGCAAGGCATATCAGTGTTGCCAGTGATAGCTCCGCTGGGTATCTTTTCACGGTTACCGACTGCCCCATTTCCACAGATAAAACAACAAATCCATGTAAGACACAGCTTCACGCACTCATCAATTAAATTATTATAAATCATGCATGATTACATGCTACAATTCTATTCATCTAATAGCTTTTTTGCTTTTAAATACTGCTTCAGTTAGTGGAATCCATATACTTCAGGAATAAGATACACTTGTTGGAGATCGCAATCATCGATAAAGATAAGTCGGTTTTTGTCTAAATATGTTAAGTTTAAACTCAGTTCTTAATAACACCAATTAAGTAAAATCTAGTATCATCTTTTACTAGAGAAAATGTTAATTCATACCTGCAAAATGTAGAAAGACGACAGAGCCATACAACCCATCAGTATATAAATAGCACCAGCCATTTGGTGGTTGTTGTGAGAGGCGCTTCCATTTTCATGATGAGTTGTGCTTCCAGAATGAAAAAGGTTGAATGCAGGACCTTTGTAAACCGCCATTAACAAAGCTCCTCCAAAGGTTACTAATGTTCCAATCGCTTTGGCTAAACTCCGAACCTCCTTCAATTTTAGACGCTCCAACCTACATGAAACTCCAAACGTGAATTGCATATACTATGTTACACCAACATGTCTTTGTATTTCTTTAATATATACATACATATATATAGAATGAAAACCTAGTATACACGTAAATGAGTGGTTAAAAACTTAAAGTGGTCTGAGTTAGTAATTACCGAACGATGACTGCAAGCAGAAAGGTGATAGAGGGCACAGTATTCACAATAGTAGATGTGAAGGAAGCAGAAGTATACTTCATCCCCAAGTAAGTGAAGCTTTGGTTAAAAACCGGCCTGGTCAAAATTAGCCATGTAATTATTTCATTAACAAAGTTATTATCAGGTAAAAAAAGATATTTCCCACCCAAATGGTATTCTCTGCAAGTAAATATGTGTGTATATATACATATATATATTCCTCTATATGCATGCTTACAGATACTTTTGTTGTGTGTATGTATTAATTAATTTTAGATCATTACTCCAGGAATCCGAGGACCATTATCTGTAGAAAGACTGCAAGTGTCATCTGAGGCCTACTTTTCCTGAAACAAAAAACAACAAATAAAATAAATTGCATTAGAATTGAGTCACCTCCATTGTGAAAGACTCTGGTGACAAAAGGTACACCTTAAGATATAGATGCAGATTTGCTAGATGAAATTATTAAAGAAGAGACAAGCGACGAAAATAGTGACACCTTTCAATAAAGAATGCAAAAGGGGCAAGGGCAATTGTGGCCATAGCATTTCTGTACACAATAAACACGAAACGGTTCATGCCATGGTTAAGAACATCCTTGCCGAAGATGTAATTGCCTGCCATGCCAAATTGCAAACCAATCATCAAGAGGTATGGTTTTGCAGCAGTAAGAACTTGGCCTATTCTGCCATTCATAGTTTTGGCATTCATGGTGTGAGTGGCTGAATTGAAGAGAGAAAGAGTGAAGAGAAATGCTATGTGGTTGGTGATTATGAACACTCGTTGAGGTTATACGTTGAGGGATGGCCATCCTTTTATACACGAAAAGCAAAAGCAGAAGTACCATAATAGCTACTATGCCACAACACGTCCTTCATCGTTGGATTAGATAGCGAGTAGGTTCGACAATTAACAAAAGGAAATATTATTTAAAAAACTATAATAGGATACATTAAAATCACAATGACTTATGTATTAGTTAACATTTTTAAAAGAATTTATCATTTTAATTTCTTTATTAATGTCTGAAAAACATGTATTAACAGTCTTCTTTGTTTTAATTAATTACAAATAGACACATGGCACTGTTGTTAGCTCTCTGTCTGTCTGAGAGAGTAAACTGTTCTTATCAAAATAATATAGATGTCATTGTTGGGTACCTTAAATTTTAAAGGGTATTGATGATTTTACATGACAATAAAAAATAATTATTTTTATATGAAAATCACATTATAAATAAATTAGAATTTTATTTTAATGGTGTTGTAGATTCCATAATTGCAAAAAGAAATTATCAAACTTTATTTCAGTGTTTTTCTTAAATTCAATACTAAAATGATTATATATATATATATATATATATATGTATATATATATATATATATATATATATATATATATATATATATATATATATATATGCAAATTTAATCTTAATTATATATAATTGGACATAAATAATTAGTTAATTTTAATTTTATTATTAATGTTAGTGTATAATTTTGTATGGTTATCTCGTTGAAATAATCATAGTTAAATTAGTGCTACAAAGCCGTACTTAACAATGCCACATATATGTGTAAGAATGAGTTTGTAAGTTCAAACACACTTTTTATAATGACCAACTTTATATTTTGTTTTTTCATAAAAGGTTGAAGCACGCTTCCAATTTATACATTATTTATTATTGGTCAAAAGATATAGTTAAAATTAAAACTGTGTAAGAGGATCTAATCGTGCAACTGTTTACTAAAGTATTAAAATTTACATCTTCAGAAAAAAAATATAAATATAATACATAAAATGATAAAAAAGAAAATAAGATTTGTTTATTATAAGTCATTTTAAGTATAATGAAATTTAAGTCTAGTATAATTTTACAAAATTTCGTCATATAATTGGATAATGTAAATTTGCAACACACTCTTTTATATTGAGGATATCAAACATAAAAACAAAGTGAATTTACTATTGACATGATAGGCTTCAGTAAGTTTGATTTAGGGCAGATTTTTAATGTTAAGGTAATGAAATTTGAAAATCTCACAAAATTGACTTTATTACTATATTAAGATAATCAAATCCTATGAAATCAACTTAATAATATAAAGTTTATTTTTACTTATATATTTAGATCATAATCCAATCAATTTGGAATCTCTAACAAATATTTCACGTTGACGACGACGAACATTTACATCAAAAACGTTAAACATTCACACTGAAATTATTAAAAATTGAAAAAAACTCAATATTAAATCACATGATAAGTCCAACTAATCTTCTCTAATAAAATTTTAATATCTTTAAAATATCAAATTAAACTTAAAATTTTATTACCTTAATACAAAACAGGGTGAAAAAACAAGTATCCATAATTTAACAAACCTATTACAAAATCCAATTTTAACTCGATTTAGTTAGTTGTTTTTAAAAGAAAATATATAGATGGATCACATTTTTCTCATTTTCAAATTCAAAGAATCGCCTAATTAATACTTTATTCATAAAATCAATTTAATATAATTTTATAATTTTCAAAAAATTATTGAAAAGTCTAAGAACAATTTATTATATATTAATTTTATGACATTTTTAAAAAGTGGCTATTTATTTTTAAAATCTATCTTAACAAATTAATAAAACAAAGAATATTTTCTTTAAAATGGTCTAAGCAAAAAAATTATAAAGAAATATTTAGTTTTTAAAAATATTTTGTACGGATAAATGGAACATAGGATTTTGTAAAATCAAAAAAAGTATTGAACGGTAGATGGATTCGTCCACGAAAAATATGTTAATGGATAAGTTGAATAAGTTTTTATCAAATAAATTATGGATGGATTGTATTCTTAATAGATTATAAATATATTAATGAATTATTTTATAATATTATTGTTAAAAATTTAATGAATTGATAAAATATACGGTAAAATAAGTAAAAAGAAGTAGTTATGAAATAATAATGATTAAATGACTAAACCTAAATGGTATTATTGAACCTATAAAAAACTGTTAATCAATTTGTTTGAAAGTGTGTCCTGCACAAATTTATTGAAAAAACAAAAGGACATGTGCTTAGTGTAATTGAAGAAAGAGGAGGTTGATTCAATCCTCCTGACATGACCTGAATCTATCTATTTATCCAACAACCACACTTATTTGCCTACACGTGTTAACTATACAATCACTTGTTTCTCTCCAAAATTTCCATCAGTTCTTCAATTCTAACCTATTATCAGCTTTTATTATTGACAATCTATTTATCCTGAAATAGACTTTAATGTCACTTCTGAGGTTATTCATATCATACATATACCTTTTCAAAATAAGTTTAATGCTATTGTGAGTGGAAGAATATTATAGTATAAAATAATTGTAAGTTATTACTGGTAAAAAAACAACATTTTAGGTTATTTTAAGCCAAAAAAAACTTAATTGTTTTTATTAGAGAAAGTTGTTAAATTTCACTTCAAAACTAATCGGTATTAAATAAAGTTGTGAATAGTAATATATATAAAGACTTTATGTAAGTGAGATAAAACTTTCTAAGACAAACTTAAACAAAATGAACAATTTATTAGAAATGAATTTTATACCTTTTATCAAATATGATTCTTGCTAAATCAAATTTCATTTTATTGTTTCAAATTAAAGAATTAAATTAATGTATTGGTTTTAAAAAATTAAGTAAAAATAATAAATAAAAAAAGACGAGTTCATTTTTTCATTATTAAAACAAGTTTATTTAAGTGAATATCTTAAATTGTTGTGATCTTAGATGTCCTATCATTGTTTTAAAAAAATAATAATATATATAATATAATATATATATATATATATATATATATATATATATATATAAAAGAAAAATCATATTGATTCAGTTCTGTCTATGCACTCTCACCATTTTATCGTAATACTTTTCTTTTTTTGATATTTTTCATTCAAAAACAATCATTCAACTGAAAATATGATTGTAATTTCAAACATATAATATATTACCAAACATTCAACAAAATGCACAATCTTAAACATAGGAGATATTACAAAATGTAGATGTCATAAGAAAGAAAATCCAAGCCTAATATAATAAACTCAAATTTGACATCAATCTAATACATTTCACAGACCTACATAAGCACAATTATACAATCACACAAAATGAGTAGATTATTTAACATTTGAATGAGTATACAATACAATTATATTCATTACATGACTAAAAAAAATTTTTTTTGATCATTCTCACGTATTATAAATTTACAATGGACCTAAATAAAATATAAAAATATTTATATTTGTTATTAAACTTTTTTTTAAATATCATAAACATAATTTGATTTTGATATTTTTTTCATCTCCGATAAATCTTTGTCATCTCCAATAAATCAACCATTGATAAAATCATTTAGTCAATTAAAATTATTTTACTCATAGTAAAAATAAAAACATTCGTCATTTAAAAATTACTCAAATGTTACATTTTAATACAAACTTAACGTTACACTTATAACAGGTTTTGTAGAAATCAAAATTTGATTCGAAGAAATGATATAACAATTTACAATATTTAAATATAAGTTTGGTGAAAAATAATATAACTCATTTCCTTTTTATGTAGTAATAATAAAATATTTTAAAATATTATTCAAGCATTATTTTATAAATTAAATTTATAATAGGTTTTATACAAACCAAAAATAATATAAAAATTTATATTATTTAAATATAAGTTTAGTAACAAAATTATACAACACATTTTATTTTATAAAAATTTTGTTTGAAAAATTATAGTACTAAAGATTTAATAATAATATTTACATTATTAAAAGAATAAATATAGATATTTTTTCAAATATGATATGAAAACAAAATTATTTGTTTATTTATTTATTTTGACTTAATTTTTTATTTTTAGTTAATTATAAATATTGTGATGATTGTCTATCCACTTACATATTATATAACAAAATCAATTTGAAAATCAATATTTCCATTATAACTTAATTAATTAGGTGTTTACCTTCAAATAATTGTTTTCTCATAAAGTTTATTCCGAACCTTTTATAAATGCTTTCTTTCACTTTTAAATTTTTTCAAATTAGTAACATCCCAATATTTTTAATAACTTTCCATTGAAATTTTGAAAAAAAAAATATATCTAGTATTTCAAAATAACCTTAATAAGAAAAATATAAAACTTGTATGGTTGTTAAGAACTATCATTGTAATCAACAACCTTATTTACTCATATACCAAGTATAATAGTAGATAAAAAATAAGAAGAAAAAAACACAAGTCGAGATAACAATTTAATAATATTAAATCAAACAAATAATGTTAGTAATTTATCTCATACAATTTAATTTAATAAACATATCATCTTATATATTTTTTTTAATTCAGAGATAATGTACATTATTTGAAAAATTAATTAGTATTCATTTAAAGTAATTTGACATATAATATTAAGTTTTATGAAATCAATCTCAAAATCTTCGTACTATGTAAAAGTCATAATGATTCTATCAAAATGTTAAGTTTTTTTTCTTTTTTTAATTTTTCAAGTAAACATATCTAATCTAAAGGAGTTAAATTTGACTAATCCTATGAGTTAACTCATATTTAAAAGTCATGACATTATCTGTAATCCAAATCTCACACAGAGTATGTAAATTTTTTTTATATAATATTTTTCATATTTATTTTTACTCGATGTGAAATCATATAACATTTAACTCATTCTAAATTCCTTTATATCATCTCAGCTTCATATTGTAAAATTAGTTCTTTGTGAAGATTTTATATACAATAGTAATAGAAAAATCTCTTTCTTTCTTTTATTTAAAGTTCATACTAAGCAAAAAAAGTCATTAGTATTTTAATTTTCATAATTATGATTTAAACTGTTAATAAATATAAGACACTACATTTTCTTAACAGATTCATCACACTGTATTCTCATTTTTATAAATTCATCGTTTAATCATATCATTACATACATATAAAATTAATAATCTTTTATTAAGAAAACTTCTACCTCAAAAACGTATAATTAAAATAAGGGATCATTAAACATTGAAAGATCTCTGGGTTATACTTTAAACTAATCCGTTGAACAATTCCTAATATTGCTTTATTAAAATTACATCATATAAACTCAAAGAAGAAAAAGTTTGTTAACGTTTTTCCTTATTTGAATGTCAAATTAATAAATAATAAAATATTTTAAATCTATTTATAGTGCCTTCCAAAAAATACATATTTCTTTTTCATTCCATTTAAATTTTAAATGCACATAATCATTAAACGTCACATCATCACTAGTTCATTGATGCGTATTGTTATAGTAGTTAAAAAATTTGTATGGTAACAATAAATGCAAGAAAAAGATTACAAAATTAAAACGAAAATGCAAAATTATATATATATTTTATTCAAAATAGTTAATTATCATAAAAACAACAGTAAACATAGTTAAATATATATTATTATGTTAAAAATATCCATTATTATAATAATAATATAGTTTTTCATGTTATCAACAACCAAATGCCATGGGAAAGCAGATTCAAATTAACAAAAAATGCAGATAATTAATGAGTTGAGACAATGGCTAAGAGTACAAATATGACTGTTCCTGCATATGCCGTTTTGAAGCTCTCGCTGCTAAATTGTGCCTCCAAGCTTTACTTTCACCTTTTTTAAAATTGTTAAATTAATTGGTCCGAAAACTTAGCATTGGCATTAATGAAAATGAACAAAATTAACAAAGGAAAGTTAGAGCAACAAATAAAAAAGTTAGAAGGTATGAATATGTATGAGTTTCACTTGGATAAATTGATACTAAAAGAGATACTTCTTATATTCACCATTCAAATTTTAGAAATCGGTTAAGCTAATTATATATAACATTAATCATTTAATGTTATTGTATGGTCAAAACATTATAACTCGTCACTGATTAAATTAAACATAACTTCACATCACACGTTCAGTGTAGTCACTCATTTGTTGCTTTAAAAGAACAGTTTTATTTATATGTTGTAGATGCTGAAATGTTCCACCTAACCATGTTAATTATTTGGCAATGTCTGTTTGGACCTACATTGTTTCTTCCAAAATCACGTTATAACGCTGAAACTTGTATGATCATTTGAGTCAAATTTTTTGCACAGAAAGGCTGAAGCAGACATTTTACAGCTCCCCACTTAGATTGAGACCATTAAACTAAAAGGAAAGTTCATTCGAGGAAAAGGAAAGGCACTTGTTTTTGGGACCCGTTTTCTTCAAGCATGCAGTGTTGACATGCTGAAGTGGAAACAACTATGAACAACATATACCATATATACTTGCAGATAGAGGTTAATTGAGAAAACAAACTTCAATCTTTAGAGGGAAAAAAGTTGACATGCAAATTAAAAATTAGAGCCTCAAGAAACTATCGTCTTCCAACAAATTAAAATTTGACGAATATGTAACATCGTTCTTTCCTTTAACTGCATATCATCCCCCAACAATCATAGATAATAATATCACCAGGATCCAATTTGTTCCCATCTACGCATTCACACGTCACCCAAACCTTACTCCTTAGTGGCGTGGAAAAGATTATATGTGTGCTTTTCTCTGCGATGATTATCTACAAACTTCAAATTTTATTTTAATATGGCATAAAACTGTTGGATGAGGATTATAATGTATTAGTTTGAGTCATTTATTAAGATAAATCATAAGCTGTAGTATTACCGTTTGGCTCTTTCGAAAAAAAAATTACGGGTAAGATTTTATAATAATAAAATTAGTGGCAAGTACATATCATAAATAATATTATTTTCAATTCAAAATTATAAAACAATAGATTTATGGATTTTTTTTATATATATTGTTTATTTTTTTTACTTTTAGATGAAACTTTGATTCATATTTGAATTCTTCATAAAAATTTAATTTAAAGTTAATTCATTCTCATAAAATCTATTTATAAAGTGAAAATTATTCTCATCCACCGATAAATAGAGATTTCATACGTAAAATTATGTATTTATCAGTGTTTTAATATAAACTTGATAATGTGTGACAGAATAGATCCAACCAACTTTATTAAAATAAGTTTTAATATCATATTAAAAAATAAATTTAAATATAACTTATTATCTCAAAACTAATTTATAAGATAAAAATCATTCGTATTTCGTAATTTAGTCTTATTTATAAGATTTCCTACAAATCTCTTTAATTTAATTCTTGAATTTTAGACTTACTTTACATATATTAAGTAATTCAATTTCAATTATTAATATGATATAGTCGTATATATTTAATTTATTTACAAATTAATATACATATTCATCAAAATAACATTACATGATTCAGCATAAAAAGTGTCAACTCTATATTCTATTCTATAAACGTTATTAGATTGATTAAGGAAACTACATATTATTATTACTGTGCTACCTTTGGCTAACCGGAACTTTTGCTTTTTAACATTATTTATCTGATTGCATGGCGTCCTTTGTTTAGTATTATAACAGGACAGAAGTTGTGAGTGATATGTGATTAATATGTCAGTGATTCAGTATATTAATTAATAAGTCAAGTTGTGGACTGATCTTCATGAGCTAACAATTTACAAGTGTATTCGTAACACTTCTTATTAGAAGTGTAGACAAACTAAGCTTTTGAAGCCTGAACTTGGTTTATGAAAAAAAAAAGATATATGTTTAATTTTTACTCATTTAAATCAATCTGATTTAAAAGTTGTATTTGTATTGTTTATCAAACTTAAAAATTATTTTTTTATTTGTATAAACCTCTTACTTAATTATTTTTTAAATTTATCAATACAATATTTAATAATAGATAATTATCTACAAATAAAAAATGTGCTTAATATGTTATATGTGAAATTTAAAATTGAAACTTTTTTTCACTATATTACTTTAGCATTGTATTCTTTAACATTCTTCTCGTACTTATAATTGGTCAGATTCGTATCAGAATCAAAATTAGTATCGTCTTCTAAAAAGGTTTGTGAACAACTCTTAATTGCAAGAAAGGAAAAAAAGACGTATTCTAAAAGTATCCAAATTAATTTCAGATTACCCGAACTAACAAATTTGACAAAATAAATAATTAAATTTGCATATGAAACTGAAGAGTTAACAAGTTTTCATTCGGAACTTGATCAATGGATGGATAATGAAACAGCATCCACATTAAATTTTGGGTCAATGCAGAGAAATAGATTAGTAAATAACAAACTTAGATGAAGTAAGAATAGAAGCTATTTACAATGCTGAGTGGACGTTTTTGTTTTAATTATATTTTGTTTTAATCACAATATTATTTCATAATTGATCATTTAAAAACTCTTATAAATACTCTGTTACCAAAATTCTTAAAAACACCTCATTCAAAACAATTATTTTAATTTATAAAAAGGAATAATAAACAGTAGACCATTTTTTACATTTTTATTATCAAAACTAAAAATAAATAACATAAAAACATGCTATTTTGTAACTAAAGTAAATAAAAATGAAACCAAAATTAAAGCTTTTTTGGTATAATATACTATTTTAAGTTTCCAGCTAAGATGAATATAAAATATTAATTTTTACTTTCAATTGAGGTATTCAACTACGACACGTGTCAGACTTTGAAAAAAAACTAGTTAGAAGGCCAGGTGTACCCCCAATAATAAGAAAGTGGTTTCAAACTAATATAAAATTCTATAAATATGAAAAAATGATATTGTTTTTAAAGCAATCTTCTTACTCTAAAGTTTCTCATAAATTATACAGCTGTTATGACTTTTACTTGATAGCAAAGTCTACAGTATGCCTCATGTCCTAGTAAACTGACATAAAGAATTAAAAACTTTGAAGTTTATATCCTAAAGTTTATGTATAATGAAAAAGTAATATATATATATATATATATATATATATATATATATATATATATATATATACACACACACACATATATAATCATTATAAAATTAAATAAAAATAATAATTTCAGAGTGAAGCCACTGGTAGTTTATATAAATGTAATACCAGAATTCGTTTAATTTTTAATAAACATTTTAATGGTGTATTTTCTTGTAATTAAAATACTAAACATGTTTTGCATTATGGAAAAGTTTGGTTGCGCATGCAATACGCAAATTAGAAAAATGAGACGCACTATTTTAATCTCTTAACTAGACACTTTCGATAATTTTTTTTCTCTTAAAATTTGTACTTTCATATGCTATTCTTACAACTTTTCGTTTAATATGAGTCTCCTTAGCTTAACTTTTTCTATATAAAATCCTTATGTTTTTGAAAAATTTTGAATAGATTTTTATGTTAATAATCATTATTTTTACTGAATATTAATTATTTTAAAAAATGAGAGGATTACTGAGTCATTTAGCTGAATTTACTTATACAAGATAAGATTTTGATGATAGTTTAATAAAAAGGTGCAAAGAAAATGAATATTGAAATTGAGATATCTCACCCAACTTTAACCTGGTTTGCAAATGGAGATTTTCGCTTAAGTTATCGAAACGACGCGTGCTTAAATAATGCCTTTGTACTTTGTGCAGACACAAAAGTGGCTTATATAATTATTAAGAGTAAAGAGTGTAGCACAACTCAGCCATAACCAATAAAAAACCAGAAACACAAAATCTCCACAAACAAATGCTCATGAAGTGAGAATTTTTAAAACTAGTAGCTGGAGACCAGAGCAGAAAAAAACATAAACTATATTTGGATAAATTTTCTACAGTTAATTATAAAATTAAAGTAAAAAATAAATTATTTTTATTGATTAAAAATAAATTATACATAAAATATTAATTCATAAAATATTATGCAAAAAATATTTTACAAAATCATTAACTTATCACCTAATTTTAGCTTTTTATTTTTCTTATTTTCTTTTACTTTCAATCTTAACAAATTTATGAAAAAAAAAAAAAACACAAGATCCTATAAATAATCTCATTTTATTAGATTCTGCATAGTTTTTCCACTAAATTTAATTTAATTTAATTATACTTTTTGTGGGTAGGTTGCTTTTTTTTACGTGTACTCAATTAAAATGGAATTAAATCACGAATTTATCAGTTTTAAAGGCTACAAACCTAATCAATGATTATATAATAAATATTATTACTTATTTAAAAATTTTACTATAAATTTAATTTCATATTTTATTATATATATATATATATATATATATATATATATATATATATATATATATATATATATATATATATATAT
>Ga0209700_108497_pt1 | contig 13079 bp, 4 predicted proteins | sample SiratroredBW_FD_187528 | JGI IMG/M metagenome (GOLD analysis project Ga0209700, IMG submission 187528) | Root nodule microbial communities of legume samples collected from California, USA - Siratro red BW (SPAdes) (version 2) | ecosystem: Host-associated > Plants > Roots > Nodule | place: USA... | reverse complement strand
TATTGCGGTTTGTACAACCCGCAATGTATTTAAAAAAAAATTGTATTGCGGGTTGTATAACCCACAATGTATTTAAAAAAAGTTTTATATTGCGGATTGTACAACCCACAATGTAAAAGGTACAGAAAAATACAATTGTGGGTTGTACAATTCGCAATGTATTTATTTTTTGATTGTATTGCGGTTTGTGCAACCCGCAAAGTGAAAAAAAATGTAAATCCCAGTTATCATCAGTGAAGGCTATTTTTGTTTTCTTTCAAGATTAAAATAGAAATATGTTAAAATTATGGAGGTGCAGAAAGTCAATATGGAGGTACAGAAAGAATCACTCTATAATTAATTGAAAAAGATAGAATGGGCTTGACTCACACTAAAGGAATACTGAGTAGGACAAGAAAATAAAAGAAAGATTAGTATGATGAAAAAAAAAATAATAATAATTGGAGAGCACGGACTTGGTCTACCAAAAATTTGTTTTTTATTTTTCATATAAACGTCTGACACATACTATTATATATAGTTTTAATATTTTTTGTTTATATGTAATAGAAGAAATTTTGGTTTTTTTATTGTTCTTATTTCGCTTTTTTTTTTTATAATACATAATGCTTAATTGAAATTGACTTAAATTTAATTATTAACTATTTAATTGTTTATTGATTATGAGAAAATTAAAATGAGTGAAATAGAATGATAAGTGTTAAAATTAATTTGAAAGAGGATCAGATTTCTCAACAACCCCGAGTTTCTTTGTAGGCAAAATTTAAGGGTTCAAACCACAACTTGCAACAGCTTCTGAATATACAATATGGGCTCTAGAATAAGGAAAATATGATTTAAAAAAAAGTAATTCATAAGGTAAACTTATATCTTTTCTAATTTAAAAATATTTTAATGTTCCTATTCACTCAAGAATGAACAAAGTTTTTTAAGCCAATTGGCTCTTGGAATATGCATCTTAAATGTAATTGGGACAGCAACAAAATATGCTTTTAGTGCTGAAATTTTGTATCTCTCAATTTTTATTATTATTTCATTTTAATATTTTAATGTGCTGCAGATTATTATTCTAATAGATCTTTTTATCTCAATAAATAAATAAATGAAAAATAGTTAAAGAGTATTTTAACCACATTATACCTAAATTATAAAGAGAAAAACTTCTTATCCTTACAAACAACTCCTAAAAAGAGAATCTGTTATAAAATGTGTAAGTAGAAAAATAATGGGTTGCATAATCAGCTAAAACAAGATAATATTTGCCCTCTTTTTCGAAGGCGGAGAAAATAATTCAACATCTTCTCATAACTTGTGAGGTAGCACAGAAGGTGTGGAATTACTATGACATTTGTTTAGGAGTGTCCTCTGTTAGACATAATGATGTTGTATATCATTTTAGGAATTTTTATGTGATAGGGTTAGGAAGGAAAGGTAATATCATGTGGAAAAGTATGTGGGTAGCAATTGTCTATGAAATTTGAAAACAGATAAACATAATTGTGTTCAAGAATGGAAGAGTGGATGTGCAAAAAATTTTTACCTTAGCACAGCTTAATGCTTGCATTCGGGCTAGGTTTAAGTGGCATGAGATGGACAAATCTTATTCTGACTAGCATTTCTACCCAACAGTATGCTTGGCAGATTCAGGCTGAGGGTACTTAGCTAAGTTAGAAGCCTTGGAAGAGAGAGCTAGTAAGATGTTAGGGGAGGGGGCAACAAGTGAGTTGTTTGTTTGCGGAATGCAGGTACAATACGTAGGGTAATACCAATACAAGACCAAGCAAGGAGAAAGGATATTATGTGTGGAAGACTATTCAATCTCAGAAAGAAAGGAATGCAAGGTGTATTATTCTTTTGAAAGGAGATACATTCCTAGACTTAACACTAGTGGCTAGGAGTAGATAGCTAAAAATCATTTTGATGCAGCCTTGCCATCCTAATGATTGCAGCTCTGCACTTGTGCTTGTAAAGTATTATTCATTTAGTTGAGTTTGCTGCATCTTGGGATGTTCAGATTGTTGTTAGGTGTCTTGTAAACTTAGCTTTTACATGTAAAGATTGTCATTTTTTTCTTGTTTTTAATAAGGTTGGAACACTCCTTAAGTGTTCCCATCGAAGTTAAAAAAAAATAAAAATAATGAGTTAAACACCAAAATACCGTAAGACTGGTATACTCCAATCCAAGTTTTATCAGTTAACTACTAGCAATAGACTCGTAAATTATTAGAAACATCTCTAACAATATTGAATTAAAATAAACAAACACATTTGTATACAAATTACAAAACTGAATAATGCATTTTTAAGAATGATGACTTAGATTAACCTGACTAAAGAAAAAAAAGTATAATACCTTGATTAAAACACTCCAATAGTTTATACTGTTATCGCATGCATGTCTTGTGATAATTTGTTCATAAATCCTAAGACTGTTAAAAGTTATACAAATTTTAAGAGATTAGTAATGTCAGTATAAACTAGATAAATCATATTAATGATTTCAAATCGAATGTTGGATTGAAGCCAAATCATATTAATTTTTAATAAGAAAAAAAATTAAACATATTCCAAGTATCACTATTAAATTAAAGTTTACTAACTTCCTTTTCCCTGAGGTTATATTGAAAAGACTTAAAAGAATAAATTTAAGTATACCCACTTATTGCTGACTTTGGTGGTAGTTTGTTGGGAGAGCAACAATGCAGCACTTGGTTGTTGTGTTGACGTAGCTTTGAGTTGGATTCTGTATAATAAATTAATGTCTTTGCATCTCATTTTGTTTAAATCATATAATTTTTCGAGTTTTAGTTATGTCATTACTTAAATCATATACTAAATTGATAAAATGAAAAAAAAAATTTACAAACTGGAGTCTTACACATACTAAATTAATAAATATGAAGAAACCTTACAAACAGAAGTCACACACATAACTGAGAAATAGATACCACACTTTAAAAAAGAAGCAGAAATGACAAACAGGTGAAAAGAGAGTACAACTTTAACATGACAAACAGTTCAACTTATTCTAGCAAAGGTGTTTATTTCTTCATTGAAAACCTTCAAACCAATGATCAATTCAAAGGTTGTAGTGTTCTCTTGAAGTTTTGGAACATGTTCACCATGATTACAACTCATATTCAAACATGCAGTAGACTACACAATCATCCGGCCGGGTATGGGGAGCTTTTGCTGCTGTGTGAAACCTAGCACCAAACATGTTGCCAATATGAGGAAAGGAAAGAGGAGGAGCACCGTGGCTAGAGGTGAAAACTGCGGCGCCATCAGTGGCACCACCAGCATCAGGACTGCCACCACCACAAGAGGGATGAACCTGAAGATGAAAGACATTTAGCTGATCAAAAGAGAGATAGAAAATGAGAATGAGTTCTTTGGAAGTAGGTAGAATTTATAGACTAAGATGCAGTGTAATGTGATATATGAATAAAATCTTTTATGAAGGGTTCAATGTATATGGATAGATGAATGTGATATGTTAGCAAATGCTATTCTCTTTCTTCTTTTATTTTGTGTGCCGAGCTTCTCGACACATCATGATGAAAATTGGATTTATTTTCTTTGAGTGTGATAAGTGCATGACATGCATTCGTAGATCTAAAGTTTTTTGTTCGTTCTTTTGGAATTCTCTGTAAATAATTTTACCTATTCTGATCCATCGCTGAGATGCATTCTCTGTAAATAATTTACCTATTCTGATCCATTGCTCCATGCATTGGTTACTTGTTATGAATATTAAATACATTCACGTGACTAAGTTTCGTAGTTTGTAGTTTAGTGAAACCTAATGGGAAAGGATGAACTTATGAGCAGCATCAGCAGGTTATAAACATTTACTTTGAAGATTTTAGTTGAGCTTTTATTTTGAAGACTGATAGGATAACAGATTAATGGAATTTGAGAAGTAATAATCACCCTTCAGAACAATTTTAAGGTTAAGATGTTTATTTCACTAAATTTTTGGAATAAATGTTTTCGTATAGCAGTATTGGATTTCCCATGCTACATTTTTTCACAATAATTACTCATATTGAAATGATCCAAAGTATCGATACGGAGTAAAGTTGAATTTTTTGAAACAATAAAAAATAAAATTAATGAAAAGATTTAAGAGTACTTAAATCCTAAGATAAATAAAGAAAATCTTAATATTATTTATATCATTAAACACATGAGATTCTTCAAACTAATTGCCAGAATAACATATGGAGTAAAGTTGATAATAAGTACACTGTAGAGATTAACACATATTAACACACTATAACAAAAAGAAGTGGACAGAATCAAAGTCTCTAATTCTGAAATGCTAATGCTGAAGTGCTGGCATGTGAGGTGTACATGGTGAAGTGACTAAGAGTCTGGATTTAGTTTACTCTTAAATGTATTATTTTGACTTTGTCAATGTTCTCTGTAATTGTTGTAGATACTGGAAATGAGATACAGGATCCCCTTTGTAATCGGGTGGAGCATTGCTCACATTAATATTAAATTTATTTTCCTGTTCTAGAAAAAAAAAATTTATAACAAAAAATAAAATAAAAAGAAAAAAAAATACTTAAATAAGAAATGTTTAAATCCTTATAAAAAAAAGTAATTTTTGATAGTATTATAGACTTAAACCTGCCTTCAATGAGTCCTACAGAGACTTTATTCCCCTATGTCATTAAAAAATTATAAATAAAATGGTTGATTTTTGTACATAAACCTTAATTAAAGTTATAAGTTATTAACATCTAACAATAAAAGTAATTTAATACACGATTTACAAAGTCCAAACCTACACACTTACTATAATGAAATAAATACAGAAATACTATTTCCCCTACTATGAACCAGTTACTGAGATACATTGTGGTAAATACAGAGATACAACAATATCACACCAACACTGAAATGGATGTCTTTGCTTGTGAATTTTTTTAAAAATAATAACTATTTCAATTCATATATATTAAATCAAATATTCACTTAAATTATTTAATTTACACATTTTTAGTTAGCTTATTACTTAAATAATATCAATAATATTATTTTTAATAGATTAATTAGTTAATATAAAAAAATAAAAAATTTTACTATGTATATATAATCTGATAGAAAAAAATATAAATATCATACATTTGGATATAGAAAAAGAAACAGATTTGATAATATGATCATGCACTAAATGCATTCAAATTGATAATTCAAACAGAACGGCAAGAGGGTTCTTTCTCAGTTTGTTATATCATATCTGTAATTTTGGAAGCCTTGTCCAAAAGGATTGTGTCACTTGATCATAGGTTTAACTAGAATTACCAACCTGCACAGTAATAATTTATTGAAGTTTTGAGGAACATACATTGACTCCGCAAGCCAAATAGTGGAATTCTCTCAAAATTCCAATCTTACGGATTGGCAAGCCAAGCATGTGTATTGCTTAGGAGGGAGTTCAATGAACTGCCAAAGTTTTCAGAGCAAACTTTGATATGTTAGATCTACTGAAAATTGTGAACATTGCTGAGGTTTAGTTCCTAGATTGGTTATATCAACAAGAGTTGGGTTTAACTTTCAAAATATATAGTTTAACTTGAAATTTATGACACTAGCATTTGTAAGGGGAGCACACGAATCAGGGATATGTGATCAAAGTAATGTAATTTTCTATAAATTTTTGTTATAATTTTAGATATGTAAAGGATTGAAATTATATATTTTGTCGTTGATAAAAAAATATAAAAATTATGTTAAAAATCGTTAATTCAATGTACATACAAACATGTTATAAACATATGTGCATATATGTATGTTAAGTAAGGGTTCGTCCATATGACACAAACAGGTAACTTTTGATATTAAACATGTAGTAGTAGACAACCTGGTATGATCCATTGCGCAGATAAAGTAAATGATTCTATTAACAATCGTGATTACTGTAAATTTTTAGCATTAAACCTTAGCTATTTATGTTGTGCTGTTATAAAATTAGTGAGTGTGAATAAAATGATAAAAATATGATTTAATGGATAGCCTACGTGAACATATTAAAATTAAAATTCTTTTGACTGATATAATAATGAAAATTATAAAAAAAAATTATAGATTTCTTATTAAACCAAATTCAGACACACCTTACAAGTAATAAACATATCTATACTCAAATCCAAATTGTATTAGATAGCTACTAGTAATAAACTCATAAATTATGAGAAACAACTTAAACCATGTTGAACAAAAATAACAAGCGCACACCTGTACATAAAACACAATAATGTATTTCTATTCGTGATAACTTGGATTAACCTGACACAAAAAGAAAGTGTAATTCCAATACTTTGATCATAAGACTCCTATACTTTGTTCCTTGTGATGCTTGTTCACAAATTCTAATATGCCAACTAAATATATTATGAATTTCAAAACTAATGTTGGATTGGAGCAAATCATATTCTGTTTGGTGTATCGATTCTATTGAAAATCTTCATTATTATAGTGATATTAAACATATTTATCTTTTATAAAAAAATTAAACATATTTCAAGTATCACTATTAAATTAAAGTTTACTAATTTCCTTTTCACTGAGGTTATTGAAAATACTAAAACGAATAAATTTAAGTATCTCCACTTATATCTGACTTTGGTGGTAGTTTTTGGGGAGAGCAACAGAGCAGCATGGGTAGATTCTCTATAATACATTAATGTCTTTGCATATGTCTGTTTTGTTAAAGAAAATTATTATTTTAACTGATGAATAAGATCAAATATTGTCTGTTATTATTTAATTTTTCAAATTTTAGTTATGTCATTACCTAAATCGTATACTAAATTAATAAATATGAAAAAAAAATTACAAACACAAGTCATACACATACTAAATTAATAAATATAAAACAAAAGTTACAAACAGAAGTGACATACATAACTGAGAAATTGATACCACACTTTTGTTTACTAAAAAAGGAACAGAGATATGATAAACGGGTGAAGAGAGAATACAACTTTAACATGACAAACAGTTAAACTTCTTCTGGCAAAGGTGTTTATTTTTCCATTGAAAACCTTCAAACGAATGTTCAATTCAAAGGTTGTAGTGTTCCCTTGTAATGAAGTTTTGGAACATGTTGACCATGATTACACTCATATTCAAAGATGCAGTAAACTACACAATCAGCCCTCCACCCAAGGGGACCTTTCCCGGCTGCGTGAAAGCTAGCACCAAACCTGTTGCCAATATGAGGACAGGAAAGAAGACGAGCACCGTCACTAGAGGTGGAGGTGGAAACCGCTGCACCATCAGTGACACCATCAGTGGCACCACCAGCATCAGGACTGTCACCATCACAAAAGGGAGGAACCTGAAGATGATAGACATTTAGCTGATAAAAAGAGAGACAGAAAATGAGAATAAGTTCTTTGGAAGTAGGTAGAATTTATAGACTAGCATGCAGTGTAATGTGATGTATGAATTTGAAGGGAAAATCTTTTATCAACGATTCAATGTATCTTGATAGATGAATGATATGTTAGCAAATGCTATTCTCTTTCTTCTTTTGTTTTGTGTGTCCAGCTTCTCGACACGTCATTTTGGAAATTGGATTATTTTCTGTGTCATAAGTGCATGCATTAGACAATTTAAAGTTTTTTGTTCGTTCTTTTGGATTCTCTGCAAGTAATTTTTCCTATTCTGATCCATCCCTACATGCATTGATTACTCTCTTTATCAATGTTAAATCAATTCACGTGACGAAGTTTTGTAGTTTGTAGTTTAGCGAAACCTAATGGGAAATGATGAACTTATGAGCAGCATCAGCAGGTTATAAACATTTAATTTGAAGATTTTAGTTGAGCTTTTATTTTGAAGACTGATTGGATAACAGATTAATGAAATTTGAGAAGTAATTAATCACCCTTCTGAAAAAGTATCACTAAGTTTAAGGTTAAAATGTTTATTTCACTTAATTTATGGAATAAGAATAAATACCCTCTAATCATTTGACTAAATTTAATTTTGTCCTCTTTTTTTTTTTCTTAAAAACAATAACTCACTTATTAATGTTTGTAAATAGTAGAACACTTTCTTTAAGAGGGCATTTTAAGTTAATGAAAGGATCTACTGTATCACCTATGGAGTGTAGGTTGATAGAGAGTACAACGTAGAGATTAGCACACTATAACAAAAGAAAGTGGAAGAATCAAAAGTCTCTAATTCTGAATGCGAAAGGAAAGCAAAGTTATTTATTCTGTGTAATTGATTGTGTCTGCTGTTAGATTAATGTAGAATTGTTGACAATAGTGCTGAATTGCTAGCATGTGGTTTGTACATGTTCAAGTGTATATCAGAGTCTGGATTTAGTTTCCTCTTAAATCTATTATTATGGATACTTGCTGTTAAAAAAAAAAAAATGGCTCTGTCAATCTGTAATTGTTGTAGATACTGGAAATGGGACACATGATCCCCTTTGTAATAGGATGGAGCAGTTACTCATATTAATATTAAATTTATTCTTCCCTGTTAAAAAGGACTTTTTCTCAATAATAAAAAATAAAATAAATAAATAATACTTAATTAAGAAATGCTTAAATCCTTATAAAAAAAATAATTGTTGGTACTATTATAGACTTAAACCTGCCTTCAATGAGTCCTACAGAGACTTTATTCCCCTATGTCATTAAAAAATTATAAATAAAAATATAAAAGAGGTATTTCACATTATTTTCGGAAAGAATAAAACAGTTCATTTTTGTACATAAACCTTAATTAAAGTTATAAGTTATCACCATCCTAACAATAAAACTAATTTTATATACGATTTACAAAGTTCAACGCTACACTCTTATTATAATAAAATAAATTCAGAAATACTATTTCCCCTACGATGAACCAGTTACTGAGAACTGACCCATAATAATGTTTAGAAATAAGTAAAAATAAGATACATTGTGGTAAATACAGATATACAACAATACAACAATATCGATGACATTAACACTGAGATCGATGTCTTTGCTTGTGAATTTTTTAAAATTAATAACTATTTCAATTCATATATATCAAATCAATTATTCACTTAAATTATTTAATTTACACATATTTAGTTATCTTATTATTTAAATAATATCAATAATATTATTTTTGATAGATTAATTAGTTAATATAAAAAATAAAAAATGCTACTAAAAAAAAGAGAGTATTTTTCTTTTCCTAAACATGCATGACTGTTCAATTCTAATTCACAAGGAACCGATACATAATTCCAAAACAACAACATATAAAAATCTTCCTCGCTCTTCAGACACATGTCAATCACTTCAACTATCCCAATACTTATAAAAATAAATAAAAAAACATAATTCATAAGAATATACAGAAAAAGTGATTCAATCCTTAAATATCGACATCATAAGGGATGGAGAAAAAGTGACGATAAAATATTTCTAATTATTGATAATTTTTAAGAAATGTTGAAATTTGATTTAAAAAAAAATGAGAATAATATCCGGAAAGAAGTAAGAGTTTAATAGTATATAAAATACCATTATTAAGAGAAACATGAGGTATAAAATAAAGTTTTCTTTCGTAATTGAACGTCATGAATGTGTATATCCAAGCAAGAGGGTGTGCTGAGAGTGATTAATTTAAATCAGTACAATCAGACGACAATGTTAAAACTCGGATGAGAATTTAATCAAGAACAATCTGATTTAGCTTGAAGACAGATTTCACAACGACGGATATTCTTGGTTGACAAAAAGTTTAAGGGTTCAAACCACAACTTGCAACAGTTTCTGAACATACAATATGAGTTCTAGAATAAGAAAAATATGATTATTAAAAAAAAAGTACTTCATAAGGTAAAGTCGTATCTTTTCTAATTTAAAAATATTTTAATGTTTCTGTTTATTTCAATAATGAACAAAGAGTTCTTTTAAGCGGATTGGCTCTTGGACATGCACGCTAAATGTAATTCAGACAACACAATATGCTTTTAGTGCTGATATTTTGTATCTCTCACTTTTTATTATTATTATTATTTATTTTAATATTTTAATATACTGCAAATTATTATTCTAATAGATTTTTTTTATCAGTAAAAAATAAATAAATGAAAAACACTTAAAAAATATTTTAACCCTATTATTAAAAAAAATCCTAACACCCAAATGAGAAAAATCCATTTTCCTTACAAATAATCTCTATTTTCCTTACAAACAATCTCTAAAGAGAGAATCTATTACAAAATGAGTAAGTAAAAAAATAATGGATTATATAATCACTCAATGCTAAACACCAAGACCGTAAGACTTTATATACTCCAATCTATGTTTATTAGTTAACTACTAACAATGGACTCATAACTTATGAAAAACAATTTGAATAATATTGAATAAAAATGAAGAAGCATACCTGTACCAAAACTGAATAATGTATTTCTATTTATGATGACTTAGATTAACCTGACTTAAAAAAATATAGTTCGATTACCTTCATTAAAACACTTCAATATTTTACATTGTGATACTTGTTGTCCTAAAATTGCTATAAAAGTTATACAAATTCCAAAAGATTAACAATATCAGTTTATACAGACTAAATCATGTTATTGATTTCGAAACTAATGTTGGATTGAAGTCAAATCATATTCTGTCTGAAGTATCAATGTTATTGTAAAATGTCATTATTGCAGTGATGTCCAACATATTAATCTTTCCTAAAAAAAAATTAAACATATTCCAAGTATCACTATTAAATTAAAGTTTACTTACTTCGTTTTCAGTGAGGTTATTGAAAAGACTTAAAAGAATAAATTTAAGTATCCCCACTTATAGCTGGCTTTGGTGGTAGTTCTCCATGGCAACACAAGTTGGATTCTCTATAATACATTAATGTCTGAGCATGTCTATTTTGTTAAAGAAAATCATTATTTTAACTGATGAATAAGATCAAATATTGTCTGTTATTATTTAGTATTTCAAATTTTAGTTATGTCATTACTTAAATCATATACTAAATTAATAAATATGAAAAAAAAAAAGATACCAACAGATACACATACTAAATTAATAAATATGAAAAAAGCTTACAAACAGAAATCACAGACATATAACTGAGAAAATATACCACACTTTTGTCTACTAAAGAAGAAGCAGAGACATGATAAACAGGTGAAGAGGGAGTACAACTTTAACATGACAAACAGTTAAACTTCTTCTGACAAAGGTGTTTCGTTTTCCATTGAAAACCTTCAAACGAATGTTCAATTCAAAGGTTGTAGTGTTCCCTTGTAATGAAGTTTTGGAACATGTTCACCATGATTATAACTCATTCAAGCATGCATGCAGTAAACTACAAAATCAGCTCTGAGTCCATGGGGATCGTGTCATCGTACGTGAGAGCTAGCAGCACAAGTGCTGCCATTAAGAAGACAGGCAAGAGGAGGAACACCATCGGTGGAGGTGGCAACGGCGGCAACACCAATGGCAGCACCAGCAACAGGACTGCCACCACCGAAAGAAAGACGAACTTGAAGAGGTCAGACATTTAGGTGATCAAAAGAGAGACAGAAAATGAGAATGAGTTCTTTGAAAGTAGGTAGAAGAATTTATAGACTAACATGCAGTGTAATATGATATATGAATCTTGAAGGCAAAATCTTTTATGAACGGTTCATTGTATATTGACAGATGAATGATATGTTAGCAAATGCTATTCTCTTTCTTCTTTTGTTTTGTGTGCCAAGCTTCTCGACACATCATGTTGGAAATTGGATTATTTTCTGTGTCATAGTGCATGGCATGCATTAGTCAATTTAAAGTTGTTTGTTCTTTCTTTTGGGATTCTCTGTGAATAAGTTTCCCTATTCTGATCCATCTCTATGTGGATTGGTTACTAGAGATCAATATTGAAGCCGATCACATGACCTAGTTTCGTAGTTTGTAATTTAGTGAAACCTAATGGGAAAGGATGAACTTATGAGCAGCACCAGTAGGTTATAACATTTAATTTGAAGATTTTAGTTGAGCTTTTATTTTGAAGACTAATAGGATAACAGATTAATTGAATTTTGGAAGTAATAATCACCCTTCAGAGAAAAAAATCACTAAGTTTAAGGTTAAAATGTTTATTTCACTAAATTTATGGAATGAATATCCTCTAATCATTTGACTAAATTTAATTTTGTCCTTTTTTAAAAAAAACAATAACTCACTAATTAATATATGCAAAATAGTAGAACACTTTCCTTAAGAGGGCATTTCAAGTTAAAAAATTTATCACATTAATATGTTGTCAGGTCTATTAAAAATATATAAAAAAAAACTATACCAAATATGAATTTGGTAACACTTTATTAGGTTTTAATTGTTTTATATAATTATTTATTTCACTATTTACAATTCTAAGTCATATTTCTCAATTTTTTTTTATCTGTAGAAATTTTATAAATTATTGTAGATAAACAGTAATGCAAGCATTTCATATACCATAACTACAAAAATATAAAAAATAAAACAATTAAATAAATACTTAATTAAGGAATATTTAAATCTTTATAAAAAAGTAATTGCTGATACTATTATAGACTTAATATGAGTTTTACAGAAACTTTATTCCCATTCGTCATTAAAAATTATAAATAAAAATATAAAAGCAATGTTTCAACCCTTTCAAAAAGAATAAAACGGTTCATTTTCGTGTATAAACTTTAATTAAAGTTACCACAATCCTAACAATAAAAGAATTCAATGAACTGCCAAAGTTTTCAGAGCAAACTTTGATGTGTTAGATATACTGGAAATCGTTAACATTGCTAATTAGTTCATAGATTGGTTATATCAACAAGAGTTGATTTTAACTTTCAAAAAATAATTTAACATGAACTTGCATTTGCAAGGCGAGCACATTCCCATGGAACATTTGCAAGGCGATACACAAATCAGGGTTTTTTTTTTAATAGCCAACAATAAATTAAATTAAGAGGTACATTTTAGGAATGCACCAACCCTTATACACATGACAAAATCAGGGTCACCAACCTTTCAATACTTGGCACCATCAGGACAACCTGTGTGGTTCAACAAGAT
>Ga0209700_108496_pt1 | contig 13079 bp, 8 predicted proteins | sample SiratroredBW_FD_187528 | JGI IMG/M metagenome (GOLD analysis project Ga0209700, IMG submission 187528) | Root nodule microbial communities of legume samples collected from California, USA - Siratro red BW (SPAdes) (version 2) | ecosystem: Host-associated > Plants > Roots > Nodule | place: USA... | reverse complement strand
AACAATAAATTATATTAAACAATATAATAGTACTAAATTAATATTAAATACATAAATATATAGTTTGTGTAAATAAAAATATATAAATGAATAATATTACATGAAAAAGTATTATTAAAAAAAAAACAAAAAGATCAAATAAAAAAAAAAGAAAGCATTGGGACTACATTGAGCCCATGCAAAAAGGAACAAACTCTCTATAAATAAAATAAAGGAAGTTGAAACCTATTATGAAAAATATCCACACTTAAATTAGTCATTCTCTCAGCACAACTATTAACTTCCCTAAAAACATGAATCTGTCTAAAATCCACAGTAGCACAAATCTACAGAGGACATTTACCTTTAATAGTCTAATGAATGATATGAGTCAAACCAAAAGCTTGACAAAACAAAGAATAGTCACACTCCAATCTCCACAAGTTGCAAAACTTCAAACACTTCTTGTAACTTCATCAGAATCCAACTAACTTTAGAAAAGTGTCAAAAAAACTTGCATAGGAGATTGGACCCTCCCAATTCTAGTGCTAATGTTAAACTTTTTCAAACTATAAAATCTAAAATCTGATTAGTCGTATGCTTTATGAAAATATTACTAGAGGTTCTGATACAATTCTTAATGAAATGTAAAATAATATTCTTTTTAATAACTTGCTGAAATTTGATAAAATTTTTCATCTTCTAAATCATCTATGATAGAAATGATAATGGCCGAAAATTTAACTAAACGAATAAAATAACTACAAAGAACTTTAATAAAAATAATTAATTCAAAAAAATAAATAAGTCCATGAAAAATATTTTGAAAACATTCAGTGAATACAATAATTTATTTAAAGAGTATTACTAAAATAAGCATAAAAAATTGCACTAATTTAACATGTACTTATACGAGGAGAGCGACACGAACAGTTATACTTGTAGGTTATCCAATCTTTTTATAAAGTTAGCCTTAGAATCATGTGAAAAAAATATTAAAAATAAAATAAAATAATATAAAAGTTAAAATTAATGTTTTTTTATTATAAGTTTATTTCACATAATAAATATACTTTAACTGATTTTAAAAAATAATATTTAGTTATTGTTAAAGTATATGTATCTACACAACTTAGAAAAACCACATAATCTGATTGTGAAGGAGACACAGACAATAAGATCTATATACATTTAATATTATACCTAATCAATATTAAGAGAAATATAAATAAATAGGAAATTCCATGGCACTTTCTTAATATCAAATCATTACTCTGAACAATACATATATATATATATAATTTATGGATAATTGGATATTATTTTTTAGTTTTAGATCCTATTAATTTCTACATAATTAAATTATTGTTGCTCCAATACAATTATTTCTTCTTCTACTTACTAGTTAATTGAACATAAAGTAAAATACTCTAACTTTTTTTATATGTTTTCCTTACATTTTTTTTTTTTATCTATATGGGTCTCTCTTCTAAGGGTACAAGTATAATATTCTTTTAAAAACTAAAGGGATATAACTAAATAATGATTTTAAAATAAAAAAAATGCTATAGGATTTGAAATGAGTTAAACTCTGTAATTCAAGAAAATATCAGAAATATCAAGCTAATTTACTCTAATAACAATGAACACAATCATAAAACATACAAACATATTTCTTATTTTGTACTATATTAATATCAATGAAACAATAAAAATCCACACCCACACATGATGTTCTCAGAAGTCAAAATCATCCTGATTAGGCTTTGGTGAGGTTAACAAAGCAGTGTAGAGGCGAAGCCTATCTTCTCCCATGGAAGAGGACCTTGACAAGGGTCTCCTAGGCCTTATAAAGGACAGTGAGGTCAAAGTCAACCTATGCTTGTACCTCCTCCAAGCCAATTGAATGGCCACTGCAGCCCATGTTCTCCACCCTGGTGAGTAATACCTTGCACTTCTCTTCACCTTTTCCTTAACAAATGTGTACCTGAAATGTTGTGTCACATACTTCACATCCTCAGCTTCAAGCCCAAAAGCCTCTGTGGTTTCCAATGTGATGAGTGTGGATGAAGATGGTGGAAGACGTTCTATGAAGGGTCTCCTCAAACACCATGAAAGAAGCTCATCACCACTGAAGTTTCCTGGCCCTAACATGCAGCAACTCTTCACACCATCCCTCAGGACTTGGCTGCTTTGAAGGTGACCCCTTACTACAAACAGCATTCTCTGAACTGGGTCTCCTTCTCTTGCTATCTGCATCATATACTCATCTTTTCACTACCAAATAACATTTTTTCCATAATGTAAGAACATAACAATGCATTATGCACTGAGGTATTTCTATATAGTGGAAATTAGAACGTACTGTTTCTCCCTTTGTGAATATCAGAGACTTCACACGGTCACAGATGTTCTCTAGAACCAGATCGTCCATGTGTTGAAACAGAGGCACCTGTGGAAAACAAATATTTAAGAAAAATTTTAATTTTGTCAAATCTTTAAATTTACATATTGTTTATTTTGATGTCATTGTTCTTGAGCTATTTGTTTACCTGTCTAACCAAATCTAGACAAAGATGGTACTTGATGTCTCTTCTTAAGCCTTCAGGAAGATTTCTGGTCATCTCGTATTCATCAACCCCTCTCATGGCAGCCCAACGTTGCCTCTCATAGTTACGCACCCGTTGTCGAAACCCTTGTGGCAACCTTCGTTTCCTCATCCACCATTCAATGTTCCTCATCTCCAATTGCATCGCTTGCTTCTTTGACGTTGTTGCATGCAAAAATACCTGCTCCATCATAATACCAAATCATTCTTCATTCCAAATATTTCCCTCACCAAATCAATATTCATCTTAGCAATTGGTAATGGTGTTTGTTACCTTGATGTTCCCGATCAACATAGTCACTAGAAGAAGGCCACTGGTCAGCACAATGATGTTGAAAACCACTTCTAGCCATTCTGTTGTACTTTCTAGGTTTCCAAAAGTGCTTATCACATCAACAATATATGGTTTAAATTTTGGAGTAAGCATCAAGCAAAAATAACTATCAAACAAAAAGATACGATGATTGAGCAAATATTAGTGAAAATGCATGACTGTGCCATGACTTTTATAAGATTTAATTATGTATTTATTATTTGGAAAATTTTATGAAAGTAATTTCTATCAACATTTTTCGTTCTTTTTTTTCATATTTACTAATTTATTAAATACTAATTTGTCAGCACAAAAAGTTAAAAACTGTCTTATCATTCTTTATTTTAAAAATGCCATTTTAACCTTTTTTATTGTTTTTTACAAAATGTGAAAAATATATAATTTAGAAAATAATAACAATTAAATAGTAAAATGTGAAATTAAACCCTCTAATAGTATGTGCTTTTAGTGTACTAAATAGGAAGTTCATGGCATAATTCTGCTGTCAAGCTCATGGTCACTACAGAGAGAAACGAGGCACAAAATGGTTGATATGAAGACGACAAGTGAAAGGAGGATGAAAGACTAGAAGAGTTTAAGGAGATGGAAAATGAATAGGTAAGAAAAGAAAGGTACCTAAGAGTCATTAGGCCCCAGAAGATAGGGAAAAGAATCTTTTCCAAACGATTATCATTAGTGACAAGCTGAACGGTCCATTTATAAGCTCCATAGTTGTAGTTGTCAGGGCTATTTAAGCAAGTGTGCCTAACTTCCCTGTTCTCTGCCCATGCCAACCTTGTTCTATCCCTAACCAAGAAACTGTTGCTTCCATAATATATAGGGCTTTGACATGACAGAATGTTCGTGCCACAACCACTTGTTTTTCTACACTGCACTTTCAGACACTTCGCTGCCCTTTGAATCCCCAGCAAGTACCAACATGCCCCTGCTGCCTGATAATTTGTTCATAAACAGATTGAATTCAATTTCACATTATATATATTTCAAAAAGGAGAATCTAGCTTCAAATTTCACGAAAGTTCAAACCAACATACTTATTTGCATACTGAATACTTGGATGATACTTCTTGAAACAAGGAAAAATGTAAAATTGTCTTTGTGCTGATATTATAAACATATAGTGTTGGTTTCACTATTCATTAAATCATTGGAGAATTAGAAAAGGGGAAAACAAAAACTATGTCTTAATTTTCTACCACCAAAGCCACTCATTTATCTCTCACCACTCTTTCACTATTGTTATGTCTAAGTCTTTTTTATACAAGATAACAAATAAACTCGTAAGTATAATCTTAAAAGAAAGTGTATCTACCCGCATATACAATTCCGGTAAGAACAGAAACTATATAAACTAAATCTAGGTGTAGGTACATATATTTAACTTTTTAAATTACATACACGAATAAAAATAATATATACATATTGACTCCATCTTTGTTATTATACTTGTTCTTACTTTAAGTTTATTTGGTAATCCATCATAAAATTTATGTAAATATAATTTGATTATTATTATTTAACAAATTTCTTTCATTTTAACGTTGAATTCTTGATGAAAATAGAAAAGAATACAAGAATAAATTTTTAATTCAGAAATATATATATATATATATATATATATATATATATATATATATATATATATATATATATATAATTATACCTGCATAAAAAATGGGAACAAGGATAAATATAAACTTTTAATTCGAAAAGATAGCCGAATCTGTTATTCCTATTTAGGGAAGAGGTAAGTATGGGTAGAATTTATTCACTACCCGCCTCATTCAAAACAAATTGTCTTTGTTACTTGTTAGGTATTCCCGAAAAATATTTACAGATTTATTTTATTTTTTTAAATTTAAATCAAATCATTTAAAAGTAATTATTTAAAATATAAACTTATATACAATATTACTTTTAAAGTATAATTTAAATAAAATTGTATAATAAAATTGTATAATAAAATATTATTGCAAATAAAATATATTTTTGAAAAAAATATTTAAAAAGTTGAAAAATTAATATTTTTAAAAAATAACTTCAACTTCATCGGCAAAAATAAAAATATACATATTATCTTAATATTTTCTCTCAACGATAACTTTATTTTAAACATTTAATTTTGTTATAAATATTCTAATAAAATTCATTAAAACTGATGAATGGATAACTTTATCTGTAAGCCAAATACTATGATATTCATATATGTCTCATTAATAAATAAAAAAATTAAAATATTAATATTCATTATTCATAGATATTCATAAAAAATGTTTCATTTAATGTTTGTTACAAACTTTACCCTCATACCCAATGGTAAAATTTCCTTTTCTCATCCGTATTCCTATCCCTCACTTAGATAATCTTTACCCTAGTTATTAGCCGAGACTTCTTTTCTGTCATATTTGATTTCATGAAAATTAAAAGTATTATATATATATATATATATATATATATATATATATATATATATATATATATATATATATATATAAATATATATATATATAAGACAAATGGATTTTAATAAATAATTATTTTCTCGAACTTCATTTAAGCAAAAAAAAAATAAGTCTACACCTTTTTTACAATGATGCGTAAAAGGTGCTATTAGTTTCACGAAAGAAAAAAAAAATCTAAAAACGCGTGTATCACGGCATACAATGATTGGTAAGTACATTTTGATTTATATTTTATTCGTAAATCTTTGGACTCATCTTGTGGAACTTTTTACCAACTCTCACCATTTGCAAAGCAAACTAAGAATAATTGTAACCCTCTAACGTCCATTTTATTCTATATATCACCCCCTTTCAAGTGATTAATCTTTGTATAGAAGTTTTTTATACTACCTTTTAAAAAAAAAAGTTTTTATGTTTACTAACCGAAATTTCCACCATAATCATAGTTTTCTTTTTTCCAATTAATCTAGATTTTTGAACATACCATAAAAAAAACAGACTAAGGGTAAAAGATAAGTTGGTCATGGTTGGTTTTAATTATAAACACTTTTAAAGTGCATGAAATGAATCAAAGAAATATGGTTTATTCAAAAGGTAAAATAATTGCCTTTGAAGTAGTATGCATGCATGGGTGAAAAGGAAGGAGTGACTTACATGGGAAGCAACAAAATAAGCTATCATGTTAAGGGCGATTCCCCACCAAACTGTTCCAAAAATGTAGCCAGAGAGGTTTTGCGTGCGTCGCAGATGGCAAACAGAATGATAAATTTTGGGAAGGTATTGGAACAGAAATATAATCAAGAACACTGTCATCACCAACGTCACTGAACCTTTCTCCAACAACGAAGGAATTGCCACCCAAAGCACAATCTGAAAATCAAACAAACAACTCTTCATCATGTGTATTATCATAAGTAGTATCCAATTAGCACATGCATGTAATATTACTCATTTTCTTGATGGCAAATTATTGCTTGTGCTGTATCTTTAAGATGTGTATTCACTTCAGAAAATTCTAATTATGCAGTTATCACATTTTTAATCAAATCCAAAGCGTTGTTTTGTATAAACCAATAAAATGTGTGTGATTATAATTAAGCTGGTTGTACCCCTTCATGGCATTTAAGTCCATACATTTTTGTGTTATAGCATCATTTACAGTTTATAGTACATACAAAAGAACGAATTATATATAGAACGCTAAATAAAATTTTCACACGTATCTAAGCTCAAAATGTTATCAAAAGGTATTAATGGTTTCCAGTCATCAATGATGTTTACTCAAAGAAAACATTGAGTTTTAGTCTTGCTTAATTGAAAAAATGTTCTTTGTTCTTATTCACAAAAATACAAATAATGAAGCCTTTTTTATTTTAAAAAATATAAATAATGAAGTTCAAAGGGTAATCACGATCATATATACATATATATATATATATATATCCTACTCAAGAAAATAAGCGGTTATTTATCTGACTATGATGTGTGTGTATATATGTATATATAGCCATTTTAAGTTTTCTTCCCCTCCTGCATGCAAAGATAATTTTAAGAAAAATTGATATCAATCATTCAATAATGAAGAAAAGCCAGATGGCATATATGTTCCACGTTATTGTGACTGAGTTGTAAACATTCACGACCATGAATCAGTCGTTACAAAGAAAAATGCAATGATGTAGAGATATTTTAGGGGACCACATACCATAAAAAATTCTAATCAGACAAAGAATCAGATTGGCTGAATCTAAATTTGTGGCTACCGTACTGGTGTGATGGAACAAACTGTAACATGTTTTGAAGATGTTTTTTTAATACATAGTAAATATAGTTTCGAACAGAAACCAAAGATGCATGTGAAGATCATCACAACATTCAAGTGCCGTGTTTTAGCTTCTAAGAACAATGACAAAATCACTCTTCGAATCCTACTTTGGTACAGTGCAAAACAACAAAAAAGGAAAATGAAAACACAGTCACACAAATAAACCTATCGACATTTTCTGGGGTGGTTTCTGCTGCAGCACGTGCTTAGGCTCGTGTAGTGTTCCTTTGTTAGATAGGTCCGTCAGATGCTATTTTGTTTTCATTCTTATGCTGCTTTGGTTGGAAAAGAAAAGACTTGGAAATCGATTTTCCTCGTGAATGCAAAGAGAAAATTATTAAAATAAGAAAAATGAATCATGTAAATCATAATAAAAACTCCTAAGTTGCTAAATAAAAATAGGAAAATAATTATATAATAATGTATTCTTAAGGATATTATAATTATTATGAAAATAAAATTTTATATTTCAAAAATAAAAAGATAAAATAATAGTTATAAAATGATTGTAAAAATTTATAAATATTAAAGTATTATATAACCCATAAAAATAAAGCATATATGAATTGATGATGATTATGTATAATTTTAAAATTTTTTGAGGGAAAGACATGGAAGAGTGGAGATCAAGTTTTCTGATTTTGTTGTTTTTCTAAACGATGATATTTTAGATGTCCTTCCTTACAAATTTAGGTGCCCATTACTTTTTATCTTATGAAAATTATTAATTGCGTATAAAACACATAAACCATCTTCACAGTATACTTATGAACCACATATATCAAATCATCTAAAGTTTTATAGACGCAAAACGAGGAAGATCACATGCAGAGTACTGTTGACTAGCTTCAAAGTTTCCATGCAAATTTATACACTGCCATTATCGCAGACACCTGTCACAGTCTCCTTCCATGCCCTCTAATATAAAAATACCAAACTACGAACTTTCTCCTATCAAATCATTTTCTTTATGCAAAAACAAAAACGCTTTTAGCCAAACACTACTCACAACATGCCAAAACTCATAATTAACGACGGGACAAATCATTATGATCTTCAACAATTACTTCATTTCACACCTCTATCTACAACTTTGGATAGAATCCTTTCAATGTTCAAGGATAAGATAGACTCATTTAAAAATAACATTACTTCCATTTATTATAAATTTCATATTAATATTTATTTATATTTTATAAAAAAAAAAAAAAACATATAGTTCTCCCTTTCGCTAACATAATCACACTATATAATTAACAAAGACAACAATTCAAATTCCTTTATAGATAATGTGAGAAAAAAAAAAGTGAATACTCTTATAATATCATTTAAAAACTAAAAGTGGTAGTAATTATAGGAGTTGTATAACATTTTCTTGTTAATTTTTTTTCTTTATTCCTATAGTTATCACCATACATTCATCAACTTATATAAAAACGACATTAATTATTTATAATTTTTCCCCTTCTTTATAGAGAGTCTACATACAAGCACATACCTAATATTAGTTGGCCATAGAAAAAATATTAGTCTTACCAAAAAAATGTTTGCTAATAATAATACCAATAATTTAATTTCTATATAAAAAATTACGCTAACAAGTAGTTAGATTGTCGTCAATACAAACATTAACACGTGGTATTTTATATCTTCATAAAAATTAAGGTAATTAGTGTAGAGAGTGATAAGAAGAAGAAGAAGAAGAATAAAGTGATTTACCTGTGGCAGAGGGAGAATCACGAACAAATCAAAAACGAATCCCGTCCGTGACTTCAGATACCCTAACGCGACGGTGCGCGGCCGAGTGTCTCTGAGTCCGGCGGCGGCGCCCAACCCGAACGCGCGTTTGGCCATCTTCATTCTGATCACCATGTTCCACACGTGCAGCGCGTCCGTCATGCACCGCAGCACCGTCACGGTAACGGCGAGCCACCCGTCAACGAACACGCACATGCACGAGTCGCTAACGGAGAGCGCGTAGAAGAACAGAGGGTCCACGAACAACCCCGCGGCGCACACTAGCAGGAACACTCTGTTCCATTCCTGGACCCACTTCGCCCTCGGGTCCAACACCTTCCCCAACGCTCTCCACCCCGCGCCGCCGCACTCCGCCGATGACCGCCACCCCGCGCCGGCGGACTCGTTCTCGTTGCCTTCTCCATGCTCATGCTCCTCCTCCTCCTCCTCCTCCTCGTCGTCGTCGGAGGTGGTGGTGGTGGGGGTGTAACTGAGCACGTGGGAGGCACGTGATGAGGACTCTTGCTCTGTTATTGTAGTAGCCATGGTGGTGGAGAGAAAAATTAAGAGAAAGAAATGAAAAATTTTAATCTTTTTTTGTTGGGATGGTTTTGATTTGAGGGTGGATTGTGTGAGGGGGTGAAATTGCAAGAACAATTGATTGCGTTTTTGTATGAGAAATGTTCAAACAGAGACGCATACACATTGAAAGAGAGAAGTTTGAAGTGAAGTTGGTTGCTCTATAGTATGATAGCCATGCTTGGTTAGTTGTTCCAAAGAGACCCACACATTGCAGGAAGATAACGTGGAGATTATGATTATGTATTTTGAAAAGTATAACACACAAACTTGTCCTTGCTCAATCAAATGTTTCTATGTTTTGTTTGGACAGCAATAATTGAGAGTCATATAATAATAATACTAATAATAATAATAATAATAATAATAATAATTATTATTATTATTATTATTATTATTATTATTGTAATCCATCTCCTTTTTATATATTACAGTTACTTTTTATAGAAGGTAATTTTGTTTCAGTTTTATTAAATACAATATTCAGTACAATTCTATATTTAGATTTCAGCTCCACTTATTAAGCAAACATTAATTAATATATGCTTGAAGGTGATGGTTAATAATAATTGTCTTAATTTGTTTAATGATATTTTCTATCAATAAAAGAACTACATAAATAAGAAATATAAAGAGATGATTCAATTATGTAGGCATAATATAAGGATCGTGATATTTTTATATTTAACAATTCTTTTTGTCTACTTCACGATTCATTATTTTACTTTATATCTTTATTTTTCTTTATAGATATAAAAAATCATTTTTGTAATAGTTTGTCCAGATGAATAGTGAAGTTATCAAAATTTGATTTCTCATAATATAATACATCTAAAATTATAATATATTTTAATCAAATAAATTCTTATAAAAGTTTTTGCAATTTCCTAATTTGTTTAATGATGTTTGGTTAAGAAGAACATTATTTTCATTAAAAATATATATATGTTACTTTTATTGGGAGTTCCGATAAAAAAAAAATTACTTGTGCCTATTTGTGGCCCTTCAAATGAAAAATAAAATAAAATATAATTAGGTTAAATTCCATGGTATAGGTGTCTTATTTTTTTTATATAGAAAAAACTAAACTAAACCACACTAACTTATCTAAAATAGATTGGTTTACATGATATCGGCACATTTTAATTGATTAAAATATTATTATATTTTAAGAATTATAAGTTAAAAAAATTCAATGAATACAATTAAAATTTTAAAAAATGAGGATCGCACTAACGTAAAATGGAAGTAACATTGTATTATATTGGTCATAGCGAGCTCAACTTGTATTTGGAACCAAGTTACTGAAACTATGTTGATCATAATTGTTAATTTATTAGTAATATTATATGTACTTGGATTAGGTTAGGGTAATTAAATTTGTAACTCGTGAACTCAGTATCCATCCATTATACAGTTGGGTTAGTAAAAAAGTTGAACTCAAATGAATAACTTCAATGAAAAGTAACTGAGTCAAGTTAGATTAATTGAGTTTGTCGTTCATTTGTACTTAGATCTAATTTTTTTATATAAAAAATACATTTCTTACTCATTAAAAGTGCACATTTGTTTTTTAAGAATTCTTTCAATTTTATGTTTAATTTGACTTATTTTTTCAAAAATAAGACCAAATGTTGGATTGATATTACTTTTTAAAATGAGAAATGTTGGCAATATACACTCTGTATTCTTGGTTAATACTTATGGAAAACTATAAAATCATGAGAAAATCTCATCGAATAAGAATAGGGACTCGCAAAATTTTATAATTTCCAATAAATTAAAAAAAAGTCTGATCAAATATCTTGTTAGTATTGAAATACCATTAAATATGAAAGTCCACATTGATTAATATTTCTCTTTCTTTTTAAACATATAGTGTTAATATATTTAAGTGAATATTCAAAGTCTTTTCCTTCATATGCATAAAAACGCTCTTTCCTTACTTTATATTGAGTGTTTTGACTAGACTATGGTATATTCAAAGGTTGTTTGGTTTAACTTTTTTTTTTTTTCATAAATACAATCCTTTGGATCAAGTGTTTTTTCTGGGATGCCAAAATACAACTTTTATTTGGTGGAGGAATCTTTGTCCTATTGAAGGAATTTTTTTTTTTTCTTTTGTATTCTTCCTTCATTATTTTCCTCTGGACTGTTAGAAAGGTAAGTAAGTAGGTTTTGGCATGATTATTGGGTTGACAGTTCCACTCTTAAGAATTTTATGTCCCTATAGATTATGTCCCTAGATTATAGCAAGTTTGTAGTAAAAGTAATGCATGTTCTCTACATGAGAGTGGAAATGACAAGAGATTTAGAAAACGGTAAGTGTTTTGGGTAAATCGTTTAAAGGTCTTGGTTTCTTCTCTAATGTGTTTTTGTTAACATCATTTGTGTTAAGTTCGTTTAAAGGTCTTGTTTTTTTCTTTAATGTGTTTTAATACATACATTATCTAGTAATCTAATAATTAAATTTCTAGAAGTTGACTTGTTTATTTATTCGCAAAGATGATAAATATATTTAGATATAAATATTCATTCCAACTCGTTCTAATTTTTTATAAAAATATCTAGATAGATTAGGGTATATATATATATATATATATATAAAGTTATAATTTATTTTTTATTATTTAGAATTGAAAAAATAAAGTATATCTATTTTGTATTAAATTATGATAATATCATTGCATCCGAATTTTAATTAAGTACTTAACTCTATTCCATTCAATTACTCATCATCTTAGAACATCGTTTTTTCTACATCTTCTATTAAAATTCTCTCATGCTTATTTTTCAACACGCTTTCCCACATAACGTTTAAGAAAAATATAAAAAATCAATTTTCATAAATTAAAATTAATTTAGGTTATACGTAAGATAATTTGTACAATTCTTTTCATATCATTTTTTTAATTTTTTATTTTTAATTTAAGTATAAATTAATTTTAATTTATAAAGAAATTAATTTATTATTTTTATGTAATCATTGTAAATTATTTTGTATATAATTTTAATTTACAAAGAAGTTAATTTAATTTATATCACGCTTATTTCTAAAAATATTTACAGAAATACTCATCAAAAACAAGTTCCAAACATACTCCATGTGAAATCAATAGATTTTATTTTAACTAAAAGAGAAAAGGAAAAGTCTCACTGTATTGGCTTATTACATTTAAATATTCACTTAACCAGCTATTTTTTTCTCCAACAGTAAGAGAAACAGTGTAAGGTTTCAATTGTAACACCTCAAAAATAACATGCATAAAACTAAACATTCTACTAATCATCATTAAAATTCATCAACATACAATAATCCTTTAAACTAAAGTATTTAAAAATTCTACCTTCAGAATTCTACTAAAACATAATTATAAATTATCTCCAAATTATTTTTCAAATTTAGCTTATGCCTAAAAGCACCAGTTATTCCAAATGATCCTCCACAGACCCATCTGCAACACCATCTGCTCCCGTGCCAAAAACACGATCATTGCAAACAGATATCAAAACACAAGTACAACAAAACAAAGGGTAAGCTAACCAAAATTTTAA
>Ga0209700_108494_pt1 | contig 13087 bp, 6 predicted proteins | sample SiratroredBW_FD_187528 | JGI IMG/M metagenome (GOLD analysis project Ga0209700, IMG submission 187528) | Root nodule microbial communities of legume samples collected from California, USA - Siratro red BW (SPAdes) (version 2) | ecosystem: Host-associated > Plants > Roots > Nodule | place: USA... | reverse complement strand
ATTTATTATTGTTATTATGAATCTTATTAATATTATTTTTATCAATATTATTAATATTATTATTGATATTATTTATATTATTGTTAATATTATTATTATTATCGTTTTTAATAAAAATCATAATAATAAGAATAATAATAATATTATTAATGATAATAATAATAATATTATTAATGATAACAATAATAATAATAATAATTATTATTAATATAAACAATCATAACAATTAATGTAATCATAATAAGAATAATAATAATAATCATAATATTATCATATTGCTTATGTGCTGAGAAATTTACCTACGATCTCATTACCTACTTTAACCCGTCGGTAATCCGTGGATAATGTCTGATTACCCACTGATTTTGGTCATTACCTACGGATTTTGACTGTAGGTAAATTCATTTTTTCTTGTAGTGGATATGTCAATATGACGGAATAATATTAAGAGATAATAAATTAGAAAGTTTTAATATATAGGATTTATTGACATATCAATGTTTTATAAGAAAATATTTTTAATTTATTAGGAGAAAGTTTAAAAAATATTATTTATAATAATATCTATACTACCAATATAAATTTAAAGTCATTAAACAATATTTATAATATTAATATAAACTCAAACTCAGTTAAGATATTTTAAAATTTTAATTAAAAATTATTTAAGTATAATTTTAAAATTATTTTTTTAATTTTATAATAATATATTAGTATTAAATTTTTTAAGACTTTAAAATATAAAATCATTGTTTTACTTGTATTCGCATTATTACTTAGATTTAGGAAATATTATATTCAAATTAGTATTTATGCAAACTAACTATTAATAAAATGACAGTTGCTTCCTGCAGATACAAGTTGTTTTCTACACTTAACAAATTATTATTTTTCAATAATATCTTTGTTATTTTTATTTTTAAATTTATTTATTAAATAATTTTTTTCTCTCACCCATATTTATCCGCTAGATAAATGCAACCAAATTAAAAAAAGTTAACGTTTTTTTTTTTCTCTCTCTTATTTTAAAAGAGGCCCTTTTTAAATTTAAATTAATAAAATAAGAATTTTTATTATGTTCTTTTTTCAATAGTTTCTCTACTCACCTTCTTCTATTCTTCTTCTATTATATTATCTTCTTCTATTATATTATTTATTTTCACTTCATCAATAAATATTAAAAAAAATAAAGTTATAAAAAAACAAAATCACATTACATTATAAAAAAAAATTACAAAATATTTAAGATTTGGCTTTTATGTAGAAAATAATTTGACAGGAAAATAGCAAAAAATCATAAGAGATTCTTTGTTATAAAAGAAAGAATGAATAAAAGAAGATGAAAATAATAATTTATAAATGCTAAGGATAGTTTCAGTATTTTAGAAAATTATAAGTATAGGTCATAATTGTTGTTTTCTCTGTCATAATATAAACTTTTTTTCAATTAATTATATGATGTTACATATCTTAAAGTATTGTATTAATAAATAAAATAATAAAAATCTTAAATTTAAATTATGGTTATAACAAAATTTATTTTCTTTACTTACTAATCTAAAATTAAAGGAGATATATATGAAAGAGAAAAAGAGAAAAAAAATAGAAAGTAAATTTTATTTTATTAAGTTAAAATTAAAGGAGATATATATGAGGAGAAAAAAAAAATGTAAAAGTAAGTCTAGTGCATGATTCACCAGCAAATATGAAAGAGAAAAAAAATTATTTATTTAATAAATTTAAAAATAAAAATAACAAGAATATTATTATAAAATTAATAATTTATTAAGTGCAGGAAGCAGGTCACTACTAAGTAATTGCCTAATAAAAGTGGCATTTATTTAATGTATATGTATTGTGAACATGTATCATCAAATGGATTCAAGCAAATCAAAGTATTATGAGGAAAATGACAAATTATAAAGGAACAATTGATGGACAATAAAGAGGAGCAATAATTGAGGAAACATATTCATGGATGAAACTCCAGTTGATTAAGGGATAGAAGAATGGTGAAGAAGGAGATCGTGAAGAAGGTCGAGAGTGATTGCTCAATTTTACTTTTCAGAAAATGAAGTATACGTTGCTGCTTAATTTCAGAGAAGGTTTCAAATACGAAACATTTGTTCCTACAAATTATAGATGCACTCCATAATCATGTTGATCACATTCAAAGAAAGTTCAATGCAATTGGGAAAACGGGTATTTCACCGTTGCAATTGTGAGTATTAGTATATTGACACATGGATCACTTGTTGATAATGTTAACAAAACTGCGTGAAAATTGTAAAAGTGTCAATTAAACAATCAAACATTTGGAGATAAGCACTTCAAACACCCTAAAAACAATGATATAAGCTACTTAGAGAGAGACACGTGGTTTCTTAAGTATACTTGGGAATGAAAACATTGTCATGTATCTTATACTATCATGCTTGAAGAAAGACTTGTAGATTTAGTATACATATTTTGGTGTCATAATAACAAATAATGTATTGACATATTAAATTAATCTAAATGGTTTGATAATGTTTTGTAAGGAGAGACTCCACTAATACATTTATAGTAAATAAAACCAATATATTTTGAATAAGTTATATTTGTAAAAATTATCCCAATATAAAATAAATATCATTATTTGTCAAATAATTAAATGAAATGTTGAGTAAATTTTAAAGTGTTTTAATCTTAATTAGTTATGATCATATAAGCAATGACATGTCATTTTAATAATTAATTAATATTATAATAACTTTGGAAAATATTTTTAGAAGAAAGCATATATACATCAGAAATTTTTTTATCAACGCCTCAAGTGATTTTATAAAATATATTTAATCATAATAAACAATTATTAAAATTAATTTTAACTATTTTATGTTATGTTTCTTTATTTTTAATATCATCGCGGGTTTTTATTTTTATTTGTTGTATACTAAATATTAATATAATATATTTCTTTTAAATTTAATTTATTAAATGTTAAAATTTCGGATTATATTTAGTTAAAATATATATGAATTTAAAATAATAAATATGTGATATCAAATCCAACGGAAATTGTTCAAAGTTTTAACATTACATAAAAGGTCAGTGTGTAAGATTGACGTAACATAATAGTGTTCTTAAAAGAGATCATTATATACTAGAGTTTGTGATGGTAAGCGCGTCCAGTTCCAGCAAGTGCCAGCACAGTGCACACCAATCGAGGCTGCACCGCCAGCAATCGACTTCATGGACATCCTATTACGGAACTCAATGTTGGTTTCTGAATAACCAAAAATTTGGATCATGAATCTTTTCGATAGTATGTTTCTGAAAATGTGAATTTAGAAGTTAATACGAGAAAGTATTTGACAAAAATGGTGTCTCAAAAACTATTTCTTGTTCAATTTTGATAAATATTGCAACTGTTGCTTGTAAAATATACTACCAGGTATTATTGTTACTTTGCTTGCTATATTTCTGCTTGAATCTTTATTTTTTAGAGAAAATGGTCTTGCTCATGTTTTGGTGTTTGTAAACTACTAATGTCCTACTTGTTTCATGTATTACCATAATTACTAAGTGCACTACATTTTAAGAGAAGAAAAGATTAAAATATCTTTTCTCATGCACTTGCCACGGTTGCTGCCACACTCCATGGCGCGTTGCACTTTTGGAGAAGAAGATGAGGAGAAAGAGAGAAAGTTGTTCCACAAGCTATTGTTTATGTTCTAGATACCTAGTTCCGAAAAGGTTTGTTCCAGAGCATATTTTATGTATTCCAAAAAAACGTATTTAGGAAAAATTGGTTTAGAAAGCTCTTTTTTTTTTTTAAGAAAAAGGTATGAGAAAATCATTCTAAAAATTATGTGTTTTAGAAAGCTTAAAAGAAATCCTAAAAATCATGTTTTGGAAATCTTGTTTTGAAAATTTTATTCTGACAATCATGTTTTGAAAATTTTCAAAAAGTTTGTTCCGATTTCTAAAACAAAGTAATCAAAAAGTCTCTTTTATAAAGGATAAAATATTCATTTTAAAAATTTTAGGGGTGTAACTAGAAATTATAAGGGTGCGGTGCAGGAAGAAAAAGCCTGCCCAGGTAATCTATTGGGCTACTTAATTTTTCTTAGTAATTGATATTATCCATCAATTACATTCTTATTAAATTCTAACTCGTATGGCATGTGTATTAATAATAGGTACACAATTTTTTAATTTTGCAGTTAGACTTGGAAATATTTTCCATTGGGGCATTGCTTCTCTACCATCATGCATTTCTTTTGCATCCCATAAACATAAAAATTCTTATTTTATCTTTTTGTTATTGTACAATTCAAAACTTATAGTGTTTTTAAATTATACAATATGAAAGTCATTTTTTACTTTTAAATTATACAACTTAAAAGTTATTTTAAAAAAAAATGTTATTAATCTGAAAGTAATTTTTTCCTTTTGCATTTTATAATTTCACATGACTTCTAACATATTTCCTTTCTAGTATATGCAAAGTTTTTTATCTGACGATATATTTGAATATATTTGAATGAAGGCGTGGAAATATACCGAGGATGGAAAAAAAAAGAAGAAAGTAAATAAATCGAAGAATAAAAAAATCAATTAAAATCATTAAGTTAAAAAAAAAACTGAATGTACTCTTCTCTTTTCTTCTAAATATAATAAAGTATTCTATTATAATTATGCATATAATTATTATATTAAAATATATTTAATAAAAGAAACATTAATTATATAATATAACATAATAATAATAAATTACTAAAAATAAATTTAATATAATTATAAATCATAGAATTAGATGTTAATAAAAATAAAAAGATAACATATATTAATAATAAATTTATAAAGTAATAATAAAAATGAGATAATTATAAAAGTAAAATACTAATAATTAATATTAAAAACTAAAAAAAAATCACTAATAATAATTACAATAATAAAAAATAATTAAATTAATAATTATGCAATTAAAAATATTAATAATAATAATAATATAATTATAAAATAATATAGTAATATTAACAATAAAAATTTAATTATATCAATTACATCATTCAATTATATTTAATTTTAAATTAATTTTAATTATAATTTCATCAATTAAAAAAACTATTTTATCAACTACATCTATCATATCACTCACAAACTTCTATAAACTTTCTCTTCTTTCCTTTGTCGCAACCGGATCACGATGGGACGATCACAAACTTATTTAAAAAAATTTAAATTGATAATGGAGTCGCCACTATAGCTTGGGGAAACTATAGAAAAACCAAAAAAAAAATAAAAAATGCCTACAAACCAGATTCAATATTCGGGAGTCAGTTACGTGTGGGGAAGGTATTAGCACCCCACAACGTCCGTCCTAAGACGGTACCTTTAATTAAATAAATAGAAATAAGTGTGGCTTTACAAGATGTTATTTTTTCCTAAAAATAGTAATTACAGTAAATAAGAATAAATATATATTTACAAAAAATGCAATTTAAGAATGAACAATAAACAAACAAAATAATAGCATAGACAAATTTTTATTTTTTATTTTTTTGAACCCGACAAAGATTGACCTTGGTCCTACATATTTCTAAAAGAAAATCAGGGATCACGTAGTTCTAATTTAAAAATTTGTTGGATGACGTTTGATATTTTTTAGCTTATGAATATTTTCTTTTATTTTTGGCAATTTATTTTATATAATTTTTTTAATTATTTTCTATTTTATTATTCTTTCTCTTGATAATTGTTTATTTAAAGGAAATTCGAGATAAGATTGTTTTTTTTATATTTAAAAATGTTTATTAAAAAACTATTTTTATTTTAATTTGAGAAAGGAACTGATTTTTATTATCTTAAAGAAATTGTTTTTCTACTTTAAAAAAAACATATCCTTTTTAATTTTTTATTCATTATTTTTGGAAAAAAAATAACTATTTTTCATATTTAAAAAAAATTTCTTTTATTTCATTTTTAAATTGTCTTTATATTTTATTTTCGAAAAACGTGTTTCTATTACCTTATTTTCTTATTTTCTTATATTTATCTCATTTTTATTATTTTTGAAGATGTTTTATCTTTATTATTTTAGGGTTGTTTTGAAACTTTTTCCCTTTTTTGTTTTAAAAATTTATATTTTTGATATTTTTTCAAGAACTATTAATTTATTAAATTTTAGAAAGCATTTGGTTCGTTCCTTGAAAATTGAAAAATGTTTTATAATTTATTATTATTATTATTATTATTTATTTTTTAAAGATCAAAGAGACAAGGGATGAACCTCAGGATATCATAATAATCATCAAACATAGCAACCACTTGTATGTGGTAAGTATATAACACAGAGTAAATAGAGCGTACCAGTTGAAGATCCTCCAAAAGCACGTTCCCTTCTTCTCTGAACTCTCACCTTCAAACGATCTACTCACTAATATTCAGGACCCTTTTTAGTATCTCTAGTATTTCTCGTGTTTTTTTCGTGTGTCTATCCACTTGCTCACTATGCATATTTATACTAATTCTAGTCAGCCCACTCTTAATTCAAATTTTAAATCCCTTAATTCCTAATTATTCCCACTTAATTATAATTTGTGAACTGCCAATTGATTATTCCCTTTTAATTCAGATTCAAATCTATTAATTCCTAATTATCCCCACTTATGACACCAACTGATGGTTAAATCCCAAGGACGAACATAGACTGAAAAATGGGCAGAATTGTACCGTTATTGTTGTTATGGCATCATAACCTCCCATACATATAATCAAATTCGAAAATAAATGAATATAGGGAATAAATGGGGAATATTGGAGGTAATGTGGCTGAAACATTTTATTACTATTTTTTAATTCATTTTTTCTTTATTGTTTTTTCCATTTTTACATTTATTGAAAGCAACCTAAATAACACAACAATAAAAATAGATACTTAAACCTTTTATTTATTTATTTTATTTTAATATTATTATTATTATTTTGAAATATATATTTATTATCATTATTTTTTCTACTTTTCGAAAAATAAACAAATTATCTAATTACTATTTTACAACATTAACCAAATGGAGCCTGTAAAATAAAAAGGATGAGCATAACAATTCAAAAAGAAAATGCATCAATTATTACACAATCAACATTTAATTGAAAATATCAGCATTTAATCACTATTAAGCAGAAAATCGTTTGCAACTAATTAGAATAATAATCAGATCAACTATTCAAATTTCTAGCCTTTCTAAATTTTTTTAAATTTATTTTCAATTAATTTTCGTATCATTAATGGGCATCAGAAAAGGCAAGCAAAGAGAGGATGTGACATGACAACACTTTAATGACAATTTTATTTTTATTATTATTATTTTTTAACAAATTTTTAATATACTGGTTTTCTTTAATTTTTTTCTTTTTTTACATATTTTATTTTAACTTTATTCATAAAATAGAATGGAACCAAAACTCTTTTTTTTATTTAAATAATAACACACATTTTATTTTAATTTTATATTGTTTTATATTTTGGAATAATTTTATTTGCCTGAACGAAATTGGGTGTAGACAGCTGCCCCTCCTTACTTAAATTTTACTATATGAACTTATAAAGTTCAGATTATATGAGTAAAAGATAAGTAAGGACAAAAACACTAATTTCGTTCGGTTATGAAAATAAAAGGCAATAAAATAAATGTATAGATAGAGGCCTAAACCTTGTACTGAGACGAGAGGGTCGCGTACCTTAAACTGACCTTGTATTGAGATAAGAGGGTTGTAAATTTTGGATTTGAACTAACCTTGTACTGAGACGAGAGGGTCGTTTTCTTTTTTTTCATTTTGACTTGTATTGAGACGAGAGAGTCGTTTTTTTTTTCATTTTGACCTTGTAGTGAGACAAGAGGGTCGTAAATTTTGTATTGAAGTGACCTTGTACTGAGACGAGAGGGTCGTTGTTCTTCATTTTGACCTTGTACTGAGACGAGAGGGTCATTATTCTTCATTTTGACCTCGTACTGAGACGAGAGGGTCATTGTTCTTCATTTTGACCTTGTATTGAGACGGGAGGGTCGTTGTTCTTCATTTTGACCTTGTACTGAGACGAGAGGGTCGTTGTTCTTGATTTCGACCTTGTACTGAGATGAGAGGCTCGTTGTTTTTCATTTTGACCTTGTACTGAAACGAACGAGTTGTAAACTTTGATTTTGGACTAACCTTGAATCAGAGGGTCATTTATCTTAATCTGAGACCATGCATCAGAGGGTCATAACTCTTTATCTGAGACATTGAAGCAAAGGGTCATATATCTTAATCTGAGACCGTGCAACAGAGGGTCATAACTCCTTATCTGGGACCTTGAAACAGAGGGTCTTATATCTGAATTTGAGACCTTGAATCAGAGGGTCATATATCTAAATCTGAGACCGTGTAACAGAAGGTCATGTACCTTCATTAAATCTCTGGACAATGTTAGTAAGATTATACCATCATGTTTTAAAATGCGAAAATACATTGAGTCTTTTTCCTTAATAATATCTGTTGATTTGCATGAAGTTTGATTTTTCCTTATTGGAAGATGTATGTTCGATGCATGAAAATGCATGAATTTTTCTTTTTTCTGTTTTTTAAAGAATGCATTTACGAATGAAATGTGATTTTTTTTAATAATGCAGGTTAAAATACACGAAATCTGTTTAAATATGAATTTTTGATTTTGTTCTTTTGAAAAATGCATATAAAAATGCATGAAATTTGATTTTTTGCTTGATGCATTATGAATGCATGAAATTTTTTATTGAATATGAATTTCGAAAATACATGTTTGAATGCATGAAATTTGATTTTTTGTTCTTTGTTCTTTTTTTTAATGGTGCATTCATGAAAGAATGAAACTTTTTATTCAGTCTGAATTTTGAATTTGAATGAAAATGCATGTTTGAATACATACAATTTGATTTTTTCTGTACTGCTTGAAGAATGCATTTATGAATACATGAAAGTTTGATTGAATATGAATTTTCGATTTCAATGAAAATGCATGTTTGAGTGCATGAAATTTGATTTTTTATTCTTTTTGAAGAATGCATATATTAATTCTTGAAACTGTGAATTTTTTGAATGAAAATGCATGCTTGAATGCATGAATTTTTTTTGTCTTTTTGATTTGTTTTTTTTTTTAGAATGCATTTATAAATGCGTGAAATTTTGTGAATTTTCTGAATAAAAATGCATGCTTGAATGCATGAGTTCTTTTTGTCTTTTTGATATTATTTTTTTTAAGAATGCATTTATGAATACATGAAAATTTGTGAATTTTCTGAATGAAAGTGCATGTTTGAATAAATTAATTCTCTTTGTCTTTTTGATTTTGTTCTTTTTTAAAAAGAATGCATTTATGAATGCATAAAACATGATTTTTTTTTGTTTTATTATTTTTGAAGAATGCATATATGAATGCATGAAATTTTTCATTGAATATGAATTTTGAAAATACATGTTTGAATGCATGAAATTTGATTTTTCGTTCTTTGTTCTTTTTTTTTTGAATGGTGCATTTATGAAAGAATGAATTTTTTTATTAAATCTGAATTTTGAATTTGAATGAAAATGCATGTTTGAATACGTAAAATTTGATTCTTTATACTGTTTGAAGAATTCATTTATGAATGCATGAAAGTTTGATTGAATATGAATTTCTGATTTGAATGAAAATGCATGTTTGAGTGCATGAAATTTGATTTTTTATTCTTTTTAAAGAATGCATTTATGAATGTGTGAAATTTTTGTGAATTTTATGAACGAAAATGTATTGTTCTTTATTTTTTTAAGAATGCATTTATGAATGCATGAAACTTTGTGAATTCTTTGAATGAAAATGCATGCTTGAATGCATGAGTTCTTTTTGTCTTTTTGATATTGTTCTTTTTTTTAAGAATGTATTTATGAATGCATGAAACTTTGTGAATTTTTTGAATGAAGGTACATGTTTGAATACATTAATTCTTTTTGTTTTTTTGATTTTGTTCTTTTTTTTTAAAAAAAAGAATGCATTTATGAATGCATAAAACTTGATTTTTTTGTTTTATTATTTTTGAAGAATGCATATATGAATGCACGAAATTCGATTTTCTTTTGAAGAATGTATGTTAAAATGCATGAAATTTTGTGTTTTTATTATTTTTTATTTTGAATGAAAATGCATGTTTCAATGCTTGATATTTTATTTTTGATTTTCTTGGATGATAATGCATATATTAAATGAATGAAATTCTATTTTTCATTTTTTTATTTTCTTGAATGATAATGCATGAAATTCTATTTTCTTGTATAATCATTTTCGATGCTAATGTATGTACAAATTTTTTAAATAATTTTACAAATGATGATTTTTTGAGCGAACTTTTCAAAGACAATGTTTCAAAAAGATATGTACTAATTTTTCAAAAGAGAAGATATGTACAAAAGATATTTTTAATGATTTTAAAATGTTTCAAAATTTATGTACAAAGGAACATTTTCAATGATTTCTTCCTATGTTTATTTAAAAAGTATGTACAAAGATTTTTCGAAATATATATTTTTTATGTACATTTAAAAGAATTTTTCGATGATTTTATTTTTATTTAAATGCATATATACAAAGAATTTAAAAGATCTCAAGAATATGTACAAACTTCAAAGTGAAAATATATACAAAAGTTTTCCTTTTCTCTTTTTCAAAATTTCACTGTGTAGAATCAGAAATTCTTGGTGATCATTGTATTCCCTAAATATCAATTTCTATTTTTGAAAATCCATTTAATTCCATTTTTTAAGAAAATCCAGGGTCATTTAAAGCTAATGTCAACATGGTGTAGCAATCAACTTTCCTTTTGGAAACACTGCTTAGATGCATGCTTGAACCCCGTAGATAAAAGGATAAGTGTTTAGGGATTTTGAGGTATTTGAAAGATATTCGGGGAGCAAATTTTTCGACAGGACTGCCCCCATTTAGGTGTCCCAATTTTAGTGTGTTGGGCTGGCTACGTCGGCTTTAAGCTTGGACGGTATGAGCAACTTGGTTCAAAAGAAAATAAGGATAGTGTAAAGGACTCTTCATGAAGGGAAATAGGCTTTGCAATTGCCCCAGTTTGTATGTACAAGGTAATGATGAGATTTGTGTGAGGGATTGCTTGTCTTGGTAAGGTGACAAAAATGGGATAACAAGGAACTGGATTGCCCTAGTGTTGTATGAGGGATGAAAAAGGTACTGAAAATATGATTGCCCCAATTGATATGTATAATGCGATATATGTGAGGGAAAGCAAGGTATCAGATGCCTAGTGTCAATGTTTCATTTTCAGTTGACCTGTGTATAGATGACTCTCTTCTGAAAAAGGCATTCTAGTAAACTTCTTTTTTTCTTTTTTCATTCATTTTTCTGTTTATTTTTTTTTCACGTATTATCAGTAGAGTTAAACTTTATGAAAATCATTGCAATCATTCCTCAATCAATATTGACTTTATTGGGCTTGTAACGTGGCCAAGAGGTTATAGGATTGTGAAGAAAAGGATATAAAGGCTCAAAAAATATTTTTTTTGGGTTTTATTTTTTAAACCAGGATCATCAACCAAATGTTGTAACCAACCCAGGTTATCTTCCATTGTATCATGTACCTTCTTTCTATTTTATTTCTCATTAGAGAGTCTTCTCTTTGATGAACTTTTGAGAATATCTTTTTTCTTACTTCTTTTCTTTTTTTCTTTTCCTATTTTTTCTTTTCTTGAGAAGCTTTCGATTTACTCTTTGCTTGATGTGCATTTTCTTTTAAGCTTTCAGGAACTTCTAATGATAATTCTTTCTTGATGAATTAAGAGCTTTGACATATAAATTGTTTATGAATTTGTTTTATCAAAACCTTAAACTAAGATTCAAATTGTTGATGATCCTCATTAGGGGTATTTGAAAGAAATATTTTTATTTTTTTGGCTCAAAGAGGGTACAAAGGATTAACAAAAGTGTTTTGGATATAGAAACATAGCCATATATCATTTTGAATCATGATTGCTTGATTTTTAAAGAGTTTAACAATGAAACAAAATTAATGATTTCTGACACACACATTTTTCTTTTATTTTTTCTTTTTTTTACTGTCCTATCTTTTGCTTAGATTGTCTTTTTGGGTTTTCAATCTAACACACCTTTTTTCGAATGCTCCTCAAGAATAGAGGTAGGAGATTGGTCAACTAATAGAAAACTGACATTCTGTCTCAGTGTAAAAATATTCTCAGTTAATGGTAACCATCTGGACAATCATTTCATTTGAGAATTTTGGGAATCTAGGAAATTTTGGGAAAACTTGATAATTTTGGGAAAGACAATAGGTAACAAACAACGTGTATGCAAATGTTTCCTTAGAAAAGCCAATTTTTATCTTTATTAAACATTTCGCTTAAATGATCCCCATTTTATTAGTATTCACAATCTTGTGTATTCAATGATCCATGAACAAATGACTCACCACATTTTTCTTTTTTTTGTTTTTTTGAAAATTGAATTATTTTTTTTAAAACGCATTTATGAAATTTTTGACTTTTTGTTTTTGGAAAATGCATATATGATATATGTTTGAATGAATGCATGATTTGTTTTTTTCAAAAAATGCACTTATGAATGATTATTTTTGAATGATTTTTTCAAAAAATGCACTATATATATAGTGCATGTTTGAAAGATTTTGTTCTAAAAAAAATGCTTTTATGAATGCATGATTTTTTTAATGCATATACGATGTATGTTTGAATGAATTTTTATGAGAAAATGCATTTTTGAAATTTTGGAATTTTTCTTTTTGAAAATACATTTATGAATGCATGATTTTTGTTTTGAATGCATATATAATGTATGTCTGAATGATTTTATTTTATTTATGAGAAAATGCATTTATGAAATTTTGACTTTTTGTTTTTGAAAATGTATTTATGAATGTATGATTTTTTTTTTGGAATGCATATATAATGTATGTCTGAATGATTTTATTTTATTTATGAGAAAATGCATTTATGAAATTTTGGACTTTTTGTTTTTGAAAATGCATTTATGAATGTATGATTTTTTTTTTTT
>Ga0209700_108493_pt1 | contig 13089 bp, 9 predicted proteins | sample SiratroredBW_FD_187528 | JGI IMG/M metagenome (GOLD analysis project Ga0209700, IMG submission 187528) | Root nodule microbial communities of legume samples collected from California, USA - Siratro red BW (SPAdes) (version 2) | ecosystem: Host-associated > Plants > Roots > Nodule | place: USA... | reverse complement strand
TAAAAAAAAAAAATACTCTAAAGCTTATGTAAACAAAAATAATGATGAGTGAAATAAATAAAAAAATATGATGCTATGTGAATTCTATAAATACACTTCTAATACTCTATCATATAAATCCGTAAGATACTTAAAAATATTATAATTATCATATTTTATAAATACTCTAAAATTTAAATTATAAACTTTAAGCATAAAAGTGTTTAATTTTTTATTTAAAGGCTGTCACACTAGAAACTCTTTTAAAGTCTATAATACTTTTTATAACAATTTTTTTAAAAGTAACATTAATTATAAGTAGTAAAATGTTCTGATTTCGACACCAAGAAAAAAAAATACTAATGTTAAAATTCGAGAAGCTAAATATCTTGAAAACATAGGTAGCCAAATTATATTTTAATAATTTTTTTATTACTTTCTATCCAACACTCATAAACAATACATTTTTACGTATTTATACTTAATTTCTTGTATAGCTTAATTTTATTTTTTAAAAACATGAGTATAAGAAACCATCTATTACTATTAATATCTATTATGAGTATTCAAAATAGTTTTTTTAAGGTAAAACGATATTGAAATTAGAAACAATATATGTTTTACAATAATATGAAGTAAATATTCAAATTAATATCTTTAACAAGAGGATGCTAATAGATAGGTGTTAATTAAAATATTTATTAATTTTTATATAAAAATTTAAATTAGAAATTTACACACGGCTCCCAATATTTCATAAACCGATTTGTCCTAAGAAATAAAATAAGTCTAAGAAAACAAAAAATATTTTTTTTCATGTATTTGTTTCTATTAACATTCCTTCCAAGCAAACACATGATAGAAGTTGGATAGAAGAAATGCATGAAATTGCATTGCAAATACTATGTAATAGTATTGACGCTAAAAGAACGCTTACGCCAGCAGAAATTACCGTGGCATGTTGCGTCGAAGGAAATCTTCGTAGCATCAAAACGCGCATTTTTTGCGGGTATGAATCACGTGGACTTAGCTATGTTGTTGGGTTTTCGTTTTTGTCTGCTCCTATGTTGTTCTATTTTCTATTTTTTAGGTTTCATTTTACAATATGATTATTTCATGTTGCTTTTATGATTGAACTGACTTAGTTTCAAAGCCGTTTGTGCAATGTTCTGGGATCACATATACTGTTACCGATTGCTAACTGCTTGATAAAATGCCTGAAAGGAACTTGGCTGCATAAACAACAACTTGATGAGGGATAAATCGTTTTTACTAATTGGAGTGCTTTAAAAGTGAATTCAAATATGCGTGGCTATGGTGAACATTTTTAACTCTCACTCACTTGAACTGCAGTTTCTAAATTTTGTTGCCTGATAGAGTGCAGCATATAAAGATAACAAGTCACATAAGGAATGCTATTGTTGGGTGCTATATTTAGTTTTGGATTGTAATTTAAGTTGGACTTATTACGATCCATCTGCTTAGTTGAGAGGTTTAGCTGATTGGGTGTTAATTATAGAATGCCACTTTTCATTATCTTGCATTGTGATTTGAGGATGAAGCATGTTATGTATCTTTGAGGTTTGGATAGTGTATGATCCTTGTTTTCATGTTTAATGCTTTGTTCTTAATGTTGATTGTGATGGTTCAGTCTCCGTCATGCTGTGAAAACTCTATCTTTTCACTTTTTTGAAAAAACGGTCACTAAATTGTTGGTGGAAGGACTTTGAATGCTAGAAATATGAGATTGGGTTATTATTCAAATTTTGTGGTGATGTATTGGAAGGTTTTATGATTTGAATATCTTTAGTAAAACAAACAATAAAAGAAGTTAGGTTTCTCTATTTCCTCATTTGTTCAAATAATCTGTTATCATTTTGTTTAGTTAGGCTTAAGCCTGAGTGCTTCCGTTTTCTTAGTTTGGCGTCCTGTTTACATAGCTCGTTCTTATTCGTTAATGGCTCACTTTTTAAATTAAATTCAGAGCAACAGCAGGACCTATTGAACCCTAACCGTTGCATTCTATGTCTCTTAACAGTGTTGCATGGACTCACCCTTGCTTGGACGACACATAACTCTTGAAGCATTAGATCTTCAGGTTTTACAAGATATATCTGTAAATGTTTGGTGTGTCGTGGTCATGTAAAATTACAAATTTAAACCAAAATCTACTTAGCCTCATTGAAAAATGCAAATCAATGCTTGAACTGAAGCAACTTCATGCTGTTGTGATCTCCTTCGGCTTATCTCAAGATGACCCATTTATATCCAAAATTCTTTGTTTTTCTGCTCTATCCAATTCAGGCGACATTAACTATTCCTACAAGGTTTTCTCTCAGCTTTCCGGTCCAACAATTTTTAACTGGAATACCATCATAAGAGGCTACACAAATAGCAGAATTCCAGTTAATTCCCTGTCTATTTTTCTAAAGATGCTGCGACTTGGGGTTGCACCAGATTACTTTACATACACATTTATTGTGAAGGCATCAGCACGCCTTTTAAACCAGGAATTTGGTGTATCTGTGCATGCTCGTATTATACAAGCTGGGCACGAGTCTGACAGATTTATTCAGAATTCTTTGATTCACATGTATGCTTCTTGCGGGAATATTATGTGGGCTCAAAAGGTATTTGATAGTATACAGGGAAAAAATTTGGTTTCATGGAATTCCATGTTGGATGGCTATGCTAAGTGTGGAGAAATGGTTACGGCTCAGAAAGTTTTTGAGTCTATGTTAGAGAAGGATGTTCGGTCGTGGAGCTCTTTGATTGACGGTTATGTTAAGGCTGGGGAATATAGCGAAGCTATGTATGTCTTTGAAAGGATGCGGGCTGTTGGGCCCAAAGCCAATGAAGTTACCATGGTGAGTGTATCATGTGCTTGTGCACACCTGGGTGCTTTAGAGAAGGGTAAAACGATACACAAATACATAGTTGACAGTGGATTGCCACTGACATTAGTCTTGCAGACTTCTCTTGTGGACATGTACGCCAAATGTGGGGCAATAGAGGAGGCTTTGCTGGTATTCAGTGGGGTCTCTAAGAGTCAAACTGATGTGTTGATTTGGAATGCAATGATTGGAGGTCTTGCAACACATGGATTAGTAGAAGAATCCCTTAAATTTTTTAAGCAAATGCAAACGGTTGGTATCCAGCCTGATGAGGTCACGTACTTGTGCCTGTTGGTTGCTTGTGCCCATGGAGGGTTAGTTAAGGAAGCATGGTACTTCTTTGAGAGTCTTAATAAATGTGGCATGACACCTACAATTGAGCACTGTGCCTGCATGGTAGATGTGTTGGCTCGTGCAGATCAATTAACCACGGCATACCAATTTATTTGTCGAATGCCCATAGAACCAACGGCTGCCATGTTAGGTGCCCTGCTCAGTGGGTGTATTAACCACAGAAATTTAGCTCTTGCAGAAACAGTTGGCAAGAAGCTTATTGAGCTAGAACCAAATCATGATGGTAGATATATTGGCTTATCTAATGTTTATGCTGTTGACAAACGCTGGGATGATGCAAGAAGCATGAGAGAAGCTATGGATAAAAGAGGGGTGAAAAAACTGCCCGGGTTTAGTATTGTTGAAATATCTGGAGTCCTTCACAGATTTATTGCTCACGATAAAACGCATCCTGATTCAGAGGAAACTTATTGCATGCTAAATTTTGTTGTCCGTCAAATGAAATTTAGTTGGTACAAAGACAATAAGGAAATGTCGCTGGAGGATTCATCAACGGGAGATGAGACTTGCTTCTCTTTTGAGTAGTAGATGGTATTAAAAGTTTGTAGCTATTTAATTTTTTTCTGGAAGAATTATCTCAAATAATCTAGAGCTCAATGTTGGTTATCAAATGAGAAGTCTTCTTAGTTTATGGCTTTAGCAAAATGCCGTCACCCACATGAAGTCATCTGTAAGTGTTCTTGGAATTGGGAGATTTTTCCGGCCTTAAAATTGAGGCACCACTCTCAAGCCATTATTTTTTTTTATAAAAAAAAAAAAGGAAATCAATCTAATATGTAGGTACAACTTGCTAAATGCAAATTTTGAACTCTAACTACCAGTTAATGAGTGCGAAAAAATTGCATCATTAGATGGATTCCTTTTTTTTGTGATGTAATTTACATTTTTAGAATGTAAAATATACCTTGAGAAAAATATTTTGTGGAAAATGTATTTCGGAAAATATTGTTTGAAATGCAAAATTTACATTTTGGAAAATATTTTCTAGAAATAGGTTCTTTAATTCTAAATCCAGAAGCCATTGAATTATAAATATGGAAGGACATTTTAGTCATTTTCTTCATTGATGTGGTGCAGGTCAAAAATGATATGGTGTAGGAAGCAATTGCCTTAAAATTGAGGCACCATTCTCTAGCCATTATTTCTTTTCTCCCAACAAAAGAAAGAAATCCATCTAATGTGTAGGTACAACTTGCTAAATGTAAATTTTGAACTCGAACTACCAGTTAATGAGTGGGAAAAAATTTCATCATTAGATGTATTTCTTCTTTTTTTTTGTGTGTGTGATGTATTTCTATCTTTAGGTAATATTGCAGATATATTCACAGCTAAAATTAAAATGAAATTGATCTTATTGGAGTTGGCTATATGATTTAATGTGATCCTAAAAAGTAATATCAATAATGTCTTCTCATATTGTTTTAGCATAGCTTGAATTTGAGCATCTTTATTTAGAGATAGGAATAAGCTCGCTATCTTAGGAATAACTTGTTTCTCATAACCACCCTTATTTGGCCTCAGTATGTATATAAGGAATTAAGTGCCGTGTTGAAAAACCTTTAACCATAACAAAATTTGAAGAATTCTTATTTTGATTAGAGGCTTAAGTGAGAATCCTCCTTCCTTTGTTTATCTCATGGTGGGTGACTCGTGTGATTCAGTGTTCATTGTTGAAGAAAATAGAGAATTTTTCTCTTAAGGTTTTTTATCGTAAAAGTTGAGTCTCAAGTTGCAAACCAGTGTACGTGCTTATCTCGTAGAAAATAAATAACACAATCCTCTTTCTAATTTCTAACATTTTCTTGAATTATAATCTTGATTTTTTTTTTTTCATAGCTTTTGCAAAATGAATATTATCTTTTCAAAATCTATCCAACCAAGAAGTATCCTACAGCCATTAACCAAAAGTTCTTTTGTGAAATTTGAGTGAAAGATCCTCGTATCCAAGCAATCCCAGCTTGGATTTCCTTCCATCTTGATTGCAACAATTTATGTTAAGTATTCTTGCCTGAAATGAACTTGATGTTCCATGTTCAGATGTTTGCTTGCTGATATTGTCTCTACAAGGAAACAAAATCAAGGTGTTTTTCATTAAGAAGCTCTACTTTTTGATTGTGCGATGGTGATTGGTTGAAAGTGAACTTATTTAATACAATATTCCAGATATTGATGAGTGGATGCTGTTCCATCTCTCCATATGAAGTTGGAACTCTTGTGCTTCGCATGTAGAAATCCATATAGAATATATATTCGGATAAAACTTCAAGATTAAGCATTCAGTGGTTGATGCATAGGTTAGAATCTACTACTTGAATACAGACAAAATATTTATCCTCAAGCTAAACTTTGGTATCTTTTGTTTTGTATAGTCTCAAACGCAACTGCTTTTGGTTCCTATAATAACACTACTCTTTTTGTTATTTAGAGAACTAGTGTCCCGCGAAGATTAGAGGACACATTAGCAGCAAGTTATTCATTGTCATTGATGTTGCTATTGACGTTCTACATCTTGATTTGTTTGCGTATCCTTCAGAACAAGTTGTCCCTGCTCTTTACTTTTTCCCCACAGAAGAATATACATGCCAGCAATAACCAAGGCAGATCCTGCAACACTGCTTATTGCCGATAGAGATGCATTAGGTTCAGTGCAAAGTAGAAAGGGCGGAATTCATAAAAAGAATGATTAAAGAAATCAACCTTCCCAGATAAATTTCCTCCTTCAGTACAGAGAAATCAAGCATGGCCACGAATATCTGTATAAGGGGGGTGAAAGCTGCGGTAAAAACTGGACCCTTTTGTTTGACACACCATGACATTGCCACATAGCACAAGCCCGACCCTACCAATCCCTAACTCACAAAAACCACAAATTTGAATGTTAAAGGCTTTGCCAAGTAGTTAGGATTGCTGAATCTTCTACTTGAAATGCAAACCAATATTTTAGATTTGAACTTAGAATTTGCAAAGAAACAGACTATTTTAAAATAATTTGAAACGATCATGTTATTGTAAAGAATGTACTTACAGCATATATAACACTTATTATTTCTAGCTTTCCTTTGATAATCCACGAAGCATTGTTTCTCTTGATGATTAAAGTTAATATTGCTGACTGAATGGCAGCAAAAAGTGACAAAATAGCAGTGCTGGAGTATTGACATGGGTATTTTTTGCTAATCTTTGCTTGTATAATGAACCATGAAGACCACAGGAGGCAGCTCACAGTCAGAATTATGGAACCTATAATCCACGTCTCTAACTTGGCAGTTGGAGGTATATTTGTAACTTTGTTTGCTATGTATTGGGATTCTGGCTTGATAAGGGGCATTCCTTTATAAAGGACCAATAACAAAGCTCCACCAATGCACACAAAAGTTCCCACGACTTTAGCTTTGCCTCCCTTGCTTTGCATATTCACCTTCTCTATCCTTGAAAAATTTCAAGCCCAAGAATCAAAATTACTGTTGTTGCATTCCACAATTAAATAATATCCTTTTTGTTTTAACTTACCCAAATGGCACTGCCATAATGAACGTAAATACAGGCACCATGTTGAGGAACGCACATGAGAACGTGGCTGACGTATATTCAAGTCCAAGAAGGAACAGGTATTGGGGAACTGTTACTCTGAAAAGCATTGATATGGTATTCAAATCACAAACATTGCTATACTTGTTACAATTTGTTTAAATGTTATGTTACAATAAAGACAACATCAATAAAGAACCAGAAGCTTATATTTAGTTACAATATTTCTTACCCGAGTAGGGCACTGAGGAAAAGGAGACATACTATGCGAACCTCCACTTTGTGTTTCCTGTAAAAAGTAAAAAACTGGCTTTGTCATGTCATTTGTAAAATTTAGGTAGTTCTAGAAAAAAAGTTGTCACTAAAACAAACGAGGTCATGAATATATTAAGCAGAGATGTGTTGATTAAGGTGACAGAGAAAGTAGAATTCAACAATAACTTTTTTCTCCTCTGAACAGAGTTGGCTAAATGGATCAAGCAATGTTACAAGAAATGAATTTGGCTCTTGCCTTTCATAGATGCAGGCAATAGGTGCCATGAAGATAAATGAAATTGCCTGTCGGTATGTTATAATGGACATGTAGTCCATTCCTTCATTAAGATCCTTCTTCAGAAGCAAATTGACAAAAGCCAGAGCCAAGTTAACTAGAACCATGATGGAGACTGGCTTGCACAGTTCATGGCAATGTGTCAACATCATGAAATTTCTTGTTTGTACTTTGTTGTTTGTTAAGCTTTGGAAGAGTGGTGTAATGACGGCTGCTTTGTCCAATATATAGAGGAATTCAACAGCCTCCCAGAACAAGGGAACAAACACGATGATATATTCCTCTCCACATCACCATTCCCTATTCAATGTTCCAGAGTTTATAATTTGCTAGTTTTCAATTTCTAACGGTCGAAATTTACGCAATCGATGAGATATTCGTTCTTTGTCATTGACTCACCTTAGTCCGGGTAAATGAGGAACATATCAGATTTATCACATCAATCTTTTGGCAGTCAAATTGCCACATTTTTACATGATAATTCCTTTCACATTCCCTTTCCTACAGTTTTGTGCTGCAGCCGAGATCAGTAGGACAAAAAGGCTAATAAATTAGACCACGTGTTATTTATATACATCAATTGACATCAGAATAAGCTTCTTATCTTCTGAATAAGTATAATCCAACATGTGGTACCCTTCTTTGAACCATTACCTTCTTATCCTAGTGAATAAGTGTTTGCATTAGAATTTCACTAGTGGTGTAACTTGTAAGCAACATTAGAAAGTTGAGACAGATAAGACACTGTCTCCAATTTCTTTTGGTGACTGGAATCTGTTTTTCTGATTTACTTCACACGTTGCTTATTATTTTTATTTGTCTTATTACAGGCACAAACAAGATGTCAAATCTTGGGAAAAGAAAGATAGCAGAAAGGGTTAAGATGCTTTCTAACTGGATGCAAATTGCAGACGGTGAAAAGAGGTTTGTGGTGTAATTTTTTGCTTTTATAGATCAATATATCATTTACAAGAGATAGTCTTGTTCAAGTCAAGTAGAATCATTGAAAAATAAAGCTTTTTGTGAATATTTTATGTGATTAAATATATAGAATTCAAGGCCATGAGAAAGTTAAAATAACATTATGTGAATTTATTCCCATAGCTAAATTATAGTTTCGTCACATCATAGCCAAATTATAGAGCTAGAGCTCTTGCAGCCTAATATTCTGGGAATACTATTTTTCCACAGTTTTTAGCACAGTTTTAAGCACAAATACATCTCAGTAACCATTTGGTGGGAGGAAAATTTTGGAATGCAACAGAAACATAATGGGAGTTGCTTTTTGAAAAGAACAAAGAAGAAAATTTTGAAGCCGAAAGAATGGATATTTCCTTGATCTGGGAATTGACATTTCACCATGAAAATGAATGAATACAGTACCACGTTTCAACCTAAACAATTCATCATGCAATGCTTTTAATCAAATAAACAAAGAATCAATGCTTTATGTTATTTCATTCAGTTCTACTTCCACTCTTGTTTTCATTTTATTATACTCTTAAATAATCTCTTCCTCTTCCCCAATATCTCTTTGATGGGATGACACTCCATGATATATTCTAGTAATAATAAAATAACAACGATTAAGTATATTTTTAGTCCCTTAAATTTTAAAATAAATTTGTTTCTTGTGCTTCAATTAAAATTATATTATTTCCTTCATTTTAAAAAGTATTTATTCTAATATCTCTTTTTAAATATAGTTAAAATTTTGTTTATATCATTCACAATCATATGTCATTTACGTAACAATATATTTTGATTTTACATTCTTTTTATTAAATATTTCTTTTCAAAATATTCCTTGAGACAATTTTCAGGTAAAAAAAACATTTGAATAAAAAGATTTGTACCAGTTTTTTTTTAAGTACAGAATTAAAAACAAACTTAATACATATTAAGACTTAAAATACATTTAAACTAAATAACTATTAAATTATTACGGTTATCTTAACTATTAAATTATTACGGTTATCTTATTGCATAAATATATTCTTACGTGGAAGAATGAGATCTATATGACTAGTATAAAGCTAGTAAAATATTATTTAAAACCCAAAAATACAATTTTGCTTAAACGTAATTATATTTTATTTGAGTGGCCACTTTATCGACATTTTTGTGTGGATATGACGGAATTTTGAAGTTACGTGGGTCAAGGAATCAAGTTCAGAGATTATTGCATGCATTTTTTATTTATTTTAAAAAGGTGGTATATCACTTCTAAGTTTAGAATTTACAAAATTAAGTATAAAATTCATTTTAATAACATTAGCATAAGATTGATTTTTGTGACTAGTATTGAATTGTGCCGTTCTTCTCAGTCTGATTCAAATCACGTTCCAGAAAGAACTGTAAAAGTCAACCACTAAGTGAATGTTATTTTGCGATTTTTCTTTTTCAATAATTTATCATCTTAAAATAATTGTAACTGATTTTTTATTTTATTCCCATTTTTTAAATGATTTTATGAAATGAAATTAGATAGCATAAATGAGTTTATGTCATAAGTTTGATGAGCTTATTCACCAAAGATTATATGGCATTGAACCATAAGAATCTCTGACAGTTAACAAGCAACGAATAATTCTAATACGAAAAAAGAGAAGTTAATTCACAACGCTACAATAAACACTATTATTAAAGTTTTTTTTACTATTTCTTTTTTTATTTCAATTATTTCAATCAAAACAAGCTTCAAAGAAATTAGATAAAAACTTGTCTCGTCGAATGCATTTTTTAGTAGCAAAAATGGATAGGCTAAACCATATTTCAACTCTATTCTGGTTAAATCGAAATTGTTGGTCCTAATACCTAACCTTCTTGAGAATAGCATATAAAAACCTGGAGTATACACCAAATTCCTTCGGCTACCATAACACAAGGCCATTTTAACATGATATAAATAAAATAACACCGTATGCTATAAGTTCCTGTAATGTATTTAATCTTAAACAGGAGTAGACAATACAATAGTCAAAGTAACTGAACATCCAAACTCCGAAACTCGAGCACAGCAAGGTCCAATATTTAAACAAGCATACAGATGTCTTACACATGAATTTTCGAACCATCAAGGGCTATAAAATTGACTACTGCAATGATCATTCATCATCCCCATGGCGACGGCTCCTTCTCTTTTCTGATTTGTTGACGTTCCTACCCTTCCTCGAATCAGTTTCAGAAGATGATGAGGCCCTTTTGTTCTTTCTCTTGTGCCTTACAGTGGAATCTTCAGATGAATCAGAATCTGATAGATGGCTTCTCCTTCTTCTCTTCTCCTTCCTACTCTTCCTACGCCTGCTTCTATACTCGTCGTCTTCATCTGGAGACTTCTCCCTCTTCCTCCTCTGTTCCCTTCCTCTCTTCCTTCTCCTCCTCCTCCTCTCTTCGTCTGAATCATCTGAATCACTAACTTTTCTCTTAGAACTCCTCTTCTTTGACCTACCTCTCTTTCTCCTCTTGTCAGAATCTTTGTCTGATCCATCATCATCTGAATCCCCCTTCTTACTGGAAGAACTTCTCTTCCCACTAATTTTCTTCCCAGACCTTTCAGCGATAATTCTCTCAATCTCTGAATCAATCTCAGAATCTGAACTATCACTGTCCTCCTCCTCTTCTGAGCTCTCAACATTACTTCTCTTATCCACCTTCTCAGCCTTCAACTTTTTATCCAATCCAACCAACCCCACAGGCTGCATTGCATCAGGATCCTTCTCTTCATTGTCATCCTTGATTTTCACATAGTTCTTGCACTGAAACTTGAGGTGTCCAACACGGCCACATTTCTTGCAGGCCCCACGGGATACATCCACATCAGCATTTGTTATCTTAGCAAGCTGTAGAAGGCCCTGAAAGCTAGCATATGCATTCTCAGCATCAGGTTCTGCATTCGGCAGGTTTTGCGAAGAGTCCTTCTTGTCTTCCTTGTTGGGTGCATAAGGGTCATAGCCAATGGCACTTTGCCATATGCCATGGGTTTGAAGAGCTGCACTGCTGTGAACCCTATTGTTCGCAGGCATGCGAACCCTTCCTGCTGTAGCCGGCATCTTGATGTTTCAATTTCAATCCTTCTCCTGAGAAGAGAAAAAGCAACTTCATTATCAGAAACAGATAAAGTGGGGAGGAAAGATTCTGTCTTTCCCAAAGAAGGTCTATGACCTGCTACCAGGTGATAAGTCTATTTTCTGTTCTAAAGTGTTAAGATCCATTATTTGACATAAAACAACATATACAGCCCTTCAAGAGAAATGAATGCTAACACAGGTCAAGAAACAGAAATTACCATGTTAATAAACTTATCTTATTTCCCTATAATCAGAGTTACAATGGATCACCACAAATATTATATTAACCTGTTATTAAATAACAACTGTTCTTTTATCCAAATTCAAGATATTACACGCTCCACAGTTCTTCCATGATAGTAACTATAAAAGGACCAGCTCATTGTGGTCCATAATTGAAGTAGACTGCAACGTGCAAACATTCATAATATAATGAGTGAATATTCACATAGAGGCACAGCCATCATGGTGATGCTCAGCTACTGGTCCCCAATAAGATAAAAGCTCCAAAAGGCAAGGACCAAGGCTACTTATAAACATTACCAGACTATAAAAAACCAATACACCTTGACCAGGCCTCCATCACATAAACCTAATATCACAAGGGACAGTTGAAGCATGTCATAAAATCAGCCAACACTGCCATTGGAAGAACCATGGATGTGATATTCTACAGTCTGTGTCCCAAACACATAGTTGTCTGCAAATATTCTTTGTGAATGTTAACCTAACCCTTCACCCAGATAGGATATGGCGATTTAGTTCATTGAAAATCATGAATTAGTCAGTTCTAATTTTTTACAAACCAAACCCAGCTCTAAATTTACCACACTATATATCCTTCGATTGAATATAGAACATGCAGATTCCATATACACATCCTTTGTTAGCCATTTGACCAGATAAATGGAACCATCTTAAAACACCCAAATCTCAACAATTTGTGCAGGGTTCAAATTTCAATGGACCAAAGCAGGAAAATCTAGGGTTAGACAATTCATCCAACAACTTGCGTTCAACTAAAGATGCAAATAAACTAGGCAAAAACCTTCAACGAGAACATTACAGAATCTTCAACAATCACTTAAAATGTGATGGTGTCAGACACAAAAAATACTGATCCGTTTCTCACCCACAAAAGAAGAGAAACCAGAACCATTTCCACACATACAAGCCAGTCCACATCGTCATTTCATTCATCGACTTAGCACAAGTGACCTATACTCTCGGAATTTTCATCAAATACACAGCATCTTACATAAAGAAAAAACAGACAATTCACGAAATCGGCCCTATTCATTGACCCATGAGAGCATATAAAAGATTTCAACAAAAATCGGAAAATAAGCTGGCGTGGAACAGTGAAAAAGCGTACCGTCACATATTTTAACATGAAATCAACACCAACGAAGAATATAAAATATAACAAAATAATACAGAAAATATGCAGAAAAAGGGAGGAAAAAAAACATCGGCAACTAAAACAAGATGTTCAGGCGATTCAGAAAACACCAGATAGAATATGGAAAAGCAATCAAAGAGATGATAAAGAAATGGAGAAGAAGAATCGCATGCTTACCGTGAATTGCTTGGCGAACAAAGAGATCAGGGAGAACACAATAATTGGATAAGAAAAGGAATTGGAATTAAATTTTTGTGAAATAGGGTATGGGAGAGGAAGAAATTGGGAATTTTTTTTTTTTTTCAGGTTAAA
>Ga0209700_108492_pt1 | contig 13089 bp, 4 predicted proteins | sample SiratroredBW_FD_187528 | JGI IMG/M metagenome (GOLD analysis project Ga0209700, IMG submission 187528) | Root nodule microbial communities of legume samples collected from California, USA - Siratro red BW (SPAdes) (version 2) | ecosystem: Host-associated > Plants > Roots > Nodule | place: USA... | reverse complement strand
ATAATCATTTTTCTGCCTCACTTCAGTAATTTTTTTCATACAATCAAATTTCTCATAACTTCTTCAACAATTCAACCTAAATCTTCATGGATAGATAGATTTGGTTTCAGTTCTTGTTACTCTTATTTTGATTGCTTTAGATAGAAAGATTTTTATATAAACTTCACATTAATCCAAGACTATTTGATATTTATTTGCATAGACAATTTTACCTTCAAAATATAGTTTATTATCTTTTATAGTTGTTCTATTATGTGCAAATTTGAAAGTGGAATTTATTCTAAATTCTAAGTGAATTAAATGTAATAATTCTTTTTTAACTTGTGTGTGAAGTTCAACTTTCTAACTATTGTCTAGACACAACCTCCTAGATAACTAACACTGATTAATTACTTATATGTGGAATAAATATATCAATTGACCATTTTAAGTAATCCCTACTAATGTTTAATTAAGTGTTAATACATGAAGTCTTTAAGAAAATTCTTAAGATGAGTAGAATAAGTATTCTTTATTTGTTTTAAAATAAATATTAAAAACTAAAAATAATGGTTTAGATTTTTTTTCTTGATGAAGATAAAATAAAATAAAAATATTTTATAGGAATCAGAATCAAAATTCACGTATTTTATAAAAATTAAAATAATGATTTTAATTTTTTTAAATAAAAAACAAAGAAAAAAATTGTGAAAACCAATAATAATGTAGTAATTTTACTAGGAAAAAGCACATATTTAAGTTTTTTTTAATTGAAAAAAGTGAAAATGTTTATTTAGTTTGATTTATATGGTAGAGAAAACATTTTGCAGTGTATGACCACTTCTGAAACAATAAGGACATACCAATGTCAAAATCAGACTCAACTAACTAAAAACATAAGCACTTTTTGTATTATCTTTGAAGATTTACTTTTTTTCTTCTTCAGGATTAATGGTGGGGATATTAATAAGTGTGTTTGTGGACATCACTTAATTCTATTTTTAAAATTGGCATAATTATAGTTAATTTGTAGGTTTCCTCCATTAAATTTGCTGACTTTGGTAGGTTTAATTGGCTGGCCTCATAGAATTCAAACTAAAGGTTTTAAATATAAAATTTAAAACTCTTTTTTCTCAATGTTTCTTCTTAGTTTTCTTAAAGTCTCTTCTTTTTTTTCTCTTATTTTTTTCTACCTCCCCCTCATGTGTGAACAGTAAACCGTTTTAATGTAGGTATATAGCTATTTTAGTAGCATGTGTAGCATAACCAATTAACAAAAATAATTTCATTTCATTTTTTATATTTTTTTTTCAAGAATTTAATTTAATAAATTTATCCTAACAAATGAAAAAAAATAAGTAAATTTATTTTAAATTGATAGATATCTTAGTTTTTTAGAATTACTATTTAAAACATGGATCAATCTATTTATTCATGTATGTTTTAAAAAATTCAATTCATTCCTTCTGTTTAAAACATTAATTAAATGGATCCAACCAATATGCTTAGATAATAAAAAGAATGTTGAACCATGTGACATGATCTTTACTATTAAGAGTAGGTTATGTAAGAAAAATAAAATTAATTAGATATATTTAATTAATAATTTGCACTTAATTAATTGCAGATTTGGGAGCTTTGAACGCATGGATTCGTGGGGTAATAATGATAGCTAGTCTTCCGAGCTCAACGACTTCGATTGCGCTTAATCATGTGTGCTTTATGAAAAAAAATTTGAATTTTTAAAAGTCAATTGAACAAAGATTTCGTTTTTAGTAAAATATTATTTAAAGAAGGTAATTATATTATTTAGTAAAATATTACGTAATGAATTATACGTATTTGATTTTTTATATACAAAAGCTAGTTAATGAAAAATAGTGAAAACGTTGTTGAAATTGTGTTTCGGTATTTTGCAAAGTTATAAAAAAATAAAATGACAGTTGATATATCAGTTTGCATAAAAGATAATATACCAAAATATTATGAGAATAAGAGTAAAATTATACAAAATAATATATGAAAAGAGTGAAGAAACTTTTATTCTTTTTATAGATTAACTAAATTATTTTTATATTACTTATAAATTGTGTAATGGTAAAACAAATAGTAACTATTTTTTTATATTTATATTATTTTAATATATTATAAGTAAGATGTATTGTTTTAATAATAAAATATAAATAAATATGAAATAGAAGTTTATAAACAAAGAGTTATGTACTTGTAGACATTTAATACTAATACCTATTTTGTTCATCTGACTTGTACTATAATGTCTTTTCATATATCGATATATGATCGATTATATATTTGATACTCAAGAGACACATAAACTTCATAAACTTCATACATTTGAGTGATCATAAATCTCATACTTAATATAATATAATAGACCTTTTACATAAATTTAATATTTAAAATGTATAAATTATAACTAATTTAGATATATAATATTTCTTTCGTGAGATTTCACCTCAAGAAGTTAATTTAGAGGTTAAGATATACATTATATAATATCTTATCATACAAAAATTCATTATTTCTAAAAATAACAATTAGAGCTTATAGATAAATTATTCAAATAAGTGTTTGGTAATCTCACATTGAATATTGTCTTAATAAATAAAGTGTTCTTTATAACACAATTAAAAATAAATTATTAAGTAAAAAGTAAAAAAAGTTAAAATAATAAAATATTTCTTAAAAATATATTAAAAATTTACTAAGTAAGTAATTGTCTTACTTATATAAAATAACAATTCATTATTTAATTAAATTACGTATTAAAAAATACTTTAATTATCTTAATATAAAAATATTATTTATTACCTTAATTATTGAAATTAGTATTTACTTTTTAATATTAAAACAAACTATAATTAGTAAGGATTGAAAAGAATCAAGAAATTACTATAAGAAAAATTGTATTTATTTAAAACAAAAATCTACAAACTATTATAAGAAAGATTAAAAAAATATTAATACCATTAATAATAATCTCAATAATAATAATAACAATTTTAATAATAATATTAGTGATATTAATAATAACCTTAATTATAATATTAATAATACTAGTAATAATATTAATAACAGTATTAATAATAATATTTATAATAAGATTAATGTTGATAATATTATTAATAATAATATGAATTATAATATTAATAATATTAATTATGATATTAAAAATAATGTTAATAATAATACTAACAATAATATTAATAATAATAGTAATTTTAATAATAATATTAACAGTATAATGTTAATAATAATAATAATAATTTTAATAATAATGATAATAATAATAATAATAATAATAATAATAATAATTTTACTAGTAATAATATTATGAGTAATAGTAATAATATTAAGAATAATATAAACAATCATATTAATTTTTAATGTAAGTAATTACTTATAAATCTATATATGTTGATAATTATTTATGGATTTTCTATAAATAATTACTTATAAATATAAATTTTTAGATAAATTATTTACGAGTAAATTAAATTTGAAGGTAATATTAAATTGACTTATGGATTTTTATCATTAATATTTAATAATCAGTATAAAAATTTCTTATATTGGGTGTTAGCCTAAAATTTACAAAAATAAAAATATAAACATATTTGCAAGAGATTAAATATATGATAAGCTTGACACGAATAAATGATACATAAACTAATTGTGTAAACTATGAAATATTTTTGGAGTCATCTTATAAGTTGTTATATATGTTAAATCTGTTCACTTTAAAAAAAAAATAGCTAAAAAATTATAACAAGATGATTAGTTGACTGCAAGAACTTCTATACTAATGGTAGGAGTTTATTAAACTAATAAAATTCACATAAATTTAATATTCTATTGGAAGCATAAACATTGTTTTTATTCTTCTTCTTAAAGCTTGTAACTACAAAAGGATGGATATGTGAACCTGTTTTAACTTGTGAATTAAAGGAGTTTGGTTTGTGGGTTAACAAATAAGTTTACACACAAGTGTTTTTTTTAAAGTATTATTTATTATTTTCTTGTTTTATTTATTTTTTGCACAAGATGTGATTAGAATCGTTAAGCATTTTAATTTTATGTCATACAACAGTTTTTATAATGACTTATACATCATTTTTTGTGTTTATTTTTTTTTTCATTACATTATTTGACATTTATTGTAGTATTCCAAATATCTTTCTTTTCGCGGTTTATATTGTAAAACTTGTTGTACATTGTGCCTATATAATATGTATTTGAATAACTAATATTTAGTCTTTATTATATATTTATTTCTTTCTTAGTATTTGAATATTTATAATTTTTTTATGTTTTATTTGATGTTTGAGTAACGTAGACATTTTCCTTTTTTTAATAATTATTATTTCATTAATTTATGCATGTTTTTTATACATTTTTAACTAAATATTATGCTATTTCGTTTTTAAGATTTCCAATTTTAATATCATTTTATCGTGAGGTTTCCACTAGCAAATGCGCTAAATGAGTTAGATATGAGCAATACAAAAAAATGTTTCTTATTAATAAAATATCAGTTTTGTACTTATTTTTTAAATTCAAACCAAAGTAAATTAAATTAGGCTAAATGTATAAATGGAATTAGGGGTAAAGAAAATTATGTTGCTTAAAGAGGTATTATTAAATAAATGATTTGTTGTAAAGTTAGATAGACTCTTCATAAAATAAAGAGAAGCCACATATTGCCAACTCGTGGATGTTGACCACTCTTAACCCGCACTGCGATATTCTTTTTACGATATTATTTTATTTCTTTCAGAACCGCATATGTTTTGTGCATGTATTTCTGTATTATTCTATTGAATTAAAAATTGTATGCTTGTATTAATATATATATATATATATATATATATATATATATATAAACGAGTTTATTTGTGAATAAACATCCTTGCAGGCAAGAATTATTTATTTATAAGTATCAGTTGAAATAATGTATTTTTATTTTTAAATGTTTAATTGAGACAGTTTCATAAATTATGAAAAAATTAATAAATAAAATTTTATTTAAGACAATTAATGAATATCAATGGAATATTTATGTGAAAATAAAAAATTGTTAGAGATCATTATTATATTACTATCATTATTACTATTATACTATTATTATTATTAAATCAAAGAAAAGAAATCCACACGTGCATGGTAAATGCTATGATGCACCAAAAGTGCACATGCCTCTCCCCTTGGCATTTGGAATTGGCATGTGATGTGGGATTGAGAGTCTTGTTATATTATAACTACAATGTATGCCGATTTTTGATAGTATAGTTATTTAAATAGTATAATGCACTTAAAACTAAGTACCCTTTACTTTTCCAATTAAAATACAAGCTTATATATGTCTTCCGAACTCATAAATTTACATATATTCTTTTTCTAAAAAGAAAATTGATGCATGCATGTATTTTTTTTTTTTTTTGCAAATATATTTGTTTTGAAAGTAATAATGCTTGAAACTGATTTAAATAACCAATGCAAAACTATTCCAATTTAAGTTTCATATTGTAAGAGATTACTTTCTTCTAATTGCTATATTTGAATATTCTTTTCATGTTGATTACATATTTTAAAGGAAAAATGTAGTCAAATTTTGACATAAAAGATTTAAGCTGTTTTATTTTCTTAGGACAAAGTTTGTGAAAATTGGAATTGATTTTACTTTACACAAATAAAAATATAGTGATAAAGTTTTAAAAAGGTTTATATATTGGTAGCTTCAACATAATATGAATACCAGTTATCGCGAACTTCAAATTAATAGAAAACTAGATAGTTTATTCCTTGATATATATTTATAACAATAGATTAAATATTTGTTATTGTGTAAGTTTGGTTACTATAGTTAAGGTATAAGATACTTAGTTGATACAACTTAATACTAAAATAATTAATATAACTTACGTCATAAGATAGTTAATACAACCTACGCCACCATATAATTAATATAACATGTAACAATTTTCTTCCTAAACAATTATTTTATAAGAAATCTACTAATTGTTGAATCGAATGTTTATCATTAGGCTAAATTAATTTATATTCAGGGTACAACTCTTTTTACTTAAGAATATAGAAATCGAAACACCACAATTTGATTATGACCTCACTCGTCTAACCTATGTTACTGAATAGTTGATGCACTCTATAATAGATTGCAATGGAGATAAGAAGTACAATGGGATATGCTTTCAAATTTCATAGTACACTTTTTTCTTGGTGTTAACGTAGTTTTGTCCTTTGTCCTCCTGTGGAGATAAATATATAGTTGTCTGTTATATAACATTTCAAGCTTTATGGCTTTGATCTTTACCGAAGGAAATTCAAGCGAAAGTGAATGATGTTATGCAATTGATTAACACTAAATCAATTGTTAGTTTGATTAAGATCCAATGCTCATGAAAGGAGCAAGTATATTGAGATCAGGTATTATTTTCTTTGTGATCAAGTTAACAATGAGAGATTGAAGTTATGACAAGTCTAAATTGCAACTTAACAAAGTCTACAAAGATTGAAAGAGTTATAAGGATGTTGAATGTGATGTCCTTATAAACTTTAGATCAAGAGGTGTATTGTAGAGTAATTCATACTTAATCATGTTTGTACAAGTAGCTAACTATTTTATATGTATTGTTAAATGCATGTTAGACGAGTCATGTCTTAAGTGGTGAATATTTTGTCTATTCTTGATGAGTCATGTATAAGTAGGTGATGTAATATCTCTATTCTTTTTATCTAGTATTGACAAGTCATATCCAAGTGAGTAATAAATTTATTTAGGTCTAGTCTTAGTCACTCGTATCCAAATAAGCTTCTTAAAAAATATCTAGTGTGAGTAATATTTCAAGAAGTAGGAATCAAAGTTCAAGAAAATAAGTATTTTCTTTTAAGATTTATTATTTTTGTGAATTAAAGTCATAAATGATGATTCTTCATAATTACTTTGGAGTTTAACAACCTGTTTGTTTCAAGAGACAGAAAGTCTCAAACAAGGAAGAGCAACGAAAGCACGAAAAACAAGATGAAATTTTACAAAAAATGATAAAATTTTGGTTCTTAAACTTTTCTCGCTTGAGGGTGAAGATTTGCGAGGAAAACTCGTTTTCTAACAAATAAAAAATTAATTTGATTATAATTAAATAAAACATAATAAAAATATTTATTCTTTTATTTTAAAATAATAAATACTTAAAAATATATCATATTTATTTTATAATAAAATAATAATTTTAAAATAATTAATAAAATAAAAATAAATTTAATATTTATTAATATATGTTTAATTTAAATAAATAAATATAATAAAATTATAGAATATTAATAAAGTTAAAAAGTATTAATAATAAATTTATAAAATAATAACAAAAATAATATTAATGTTAAAAAATAAAAAATAAGAATAAATCATAAATAATAATTACAACAATAAAAATAAAAAATTATAAAATAATAATGAAATTAAAATAAATTTATAAATAAAAAATAATATTAACAATAATAATTTATTTGTAACTTTAATTTTATTTTATAAATTATATATAATTTTATTTCATATATTAAAAAAATTATTTTATCAATTATATCTATTACATCATTCACAAACTTTCATAAACTTTTCCTTCATTTCTAATTATCTTTCTCTTAATCCAAATACATATACTTTTATCTCAAATTCACTCTTTTCCACTTCCTCAAATCCATCCTTCAACCCAAATACACTCTAAGTGAGGCAAAATTCTTTCTAATTTTCAATATTACTTAAATTATTATCTTATAATCTTTTCTTTTTACACCATTTTCATGATAACAACATCACAATTTATGTAGGATCTTTCTTTAAAGAATTATTCAAGAATCAAGGCTTGAGATGTTTGGTCCATAATAAGTAAACCCTCTCAGTTTTCCATCTTATTACGATTGATTGACTCTAATGTGTATGTGATTGTGATTTGAGTTATTTCCATGGAATATTTGTACATGATGTAAAATGAATTTTTTTCCATTGAAATGAAACATGTACTCCCTCCTTTAGTATTTGCGACCCACAGTTCTAATTGTGCAACATTAAATCAAAGTTCCCCATCAATCAATAACCTACAAAATATGAAAAATAAAAAAAGACACCAAACCCAAACTAAATATCAACCTCTGACTTTGACAAACTTTGACAATTGTAAAAGGATGACAACAAGAGAGGTTTGACCGTGAGAATAATGGTTGCGAAGGAGGTTGGCAAAAAAATGATAATTGGGAAAAAGTGTGTGATTAGGAGAGAGGGTAGATATGACAGTAGAAACATTTAAAGATAAAACGAAAAAAACAAAAAGCTATTAGTAAAACTAGATGAAAATGAGGAGAGAGACTAAAATAAAAAAAAAACATGACAAATAAAATTGTTCTTAAAACATATTAAATTAGTTACTATTATAACTTAAACTAAATATCTATATACAACATCAATTACATTAAAAAGCTGATAAAACATAATAGATTCAATTATAATAAGAAATGAATATATATATATATATATATATATATATATATATATATATATATATATATATATATATATATATTATTAGTCCTTTTATTATAAAAAAATTTGACTTGATTTTTACAACAATTATATTGATGTAGTTTCCACCTAGTACTATACTATATATTTTTTTTCACTAATATCATGAGTATTGTATACGTACATGTCTATATTAGTAATCAATGAAAATGTTCCTATTCATTTTTCTCAAAGTTATTTTTTATCTACAACATTTCATTTCTTATAAATGTATTAGAAATAAAAAGGTACGGTTTTATTGAATTTTTAAAAACCGATAATCTTAACATTATTTCTTATTGTAGGTCAAAACGTAAACCTTTTTTCACACATAGAAAGGGCAAAAAAAGATCATATTAAAACAAGAGCACATTAAGTGAAAAGTTTAAATAGTCTGCATGAGGATTTAAATTTTAACCTTGATACGATAATTGCAAAATAAAAAACAAGGATAAATCGATCGCATCATAATATATGAAATGGATCTATATGTAATTAACATTCCAACATGCATACGTATCATATATGGCTAGGGTTATTTTTCATTGCATAACGTTACACTGTTCAACATATATTAATCACATTGAAAGAGTCACTTGTGGCTCATTAATGATGTAGCTGCGGTTTAGGGCACAGTTCTGACATGGAGACACTAACAAAACAAGGATTTGCAAATTTAAGGGCCCAGGGACACAGCTGATGATGTTCAGTTCAATGTCTGAAGTTGACACTAATAGTAATGTTGTTTGGTGTTTGTTTCTGAACCCATGCAATATTTTCCAAATGTGTACCTGAATTATAGACATAGTTTGACCCAAATAACATGTAACTTACTTAATTATATTATTCTACTTGCACATCAGATGTCAAATCCTATAATAATGTTTTCATATCAGTTAATTATGAATAAATCACATTGGTTAGAAGTATACAGTGATTAATAAGTAGTTGATGACTTGATTTCTGGCTATATATTGTTAATCTACAAATACTTCTACAGTTAAATATAAATGTCTTGACATGAAAATTATTAAAAATGAAATTAGTTTATGTTCTTACTTTATTATATTTATTATTGTCTATATAAATGTATATTGTTGAGATTCTTGGTGTAATAAAGAATAATTTTATTTTCAAATTCTCTTTTTATTTGCGTGTGTGTTTCTCTTCTTTATATATTTGCTTTTATCATGGTATTGATGATTTGAACACGATTATTATTCTTAAGCCGGTATTTGTTCTGTTTATAATATATTACATTATTTTTTTAAACAACACACATCATAATAAAAGAAACTGGGATAACTATAAGTAATGGTTATTGACATGTGATTAATTTAAACCATACTTTTTAATTATAGGTATATTAATGTTGTCTTTAATACAAACTAACTATTATTAAAACATGTTAAGTTAGATCAAGTTTTTGACCTAAAATACTGAAACTCTTATTCTCTAAAAAGTCAAGAACGCACATTAATTCTAAACCACAAATTGTTAGTCAAAATCCAACTAAAATTGTTTAGATTAATTAGATATATATTTGAGAATAATAGAACTAATATAAAATTTTGCGTGTGTGTGTTTTTTTTGTTCATCTTACTCATTATTTTTTAGAATTTTTTTTTTGTTCTTGCTAATTATTGATTGTTTCACTTAATTACTTTTATCAAAAAAAGTTTAATGAAATTTTAAAAATCATTTTTAATCAATTCACCTGATTAGTTATGATTTTAGTCATTTATTGTTTTACAAATATTAATATATTTATTATTTTGTTACATATAAAAATCTATTTATAAGATATTACAATATAGTTTTGAAGAAATATATATCAGTAAACTTTGGTCAATTACTAATTAATTGAAATTTGAAGTAAATAGTTAACCTAAATATATCAGTATACTGAAAGAAATTCATAACATATAAATAAAAAACATGTGCATAAAATAAGAAGTTCGCGTATGACTTTTTTGTTCACATAATTTTCTCAGCCAATATATAATTTTGGTTTTTAAACATGCAATTAGGATTCTGTTTTTATGTGTGAGAAAAAAAAAATCCATTAAAATGAGTTTACTGGATTTTAATATTCCAAATATAGAAAAAATACTGGATTCATCTTAAAAGTAAACAAATTTATATATGAAATCAAATTGACTAAAATAGTCATAATAGTATACTTACTTTAGTTATCAAATGTTAGTTAAATGTTTCTCCTTAACCTGCCCCTGGGATTCCATGTCTGCAACAGGTACCTATCACATTGATGAAAATTTATATTCTCATATTGGATTTGAGGTTTGTTCCCAAAAAATAGATTATGTCATCCAATAATTCAAAGAAGGTTGTAATAAAGCCAAAATAAAGTTTAACACTACCCAATGACAGTTTCTGTAACTTGTCCAAAGCTAAGAATCCAAATTCAAGCCCCCTGTTTCTAATTTCACGTGTAGATAGTATAATGATATAAAGTACTATAATATTGATTTTTTATTTGTTATTTTGATGACAGAGATATTATTAGTTAAGTAAAAATGAATATTGCTTTCTTGTTCTATCATTTTGGTGCAAATCAAGGATTATTTTTAAAAAAAAGATAGAGTAAAAATTCTTTATTTTCACTTATTTGATACATTGTGTAAATAAGAAGAGGGATTTTTTCTTAAAAGAAAATTCTCTCCTATGAAAAGATATTTTCTTTCATTTTCACATATTTATGTATTTTTTATTCTCTTTCTTCCATATTTTCCCTTTTTTTGAATCTTCATTTTACTCAACTAAACAAAGAGAATATAAATTCTCATGTTTCTTGCTTTCTTCTTTTTTTTCCTCTCTTCTCTATTTTATTTTTATTTTACTTCTTTCTTCCAAACAAACCAATCGCATGGCAAAAAGTAATTCTTACTAAAATCCGTATAAAATGCTTGGCACCAAAAAAATATATATTTTAGAATATTTATATTTTAATACTTTTATTTATTATTCATTTTTCTTCCATAAAACAATAAAAAAAATTAGGAGTTAACCTGATTCTATTAACAATATTACATGGCTCATTATATCTTTGTTATTTTCTCATCATTCTTTAGTCATTAATGCTTCAAACCTAATATGATAACCTTAAGGACCAATCTTGAGAAAGCAATTTGAAAATATTCCCTTTAATCTTTGTTCTCTATAAGTCTCATTTGTTGATTGACATGTCTCTTAGTTAATATTTTGATCAACTGCTGTTTTTATGAGCTTTGATAAGTCATTTAATTACTCAACTAACTTTAGAAAGTTCGTTGAGTAACTACTCAACTAACATTTACATTACCTATGTAACTTGTTGGTGTCAATGAATGCTTGAGAATATGACTTGTTATTAGTATTTTTTATTTGTAATTGTCACGTTTGATATAAGTAATGTGTTATAATTCATAAGTATCTCCTCCCGGGTAAAAAAGAGAGTATGTTATTTGTCTAACTTTTAAGGAAAAAGGAGAGAATAAAGTTGAAGTATAAATAAATTTTAAAAATTATATTTTCTAAGTACTGTAAATATATTTAATGTCTATCCATCTGTTCCCACTATTAATGAAGCCCCTATTAATGAAGCATGCATTAAATGAATATTATACAAATATTATTTTCATTGGAACCTTCAGGGAGAAGATTTAATTAGAATAGAATGTATGGATAAGTTAAAAAATAATGTTTAAAATATGCTTTTATTTTTTAATTTCTTTATTTAATATCAATGCATTTACCTACATGCGTATGCTTTATTCGTTAAAATATAATCCAATTTATACTTATTTTAAAATTTTATAATGTGGCCATAAAATATTAAATGAAAATAAAAAACATATAAAATATAAGTGAAATATTAAAAAAAGGGAACTAATACAAAATTCCACAAAAACTTTGCGGGAGGTAGGATGATTTTATTTTAAGTTAAAAAAATATAGTTTGATTTAAATAGATAATAAATATGTCTTTTTGGAAATAATATAATAAATTTTAAAAATTCTATCATTCACTTGTTATAAAATTTCATCTTTTTAAATTATAAGTTCTTTATAATCTTTTTATATTTTTTTAACTTGCCATATATCTTTCTCTGTATTTTGAAAGTGAATAACTAGAATAAATAAATAATTAAGAACCTTCAATTAGAATAAGATAAATTGATTTTTAGATTTCTGAAATTTTTATTTGTCTAAAATTTTGAAATATCTGAGTATTTTTGGAAAAGCTTTGAAAATCATAAAATAATTTTCTTGTTAAGCACACTCTCACTAGATAATGGGAGCTAATTATCTGAGCATTTATAGATTTGAATTGGTATGTATAAGATGTTTAATTATTGGATTTATGCTAACCATCATGAAGTTGAATTTGGTGTTTTTAAGTATTGGATATTAGTTGTGTTAATGATGTGAACCACTTGCTTTATATTAGTGTTAATTTAATTGGGGTATTGAATAGTGGTAATTGTATTGATTTGATATATTTACAAGTCGGGGGGG
>Ga0209700_108491_pt1 | contig 13091 bp, 8 predicted proteins | sample SiratroredBW_FD_187528 | JGI IMG/M metagenome (GOLD analysis project Ga0209700, IMG submission 187528) | Root nodule microbial communities of legume samples collected from California, USA - Siratro red BW (SPAdes) (version 2) | ecosystem: Host-associated > Plants > Roots > Nodule | place: USA... | reverse complement strand
TAAAAATACCAATAATATTTGTTATAATATTAATAATATCAATAAAAATATTAATATTGTTAATAATATTCACCTTTACTAATGTTATTATTAATAAATTAATATGAACATAGTCAATAAGAGATAATAGTAGTTTTATTCATAAATATAAGTTTTTAAATATTACCCAGAGACATAGGTCCTTAGTTATTACTCACGGACATAGGTATGTAGATATTACCTACAGAAATAGTTAGTGGGTAATACGTATAGACCAATATCCGTGGGTAATACCTACGGATCTGTATCTGTGGATAATACCGTCCGTGGATAATATCTACAGATACAAATCCGTAGACAATAATTCATGAGTAATGCTGAATTTACCTACGGATACAGATCTATGGATAATAATCTGTGAGTAAATTGAGTTTTTCTTGTAGTATCTATCTTTATTATTGTTAACAAAAAATTAAATAATGCTTTTAAATTAAAAATCGAAATAATATAATTTTTGTAAACACGCATATACATACATATATATATATATATAAAGGTTGGTTAACTTTACATGAATTAATTTTTGGATAGCTGTTTTGGTCTAAATCTTTGATGTCTCGATTTTCAGTTTTTTAGTTTCTGCAAATACTCTAACATTTAAATTAGTGCTTTGGTCTGAGTTATATAAAGAATTTAAGGGTTCAAATTTCGTACCTTTTGCTAAAAAATTATTACCTTATTTATAAACTTACAATTGAACTTCTTTGATTCTGATCCAAGGCCCAGACTCACATATGCTTAATTATTCTTTTATCTTTAATTTAAATAATAATTACTATACGTTCACTGGTTTCACTTATTTGACAAAAATATATGGATACAATCAAGTATTATTTATGTTTAGGCATTCTAATTATCCAGTATTTTGGACAGTATCAATATATATTAAATATTTTATATAGATTTATTTTGATCCTTGAAATAAATGAGTTAAACTTGAGTCTATCACCTTCTTTTACAAATGAAACATACAAGCTTTACTTCTTAAACTTTACTTGTTATTCACTTGACTCAACTTTGAATCAATGTAAGATTTGAACTTTAAATTTTGAGCAGGAATTAAAAATGAATATAACTATTTATATTTTATTATATATATTTATCCTCTTTTAACAAATTATAATTTGTATATGAAAAGATGTAGATATATTAGACACGCAAGTATGAATCGTGTCTGAAATAAACGTAACATTTTGTTCTGGTTGCTACAGAATATAATAGGTGGATAGATAGGGTTATCTTAACCAAGTATATGCAAATCAATCTGGGGTCATGCGTCTTCATTGGACTTTTTGTCTTCTTATGTTGTCTTTTTCGATTCTCTCCACTTTTCTTGTCTTAGTTGCCATAATAATGATGCATGAAAAGGAAGCCACACCCTGAATAATTGTGTATCTCATTAGCTTCTCACACTTTCTTTCTCAATCTTCATTATCTCAAAAAACCAATCCTTTCTTCTCCCTTTCTCCTTTGTCATCTCTCCATCCAACTTTAACTCCACAAACCACAACCAGAACTCAAGGGATCCCTGTTCTTCCAATCCAAACACTTCATTCACACATATATATTACAACTGATTCTTTTCCTTTAAGGTGAGACTTATGGGAGATGCTAATTAGTTTTTGTGTGTGGCACAGAGAAAGAACACTATTTCTTTCGTTAAAAAAGAATAATTTAATAATTTGAGCTTAAAACCATTGATAAAATACTAATAGCGAGATTGTCAAACAAATATGATCAGTGATGAATAATTTTGTATATATAAATTTAATATTTCTTTGGGAAGGCCATTAAAGAATATGATATCAAATCAATATGAAACTGTAACTATGAGACCAACATAACTATAAATATAAAAAGGACGATGGGACCAACGTTACATTGATTGGAGAAACACCGAGTTTGATTTTTTTAAAACGGATTTTTAAATTTGAATTTTGTGAATAAAAAATGTATTAAATATGAACACGATGCTTTTAACAGACATTTAATCTTTCACATTTACAAGTAAAACAAGTTTAACTATTGTTTTTTCACACACTCTAAACACGTCTTTTTATGGTAAAAATTGGTAAAAGAAACTATTTTTTTAACGATGGAAAGAAAGAATATAAAAACAGCGTCATTCAGCACGCAAGAATATCCACCCCACGTTCAAGGACATACACAGGATATATAACGGAAATATTATTACTTTCAAAAACTCAAATGACTCTGAAGGTGTATTTTTTATGTGATTAAAGTTGAAGAAATCAAAGAACATGATAAGGAAGGCGAAAAAGAAGTTATATTATTAGGAAAATCTCTGGTGGTTTGGTGAAGTGACCCTACAAGGTCTTACCACACTGAATGCAAGTGAATGATAGGAATTTTCATCCACAGTGCATTGTTATGTGTTGTGATCTCTCTCTCTCTCTCTCCCTCTCACAGTGTTTCTGAATTTTCACTATGAAGAATTGTTGGGTTGTGGCTACACACATGGCTTTGCCTTGCTAATGTTGATGGCGCAGTCAAGTTATTTTCGTCCCACACATCTCAACAACTCACTTGTCCTTTCCTTCCAATTTAGGTTTGTTTTCCTAGTGCCCTCCCTCCTATTTTATTCATTATCATTATTATTCTCATTATCATTTTTTTTTATTGGTCTATGCCTTGCATTGCACTTGTAGCTGCTCTCCGTATTCTATTATTTTTCATAGTCAATCAGGCAACTTTTTAAGGTAATTACGTTTCTCTGTTTATTGTTGCTAAAAGCTTTATGTTGTGTTGGCTGGTCTAAAGAGAAACAAGCTCCCAGGTAGTAAGAACCATTAATTCAAGAGTCTGTAATTATAACCATCTGCAATTATAACAATCCCAAAGACACTTTAATCAAATGATGTTTAATTATAACAATCTCATAAACACTTTCATGGTGTTTACATTTATTCACTTTCTCTTTCGACTCATAGATTACATAGAAATTATACTTCATTCTTATTTTGATTTTGTTTCTCATGTTGAGCTGATATAATATATATATATATAGAGAGATAGATAGATAGATCATGTTTTTATATTCTTATGATTTACTTGGCCTTTTCATTCCACTGAAAGATTATTTTGTTGATCAGGGTTTGTGAAGGCCATTGTAGTTTTGTTAGTGGCATATTGTGAGTAAAGGCTTTCAAGATTCTTCCTAATATATTCTGAAAAAAAAAAAAGGTTTTGCATTTAAGAAAACAATGATTCTTTCATCATTTTTTCACTTAAAAGATTGTAAAAGTATTTATCATTTAAAATGAATTACACTCAACACAAACTGACGTAGTTCTGCTGAAGATATGTTTTTCCTTTTAATTTTTCAATATGTTTATGATTTATTAATAATATAATATAGTATAGTTTTGATTTTCGTACTAGCCATCAAAAAATACTCTATTTTCCAAAGTGAATTACATTTTAGAGCGAGAACTTTCTGTATGATCACTCTTTTAGGACTAAAACTTTGATACTATAGATAAAGTCCAGTTAGGATTACCTTTTTTTTTTTTTTAATTATAAGCAATTACTTTTGGACTGCTCCTTATTAGTATTTTATTACTAACAATGATTATATTTTTTTAATCATTATTTTTCTAGTTATTGAAAAAATTAAGATTGATAGAAATAATTTTAACACAAGTAACTTACTTTTGTTTGGAAAAGGATTAAATTAAACTAAAGCAATGTGCATAAATTAGTGTGAGCATGACAGGATTATTGTTACTATTATTATCATTATTATACTCAAATAAAACTATTTCCGTTAAACAGTAACTCCAATCGCTGTCCGTTGCGTCACTTTCAATTTCCTCTCACGTAATATATTTTCCAACAGTCACATATTTTTCTCTCTTTGACATAGAGAAACGAAATTCCAAATAACCGATTAATTAATTAATCAATCAATCACTTAAAGAAAAAGAAAATGGAGGTTTTGAAGGAATTATCACCACCTTGTTAATGATGAAAAAATTGGCTTTTTCTCCCTCGCAATCGCATTATGTTCATAACTTTATTTCCTTTTGATCAAGAATATTTGTCCGAAACATGATTATGTCTGATTTGATTTTAATTAATCATACGTAGCCATCAAAATTGACATTGATGGCTACTTAGAAATGAAGACTGAAAATGGAATTATCCACCAAATTTATGGTCCTGGAGCCACCACTCACATAAGTCACAAAACATTGCTCTAATCTTCATAGAAACGTTACTTTGTCATTGGCTTTGGGTAAAATGAAAGAACTCATACACACAGGTGTCACCATTAATCAGTAATCAGTACCCACCCAGAAGTGTACACCACACACTCCTAAACATGCATCAATCACACATGCCAACCACAGTCATCACAAATCAAACACATCACAAATATTTTACAAACTATAATCATTGCTTAAGACCTTATTAAGAATAAATTAAGTTTCTTATGTTTTATTTATACTTCCTTTTTTTTGTTGCTCATAAGTCAAACAAGCCACCCCCACTTGCACCAAAAATATGTGAATATTTCTCAATAAGTAAATAATATTAAAATAATATGCCTTCTTTTATAATTAGAATAAAAATATACTTATTTATTCTACGTGAAAACTAAAAAACTTAGTATAAAAGCGTTTCTGCATATTTTTCAGTAAAACAGATTTAAAAACGTACAAGTTTCTTTCTTAACACTTCTGTCAAAAAATAAATTTAAGGAAACTCTTTAACAACTGCTTGCAAGAATTAATAGAAAATAGAATGAAGGTGTATGATATCCAGCAAAAAGAAAAGAAAAAGCCGTTTTGTTTTTTAACAGGGAAGAAAGAAAGTATCATTTTCCAATAAAAAAATGTCAGTTAGCAGAAAAACAACATGAGGTGCTTCTGCGTGTAGCTGACAACTATGTATGAAGTTAAGTCATGCACATAAATTTAAACTCAGTTTTGAAATTAACTCCTCTGTCCTTTCTTTCTCTTTCACTCTTTCTCTCTTCTATTCTCTTCTCTCTGTGTGTGTTTGCCTTGCCACCACTACACTCCACATCTCACTCTCACAAAACTTCATCACACACCATAGTAAGTAAATAAGTGAGTAACTCCCACAAGGCCACACCTTCAACATTTAACACCCTTCTCTCTCTAGTGGGCCTCAACTTCCATTTTTATCATTCTTTGCACTCACCAAAAACCTTTCTCTCCTTCACTCAAAGAACAACAAGTGGGTGTTTTTGTGTGTGTGTGAGAGAGTGTGCTTGAGAAGGGAGCCACCCAGATGCAGTTAGAGTCTGTGTGAGCATCAAATGAGTTTGAGTTTCTGCATCTCTTGCTGGGGGGTGAATGGGGTGCATGGTGTCTCAGTTGGCCGCGAAATTCGCTTTTTTTCCGCCCTCTCCGCCGACCTACCACCTCAAGAAGAGGGACGACGGCAAGCTCACGGTGGTCTCCACGGCGGCCCCCATCCCCCACCCCGATGACACCTCCCTCGACGTTCTCCTCGTGGACACCAAGCATGGAAACAAGATTGTCGCTTTTTATCTCAGAAACCCCTACGCTCGCCTCACCCTTCTCTATTCTCATGGCAATGCCGCTGACTTGGGTCAACTTTATGATCTCTTCGTGCAACTCAAGGTCAATCTTAGAGTTAATCTCATGGGGTTAGTGGTTTTCTGATAAATCATCCTTTCCTAAGCTCCTTCGTCTTTTTTTTCTTCTTTGTTTTTGCTCTTGTTTTTGTCTTTGTCTGTTCTTATTTTACTTCATTAAACCTCACGAAGTTCAAAGACCGCACGTTATCACTGACCCTTGTTTTGTATTATCTCCCTGCTTTTGTTTTTTCAATTTTACTCTCTCTATATATTTTTTCTCTTTCTTCCAAGAAAGTTTTTATTTTTTATTTCCTATTTTATTGGGTGAGATGGTGGGGTTTCTGGGGGTAGATCTGAGATTAGGTGAATCTGTGCATGGTTAAGATTTTGATGAGTTGTGTGGTGCGCGGTTTTTTAGATCTGGTAGTGAATGAGTGTGTAAGATATGGCATGGCAATGGCAATGCCAATGTCAATGCCTTTTCCCACATCTTTTCAATCAATGTGGAAAGTGAAGGGAGTTGGAGTTTTGGGCACCTGAGCGTGGCCTCTTCAAACAAACAAACAAAATTTGGAAAAAGTAAAAGTAAAAGGGAAAAAGAAAAGTAGCTTGTATTTATGGTTGCTTCTTGGTTTTCCTTAGTAATCTTTTGCTGATCTCTCTATGTCTTCCATTTCATTTTCTTTCTCCTCTGTATAAAGTATTCCAGTTTTTACCTCTACATGGATGGCGACGTACCCTTCCGTTTTCTTCCTCTTTAGTCCTGCTCCACCTTCATCCTTCTCTGTCAACTTTTACCCTTTTTACCCCTCAACGTTATTTTTCTTTCTTCCTTTCAAAAATTAAATTAAAAATACAAAAACATAACAATCTTTTAGAATGCTGTCATCTATCTTCATGGAGCTGCATCAATTGACTTCACCGTTTGAACTAATTTAGTGGGGCCTGATTGAATCTAAATTGGAGATTATTGTGCTTACTTGAATAGTTTTTGCAAGATGAAAATGATGTTACTTCAATATTTTAGGGGGCCAACATTTGGAGACTAAAGTTGAAAATTGATGTTTTTATGCAATATTTGTTTTGCAGATATGACTATTCTGGATATGGGGCATCTACTGGCAAGGTAGGCCATTCTTTGACAAATACAACATTAGATGTTTTGTTTTATTGAGTGGACAACACAAATAAACCCAAAGAGAAGCGCAATTTATTTTGTTGAAAGGGTAGTACCTTACCAGGGTACTGCTATATCCTACATCTCACTCTCTATTCTTCGCTCTGCAATGCACCAAAAGGATTGCGGTTTCATTGTGTTCTCTTTGTTCAACGTTTGGATTATTTTCTTGATCATGTCTTTCGTTTGAAGTGTGACAATACGAACCATAATAGCGGTGTCTGGACAAATCCATGCACACTGTACCTGTGGGGGTATTTTTTTATTCATTACGAATCGGGTAACCGGGTTTTTAAGTAGTAACCAAGAACACGCTTTTACAAATATTGACCCAAACCAAAGCTCACACTAACCACTGCATGCAATACTCAGTACCCAGACATTGGCTCAGAAACCACTTGTTGGAATCAAGGGAAGTCCAAAAGTGGGGGACCCATCTAACAGCAGGCTAAAGTCACAGAACAGAAAAGTGAACATGACCTTGCATCTTCACTCAAAGATATTAAGGAATTAGGTGTATGAATTTTTTTTTTCTTATATTACATTTATCAACCTCATCCTTAACTAATGTAGGACTTCAAAAATAACAGTACGCCAATTTAGAAACATAGTTGCCAGTTAACTTTCTGATGATATTAGCCAATTGTTAATAATGATGCATGTTCTCTTAATTAAATTCTATGAAACTTGAGATGGATTGTATGGTTCTCTGATGAATTTTTGGATATAATGCACTGCTTCTGATGATGCTAATTTGTGTAATGACATGTGTCTAGTTGTAAATAAATGGTAGTTTTCTTTACCAGAATTTCTGTGAATGCCATATTATTGATATGTAATACCAGCTCTATTGTACAGCCTAGTGAGTCCAGCACATATGCTGACATAGAAGCAGTTTATGAATGCCTTGAAACCGAATATGGAGTTAGCCAAGAAGATGTGATCTTGTATGGGCAATCAGTTGGAAGTGGACCAACACTGCACTTGGCATCTAAATTGCCAAGGTTGAGAGGTGTGGTTCTACACAGTGGAATTCTTTCTGGCCTTCGGGTGCTGTGCCATGTGAAGTTCACATTTTGCTTTGACATTTATAAGGTAAAATATACAAGGTTATTGATTACAAAGAAACATGTAGTTTATGCTTGAGTACATGGCTAGAATGCTAGAATACTTGATAAAAATATAGGCAATTTGATTAAAAATTGAAGCATGACACTGATGTTATCACATTGAAGATTTCGTTAATTGGATCTAACTGTAATTTTTTCTTCTAAATCATGCAGAACATCAACAAAGTAAAGAAGGTCAAGTGCCCTGTACTTGTAATACATGTAAGTATATGGTGGAGTGTAGTCGCACTATTTTTCATCTATGTATTTGCTTCTGTCATTTATAGAAAGTAGTTAACGTAGCACTTATTGCACAATGATGCTCAAGGTTTTGAGCTTCTCATTATATATTGATAAAGCATGTCAGCCATCATAATTTAGATCTTTCCCTAGTTAGGTGGCTAATATAGAAATTCCGTACATCTTTATGTAAAGGAAAATTAAGAAGTAAGGACTGGAATCAGTGAAACCCTTCCATAGTGATATTCTTTTTCTAATTGAAGTAAACCTGTTATGTGACTATTGCCTATCGTTAAAAGTAAATAATTTGAAATTGTTACGTCTAGACAATGAACAGGTAGCAACTACATAATCAGATAGATTTGCTTGATGCTTTACCTAAGTTCATGTTTGGTTGACATTAACTTTGGTTCAGTGGACTGTTAATTTAATGTGTTTGTTAAACAAATTGTATATGCTTCATCATGGACCATCCTCTCCTTCTGTAATCAAACTTTTTTTTTATGATAATTTCTCCCTTGGATCCAGATTATTTGTGTCGCCTTTCTGTTAATTAATATTTCAAAACTAAAAGTTCACCTTTAATTGCATATCAGGATTACAAAGTCTGTCAGTTTTGTGGCACACCCTTTTTCTTAATTATTTTTTTTCTAATCATTTTGTAGTAACTATAATTAAACATCAACATTCATGCTAATGCTTTATTCTCTGACCATTATAATTTGCCATGTCCCATGATCATGATTGATCTTGTACATTGTTTTGCAGGGTACAGAAGATGAAGTTGTGAACTGGTTACATGGTAATGGACTTTGGAAAATGGCAAGGGAGTCATATGAGCCCTTGTGGATAAAAGGAGGTGGTCACTGCAACTTGGAGCTTTACCCTGATTACATCCGCCATCTATGCAAATTCATTCAAGAAATGGAGAACATGACAACCGAGAAGCGCCTCAAGAAGATCAAGCAAAGTGCGAAGGAATCAAAGTCAAACACTTGTTCCACCTGCAGTACATGCTGTAGAATGAAGTGTTGTAGAGTTAAGTGTCCTGATTGCTCTAATTGCTGCAGCGACTGCATGAACGTTTCCTGGTCCATCAACTGTCCCAAATGCTGTTGGAGACCTAGCTGCATAAAGGGTTGCTGCTTCCTCAAGTTCCCTAGTTGTTTGGGATCATTGTGCTGCACAAAATGCTCATGGCCTAGCTGTTGTGGTGTAACAAAATGTTCATTGCCTAAGTGTGGAAGACCAAGTTGCTGCAAGAGTTGTTTCTGTTGGCAATGTTGTGTAGGAAAACACAGTAATGGCACAAATGGGAAACAGAATGGCTAATGGTTAAACATGTTTGTATAGAATGGCCAATCTTGCTATGCTAACACACCCTTCAATATTGTGCAGTGGTGTTACAAACAGGAGGAAGTAGTGGATGACAACTGTAGGAAAGTGATATGATCCAGTGTCCTCTATTATTTTTTTTGGTTTATTTGGAGTTATAGCTTAAGTGTTACTATTGGAATTTTTTGCTCATAAAACATTGGTGTTTTAATTGATTTTCTAAGCAGTTGATGAATGACATCATTGTTGGATCTTCTGGTTCTGTGGTCTTTTAAAGTTTTGCAGTGGGCTTTGTCTTGGTGTCTAATAGAAATAGTAATAGACAACAACCTTGAATAGTCTTATCAGTGATGTCACCTTACCCAGCAGCGACAAATGATTTATGAAGTTGCAGGAATTGGGTAAGCTAATAATTACTATCACCGTTTTTCATTTCCCGGGTGAATGCAAAATCTTGTCTTCGTTGGAAAGGTAACACGGCCATGGATTTTCTTTAGTTTTGTCTTTGGTACACTGAATCATGTTAGCATTGTTTTGGTACTAAAAAATAAAAACATGTTCTCCAAAGGTTTGATTCTATTCTTAACCTTTCAGTTTCTATAACTTTGTTATTTTAGCTTCTTGTATTCTAATTATGGGAGTGAGATTTATTAGGTACTGTAATTGCATAATTTTGACAGAAAAAGTATATTTTGATATTCCTATTCAATAATTATCTTCATTTGACACCAGTTTACTTTAATAAAATATTATGTACTAATAAAATAATAATTTATTTTGATATTAAAGGAATGCATTTTATTTCGTGTAGTGTGAAAGTATAATAGCTCATTCTGATATATGTATTAGTTTTTTATTAAATGTTTTGAAAAAATTGACTAATGTGGCAATAGATGACTCTTTTAATAACACTTTTAATCTTTTAAAGTGTTACGAATTTGAACAAACAAAAGAGTATTAAGTAATGTGATCAACACATGTATTAGACAATACATGGAAGAAATAAAAGAGTATATTGCATATTAAATGCACTCATTGCTTATACTAGTTACTAATTTATTGAATAAAATATCACTCAGGAAATTAGTATACTTAAAAAAGTAGGAAAATTTTGTTTTGGCAATCACAGCTGTCATACGACCGTTAATTGTATACGTCAAAGACTAGATTTTAAAAGCGAGTGACGGTAGGAGAGACCATCGACAGTGGTGAGAGCCCTAAAGTCAGCGCCATATAAAATTGTAAAGTGGAAGTGTGCCAGGTATGGTTCTCAAAGCAACCGGGATCACAAACTTATTTTAAAAAATGTTTAAATTGATAATGGAGTCGCCACTATAGCTTTTTATTCAAGATTCGGTCAGGTGTCCATTACGTGTGGGGAAGGTCTCAGCATCCCACAACGCCTGTCCTAAGACGGTACCTTTAATTAAATGAATAAAAATAAGTGCGGTGTTACAAAACATTATTTTTTCCAAAAATAATAATTACAGCAACTAAAAATAAATATATATATTTACAAAAAAAATTGAAAACAAGGAATGAACAATAAACAAATAAAATAATAACAAAGACAAATTTTTAATTTTTTGAACCCAAATCAGGGATCGTAGTTCTAATTTTAAAAATTGATTGATGATATTTGACATTTTTTTATTTTTCGAAATTAAAAGTTTATATTTGTTTATTGTTAAAATTTTACTAAAACTGTTAATTAAATTTTTTTTATTTTTGAAAATGTTATATATATTTTTTAATTATTTTTAAAAAATTATTTTAAATCTAATATTTTATTTTTAAAAGTTTATGTTTATAAGAAAGAGATTTTTTTTTTATTCTTTTCTTAACTTACTTTTATTTTGTTATTAGAAAAAACATATACAACATAAATAAAAAAATAAACAATGAAACCAGGAAGATTAATAAAAAAAATAAACAATGAAACCTAATACCCTACGCAGTGGCAGAAAGGAAAGGTTAAAATCGGATGCTTGAGTTATTTTGTTTCTGGAATGATTATTTTGGTTTTGTTCTTTACTGTGTGGATATTTGGTTTCGTGAGGGATAGTGGTGGTTGATGTTAGGCTTTTTAAATTGGGAAGAAGGGCTTTTTGCCTTAGGGTTCTGTTTCTGGATTGGTTGATTGGGTGGATTTCTATTGCTGAATAGTTTATGTTTTGGTGCAAGGTTTGGAAATTTTTGAATTGGGGACTTCGGCTATCCTATATTCGATCATGTGTTATGGAGTTGGGATTATTAATTTTATGAAATTGAATTTGCTACTGATTCTAGACGGGCTTCTGATTAACTAGTCTTTTTTTAGAAAGGCTGTTTGGTGTTCTTTTGAGTGAGTCTTTGGATTCACTGAGTTCTGAGGATTTATGTGGGTTTTGAGTTCAGGGATTTTTTATTCTGGTTTGGGGTTTTGTGTTTGTTTTCTGTCTCTGGTAAGGTTTTGAGTTTAGGGATTTTTATTCTGTTTTAGGGGTTTGTGTTTGTTTTCTGTCTCTGGTTAATGATATCTAATGTTACTATGTTTTTCTTGTTGAAATTTACTGACCATATCAAACACCTACATGATGTAACAGTAGCAAATCATCTCGCAGGTATAATAATATTTATTGTAACAATGTTTGCAAACTAATTGCATACTAATGCAGTGCTCACATTAAACAAAATACAACAAATACAGATGAAAACATATAACAGAGCAGAATCTGGACAAAATTAAAGAAAAAAAAAAGAGCAGAACCAGGACAGAATTAAAGGAAGAACACTAACCCGCTGAAGACTCCCAATTTAGCCATTTTTTTTCCTTTTTTATGGTTTCTACTGGACTCTTAGATTTTTTCAACAAAATCAAATAATATTCTTCCCCATTTTTTCTCTCTAAATTTCTAAGTATCTGTGTATTCTCTGTATCTCTCAATTTCGGTCTCCCCTTGAAAATAAAATCAGTTCTTTATAATTTTTTCAGTTAATCCCTTCATCTCCCTCCATAATACATTTCAGGAAGAAAAGACAAAGGGCAAAAAAAAAATGAATAGTCATTGAACATGAATAGGCACGGAACATGAATAGGCCAGGCCCTGAACGTAGGAATGTATGAAGGCTATGAGAGTTAAATGTCAAGAACTATGAAGGCTATGAGAGTTAAATGTCAAGAACATGATTACTAGTTAAATGTCAAAAGCATTATTGTTAGTTAAATGTCAAAAGGTACAAAAATTTTATGGGAAATAAAATTTGTCAGATAGTAATTAAAGAATTAAAAGGTACTAAAGTTACATAAGGACTTGAATGAGAAATGTATTTCTGTAAACCTTAGGACTTACATGGCAGGCACAATTGATAGATAAAGGAGGTGTAAACAGTAATATTTTTTATTTATTTCTAATAACCTCTTATTAAATTAGGTAATAGAAAACATTTTTCTATTCAATTTGGCTCACTTAATTTTTCTATTCAATTTATGTTAAGACAAACACTAACACCTTTTTTTTTTATTTTATCATTTTTTTACAAATTTCATTTTATCTTATTTTTATTATTATTTAATCAAACTTTACTTATAAAGTCAAAGTTCTTTTTATTATTTATT
>Ga0209700_108489_pt1 | contig 13091 bp, 10 predicted proteins | sample SiratroredBW_FD_187528 | JGI IMG/M metagenome (GOLD analysis project Ga0209700, IMG submission 187528) | Root nodule microbial communities of legume samples collected from California, USA - Siratro red BW (SPAdes) (version 2) | ecosystem: Host-associated > Plants > Roots > Nodule | place: USA... | reverse complement strand
TTTCAAACTCCAAAAAAAAAAAAAAAAAAAAAATCCTCTAAATTAAAAAGAAAATATTGTAGTGCCTAAATTACTAATCTTGAGAATCAAAAACTTTGAGGAATTAAAATATCTTAAACCCTTAATAAGTTTAGAATATCAAAACCAAAATTTCAGAAAATTTACATGTAACTAAACCTAGAAATAAAAGTACACCCTTAACCATTAAAAAGGAAAGATCCAAAACCTCTTACCAAATCCAAAGCCTTGTACAACCTTTGTGTCTAGACTCATCACCCACTGCAGTACGCAACACTACAGAAGAGAATCAAAGATAGAGACACAAAGAGACAATCTCATCACCACTCATCAGACCCTGCACCTAACTTCTGCAACGCAGCATCTTCTGGTAGCCTTTTGTGATGGCAAACACCCACCATCTATCACTCATTATATATCTCATCAATGATTTCAACTCCCCCTCTTTTTCCTTCTTGGTGTAAATGTCAACTCTTCTAGTTCACCATTTCTCTCACTTCTTCATTTGATTCTCTTAACGATGAATATTAAGGGTTGGTTTAATTGAGTACTTTGGCTTTATTTAAAAAGTAAACAATGAAGTTAAAAATATGTTTACTTCAATATTTGAAAATATTTTCTTTGAATATGTTTAAAAACTGACTAAAATATAAATTAGAAAAAACATTGTCATTGTATAAATTATGTTATCTTCTTTCTTTACAAATAATTACTGAACATATTTTCTTGTCTGAAAATATTACTGAACATCTTTGCCAACAACCATATAAAAAGTTTATCAAAGGTCAAATTAATTATATTAAAACTATTTTTTTACTTCTATAAATAATATGAGAATATCAAAAAGATATGAACGTTTCCTATATATATTTTATAAAAGTTATGATATTTGAAAATTGACTTTAGTATTAAAGTATTTTTTACAGGTATTGAATCAAGAATCTTGGAAGACCGATACCCCGATAATTTATTGAAGACTAAAAGATCGACAATAACTATTTAAAAATCATGCAACAAAGAAGACCCTTCAAGGCCCATACAAGAACAGGTAGAAAAACCCTATGGCTTTTCCAATGACATTTGCATGCATGTGAATAAGAAACATGAACATATTCAAGAGTGTCTTCTTCCTTCCACAATTATCACTCCAATTAATATACACTTAATAGACTTTTGTACTTTAACAAATAAAACCAATTGAATATATTGAATGAAATAATCTAATTAGAGTTTTTAGTTTAGTCTGATTATAGCATATGAGTACATCAAATTATATGGAGATAAGAAAAATCAGAACCTCCAATAAAGAAGAACTTTAATTCATCACCTATTGGTTCTGTCCTTTATCTAAAAAAGTTAATCTAGATAAATTACTAATTTATGTATGTCCACAAAATAATTAATCCAACATATATATCTTTGAAAATTATTTGAATACCAATTACATAATAAAGTTTTAGGTAAATTTTTTCTCAAAATTCTTCTTTATCGTGTTGCAGAAGAGAACAACGTACAAATCTATGCCACCCACTAACACTACAGTGCAAAATAGGTTAAAACACAATAAGGAAGGATTGAAATGTGTTTTTAAGACTTTTTGAATTTTTTGTAAGATATTATTTGATGATGTGCAATTAGAGAATGTTTTTGCTTAACAGACACACTATCAAGTGATTTTCTTAAGAGATTACAAGTGATAATGAAAGTCAAATGCAACTTCGAGTTTAGCAGATGGATTGTCTTAAAAAACTTTTCAAAACTTGTTTTGGCAAAACTTTCCTTTTGATATTAGTTACAGTTAAATAGCATGCAATTTAAAGTTTAAAGAGATAAGAGATAAGAAGGATTACACTATGATTTTGTAATGGTTCACCTGTTAATGAAGACTACATCCAGTTCTCAATCAATAGATTGAACTTCACGACACATACTACTGTTACAAGATACAAATGAGTATTATTTAGACTTCATTCACTCCTAACTAAAATTAAATATTATTTGGACCATAAATACTCTTAGCTAAGACTAAGTACTATTTGAAATACAGTCATTCATGGCTAAGACACAAAGTAATCTTTGAAACCCTGCTACTCATGGCTAACACGAGTATTCTTTAGAACGGAACCACTCATACAAAGTATTATTTGAAAGTCAACCACTCTTGACTAAAAACCCAAGGTTTGTATAGATATGTGATCACAAAGGTTGCTTATTAGTATACTCACTCTACTAGTTTGTTATTTGAACACAAATAGTGCTCTCGTGAATATCTTGGCACTTAGAGCTCAGAGCAACGAAACTGATAGCATTTTTGCACTTACAATCACTCATGAATGTTTTTCTTCAACATGAAATATTTCTTAAATAATGAGTTGAGAAAGGAGTTGTTGCACATGTTTTTTCTACCATCAAGATCTTAATATATGTTTCCTCCTTCTTACATTTGTCTATGCATCAAATATACTTCAGCAACATTAAGTGCTTATCTTTTCTTCATGCAACGTATTGAAAATTAGCACGACTAGCCACCTAGGATAAAGACCGTACACCCAACACACACACACACACACACAAATGCTTTGGCAATAAGAATGAGGAAGAACATTGTTTGTGTTCAAAACCAACCTAAAATAATGAATCAATCTTGTATTAGTCATATTTTAATGAGTAATCTAGTGATATTGATCACTTTCTTTGTAAATCATGAGTAATCTAGTGACTAATTTTCAAAGAATATTCGGTCTTAGCCAATAGTGGTTGCAAACCAAATAATATTCAGGATTTTAGTCAATAGTGATTATAGTCCAAATAATGTTCATGATAGTGATTGCGATCCAAATAATGCTCATGATTTTAGTTAGGAATAGTTGTGGTCCAAATAATACTCAAGAATTTTAGACAAAAGTAATTATTGTCCAAATAATACTTAAGCTTTTAATCATGAATAGTTGTGTTTCAAATAATAATTATTTGTATCTTTATAACATTGATATGCTTAGTGTAACTCATAAGTTGATTAGATAAATCAATATAAAAATATAGTGTAAATCTTTCTTATCCCTTATCTATTTGATTGCACGTTATTTAATTGCAATTAGTCTTAGAAGGAAAGATTTGCAAAAACAAGTTTTGGAAAGTATTTTTAGACTGAGTTTGTCAAACTTGAAATTGCGCCTGATGTTTTTCATCACCATCGAACATAATCTTATAAGAAAATTACTTGATAGTTTATTTATCAAATCTGCAGTTTGTCTACTTACTTTCATGAGACAAAAATTTACAAATTTCAAAGGAAAATACACAATTTAATTTTTTTTTATTTTTGACCTGTTTTTAATACAAATTTCTATTTTTTTACGGTAAATAAGTATTAGGATTAAAATTGTCATTTGTAATGAAAATTTAATTATGGATATGTTTGAGGTATAATCAATTATACTTGAGTTATCTAATCAAACATTGTAATTTTTTTGTCCCTCCTAATTCCTAAAAGGGAAGGAAAATAAGCCTTATGTCTCAAATTTGTTTTATAGTTTAGCATGGTTACCTTATTTCATAATAACTTTTAAATAATTATCATAAATAATATACTAGTATTATTGAACCTACATTGTCTTTGGTTGAATTATTAATTATTTAGAGTTTTTAATACTTTCTACATAAAAATAAAATTCAATAAGTTCATTTATCTTCTAAACATTTACCTAATTTATCTAATTATTTATAAATTTAATCGCGATACATTATCAAGGTAAAACAATGTGAAGTTGTCCTATTACTATTTCTAAAGTAACATGTAAGATATTTAAAATATTAAAAATATAATCTAAAAAAAAGTTTTATTATTTTAGTAATTGATTTAACAAGAAGAAGTTAATTAGACAATTTTGATAAAATCATAAAATCCGATTCTATTTATCTTATTTATAGAAATTAGAATTTCTTCTTATTTTTCTTATATTAATTTTATTAAAAAATAGTATAATTATACATTTGTTTAATCATATTAATTGATATGGGGTTTAAAAATTTTAAATTTCTTAAGGGTTTAAGATTTTTTTTTCTAATTTAAGAGTTATTTTTTTAACGTGATTACACTTTATGTATTGTGTGTGTGTATATATATATATATATATATATATATATATATATATATATATATATATATATATATATATATAATATTAGATTTTAAGTTTTATGTATTATTGTTTACTATGTGATTACAATTGTATTATTTAAAATATCTGTGTGTAGAAATAAATTGTCCTTTCACCATGCAGAATGGAAACAAATATTAATAGTAGAAGAAGAAGAAGAAAAAGTAGATGATAGTACTATAGGGATAGACAGATACTTAATTACTCATGGTCATGAACATATACAAAGGCGTATAAAAGTAGAAGCCTTAATCATAATGTACTATTTGGTAGATTTCTATTATAAAAAAGGTGATTATTATGAAAATCTGATAAGAGTATTTTTTTTTTTTTTTTTTTTTGTTATCGTTGTATTTCAATTTTCCCAGCACGTGTCTTTTCATGAATTAGATTTATACCATCTATTAAGTTTTTTTTTTTACCCTTTCTTTCTAGGACATTTCTGTCTCTTTACTTTTGCCTAACACAACACACATTTAAAACTAGTGCATTTTTTATATAACATGTACATGTTCAATACTAAAAAATACATGCACCAATTTAAATTAAAATATAAAAACAAGATCAATTACAAACCCAGTAAAATTACATAACCCAACGTCACTAATAACATAAGAAGAAAAAACCCATATACATCAAGTGCGTCACAAAATGAAATTTCATAACAAAACTAACAATAAAGTAAGAAGTCACCACGACTCAAGCTTCAACAAACGGTTAAGTGGCAAGTGAGTTGGCAGGCCAAAAAGCATACGCACATGTGCGGGATTGGCACACAAGTGTTTTTCTTTCAACATATTACCTTACCTTATAACTTCCACAATGTTATCTATACTAGTTGTCATCCTCTCAAAACAAATCATTCATAACTTGTTTCTTTGAGCTCTGTGATGATGTTCCTACAAAAGGGGAAGAAGGGACAAATGAAGACACCCCAGGACTATATGAATAGGCTGCATGTCTTTAAATACTGGATTTTAGTCCTCATCAATGTAACTCTCTTCAACAATATTATAATATTTAGATCAACACCTAAGGACTTGTTAGGTAGTCCTTGATTTATTTTATGTCAATTAGAGATATTTTATTAAAGATTAAAATAATATGCCAATAAGAGTTATTTTATTTATTATATATATATATATATATATATATATATTATAAAAATACATAAAGATGATTCCCGTTTGATATACACAAATTAATTACCTATTTTATTTAGATCAATACAGAAAAAAATTTCATTTAGTGCAGTCCACAAAACTCTCAATGAATAAAGGAAGGTTATGAGAGAGAAAGTAGTGAAAAGAAAAAAAGAAAAACTGCACCTATACCAAAATGTTACGACATACATACATCTTTCTATACTTTATTTGTCTTTATTTCTTTTGCTTTGCAATTAACACCGCCAAATCTATATATTTTTATAAATTAAAACACCAAATGTGAATATCCTATTGTATTATATATTTATATAGATTATATATAATAAATAAATTAATATAACATAAAAGAAAATAATTATACATACATTCTATTTAATATTTTAAAATTAATGTAAACATTAAAATTTAACTTGTTACATTAAAATACCGTTATAAAGAAATACAAAACCATATAGGCAGAACATTTGTGTTTTTGCTAATTATTTTTAATGGCATTTACAATTATAAATAGCAGTAAGTATACATAGTGTCCATATATCTGCATTTTTTGTACGAAAATGAGAATGATGTCATAAAAGAAATGTAAAAAAAAAATTAGTTTGTATCAAAAAAATTTCTAATGCAGAAATGCAAATAAAAAAAGTGATTAAAATAAAGTACAATATAATGAAAGAAAGGAGAAAGAGATATAGAAAAAGACCAAGAGAGAAAAACAGTAAAATAGAAATATAGTAACATTAAAAACTTAAACTTGTAAATTAAATACCAAGAAACTAAAGTACAATTAATTAAGTGTTGCACATGAGTTATCTCAACAACCTGTATCTTCCTCATTCCGTTCTGGGGCCTAAGGTATCCTAGGCATCAATGTCTGCCTTTTCTTTTGTCACTATCTATGCTTTGTGTGTCTCTATGAATTGAAGGGTCCCACTCACAAAATCAATCATCTCATCCATAAATCTTTCTTTCCCCCTTCCATGCTCAGAAAATTTTCCAATTTTCACTGTCTCAATACTTAACTTTGCTATGAACAGCATAGTTTACCGAGAGTCACAGACCTATAAACACCAACCGGTTCAATATTTAAAACCTAATACACCATTTTCTTTCGCTTTTCTTTTGTTCCCTTGTGCTTTTCTTTTCCTTTTGTTCTCTCCCAAAAAGAAAGTTTCTCCGAACGAAAACGTTGACTCCTTGCTTATCCTCATCCCATTAACTACTTGCAAGTATAGCAACCTACCTCCCATTCCTCCACCAAACTTTCCCTTTAAAACATTTTCCCTCATAAATTCCCCATCTCACACACAATCCACTCCTTAATTTCCCTTCCATAATTCCCCACACACCCCGTTAATTAGCCCACCAACCTTCCATTTTCCGAGAAAATTCACGGACAAAACTTCATTTTGTGGTTTTGTATTTCACTTTCCCGGAAAGTTGAGAGCGAACCTTCCCGGAAAATGGAAGGTCGCCGGAGGATAACGCTGTACGATCAAATGACAGCTGGCAACGGCAATAACCGTACCAGCAACAGCAGCAGCAGCCGAGACTCACTAGCGAGTCTCATGCTCGACGACGTCGTATTCAAGAAGACCGAAGCCGAAGCGAGCCGCAATCTGAGCCGAAGCCGGACTCTCCAAGACATCATTCGCGAAGAGAAACCTAACGGAGACGCGAAGGATCGCAATTCTTGGAAAGCCTTCAAGGAGAAGCTTCGGCTCAAGCGCGCTATCGGCTTGGCTTGGTCCTCCGCCACTAATCACAGTAATAATAGCAATGGCAATAGTAACGACAATGAGGACGGAAACTTACCTCAAACTCGCCTCGACTCGGACGACGCGGCGACTCGGCAGAACGAAGTGGTTGTGGAGGACGCAAACGATTCAGATCCGATCGCGCGGTTCGGATCTCCCACGGACAACGCGGCGGCCGGAGGCGAGTCCTCCGACGGGGAGAACAACCAGGAGGCGGCGGTTGCTGTGTCGCTGATGGATTTGTTGGAGGAAGCGGAGCAGGAAATGGATTTGTACAGAGTGAGCGATGATGACGTGGCGGCAGATTTTGAGAAGGGAGAAGAAGATGAAGAAGAGAGAGAGGGTTTGGTGGAGTATAACTGCTGCGTGTGCATGGTACGCCATAAAGGCGCGGCGTTTATCCCGTGCGGACACACGTTCTGCAGAATGTGCTCCAGGGAGATTTGGGCCGCCAGGGGGAATTGCCCTCTCTGCAACAATTTAATTTTGGAAATTCTTGATATTTTCTGACTCCTTCAATTTTATTTATCTCTATTCGAATTTTTATTTTTCTTAATTGAATCAAATTATTACAAGGTTATTAAATTATGTGATTTTTAAGTCAATGTCACTTAATTGTAATTGTAATTTTCATTTGTATGAAAAAATTAGTAACTTCTGATACATTGTTTGGAATCACACGTTCACAAACTATGTATTGATTTTTAAGTTTGAAGGTGTTCATGTGATGATGTATCTTACGTAGATTCTGGTTCTGACCAGAGGATAACTAATTAATTTATTTTAAAAAGCATTATAATATATTTATTTTAATTTAAAATAATGATTTCAAGTTTCTCTTTAATAATAGCGCAGAAGTGTATTTTATAAATTTCAGTTAATTGATCTATTATTTTCTAAATTTTAATTAACATTATATAATTTTAAAGTTTGTTTTTTTCAACTGATATCAATTATTTGTTGTTTTAATTTTTGTCTAAGATTTGACTTTTAGAATAAGTTACATTTCTTTTTTTATATAAGATTAGACTAATTAATAATATACTTGACTCATTCAATTATGGATTAAATTGTGACGATATAATAATCCAATAAGTTTCTTTAACTATAATTTATTTTCTATTGTTTATTAATATGAACTAGAAATACTTATAATATTCGTACCATTTAATCTTATTGAGTTTCCCTAGTGCGTTCAATTTCTTAATATAGATTTTGATCCAAGTACAAGTTAGTTACATATTGGAGCTTACTTTTCATTTAGAATTGAACTTAATGAGACGCATATTGAATTTATAAGGAAAGAAAAAAAGACACATATTGAATTTATATGAGAAAGAAAAAAAGAACACATATTGAATGCCCTTATTTAATTTTGGCTAGAGCAATATTTAATACAAATAAATGAACAAAGAAAATCAATTTGAAAGTATATAGAACTTATAAAATATGTTGATCCACCCATTTATCTTCTGAAAGTGCTTTACAATAAAGCATATTTTGCAATGGCTTTGGACTATTCAATTCAAGTGGGATGTGGCAATCTCAATTGTATTTCACTTTCAACCTCTTTTCTTTGGTGTGGCTACTTTTTGGACCTACCCAAAGATTGCCCAACTTATCCAACCCTACCGAAGGGTTATGTGGTGGTACATGGGACCAAGGATAACATGATATGGTTTGGTTTTAAATTTTACATTTTAAATGTTAGCCATGTGATGTGATCACAATTGAAAGATCCATTCCGAATTTTATTATTTTAAATTTTAAAATATAATAAACCGATATACTAGATATGCATAATTTTATAAAATTAGAATGTAAACTTTACTTAAATGTGTTATAAGTCATAGCACAAACAAAAACTAAGGTATATATGAAAGCAAATCAAACTAAAATATCGGATATAAGTTCAACAATATTAAATAAAATGTATCACCGATTACAAGTCTCTTAAAAGAATTAATTACAACAAAAATAGAATTTTTTGAACTAATTAGTTAATTTTTTTTATTGATTTGACCCATTCTATCATTGATTCAATCGTGATTCAAATCAAATTCAATTTTAAGGAAAATTTGGATGAGATATTACATTAGTTTTCGATTCCATTGGTTGAATAAACTAATTTAATTCGATTCTAACAAGTATAGTGTAAAGAAAGGTTAGAACACTCTAGATTTTAACTTTTAAATAAAAAAGGAAATTATATACGATTATTAATTTTTTTTTTTTAAAAAAAGTTGAGTAGAGATGAAAATAGATCATGCTAAGTAAAGGAATATATGGTATGACCTATATTAACTCAAACTTAAAAGTAAGGTCATCAAAGACGTCTTTTATATCTGACAAATTCATCTATTTAAGTAAATATAAATAACAAAATTCAGTGTTACTTTTGTATTAAATTTATTATAATATAAAAGCGTATATTTTTTATCTTTTAATTATTAAACATGTTGACCTATATAAAAATTTAAGGATTTTATTATAAAATAGACTTTTAAGTAATAGTTTATCATTTATATTGGTAAAATGCTTAGATGTTGCATGTTGGGGCTTTAAAAGAAACTATGTCTTAAGATTATGCTTAAAGATTGAAGTAAAAATGTCTTTGATAAATATGTATGAATCAGTTAAAGATTATCAAAAAAAGTTTGGCTGCCATTCAATTAAGGCAATTACTTCACGCACTCCATTAATTACCTCTTGCACTCCTTCAATAAGGGAAAGGAAAAAATGTCCCTCTAGATTAATATAAAAGGATTTAAGATTTTGGGGGTGCATATGCGAAATAATGCAAAACCTTATGGAATTCAAGTTCGGAAAATTATTTGTTCACATTAAAGATTTAAGATTTAGGGCCAGAATATGTTTTTAGAATAAGGTTTCTGGAACACATTTTCTAGAAATAGTTTATGGATTATGTTTTTTTGAGATATATTCTGAAAATCCCATTCGAAGACTTATTTCTGGAACATTATGGAAATATGTTATAAAAAACTCATTTCAAAATTTATTTTTGGAACACAACTTTTAGAAATATGTTCTGAAAATCTTATTTCATAACCTATTTTTAGAAATATGTTATGAAAATCTTATTTCAGAATTTATTTTCGGAATTTGATTTCCAAAACACTTTTATTCTACTCTACCAAGATCTAACCAAAGCCACACCACCTTCTCTTAGCTTTCAACATCACCACCTTGTTGACAAGTTGTCGTCAGAGAAATATACCACCACCTCGTTCAAAAGTTGCTGTTGGAATGCTCATATTGTACCATGGAAGTTATTGTCCCTCCTCCTTTTAAATGGACAAAGACAAGATTGCTGTTTTGAAAAATTGATGGGTGCAGAAAGTAATGGCCTTCAACTTGAGATTACTCGTTTTTTCCTTTCTTGTGATATTTTCAATCTTTTAATCCAAGAGAAGTCTATTTTTGAAGTTTTAAATAAATATCTTGATTGTAAATTTATCTTTTAAAAGGAAAAGACATGTATGAATTAGTTTTCAGATGGTAGAAATATTTTCTTATTTTATACTATGGTGAGAAAAAAAGGCATAGGTATTCATATTCTTTTTTAGTTAGGGATTCTATTTTTTATCATCCTCATCTGATTTCTAACTCTATTCATAGTTTCTATAAAAGATATATACGTTGAAAAAATCATCTGTTATTTCTTAGGATCAAATTTTTGTTGTGGTCTCTAATTATATTTCTTATATTGTTAGTCATTCTGATAATGATTTATTGACTAAGATTTATTGACTAAAATCCCTAATTACATGGAGATTAAGTCTACTGTCTTTACTCTTAATACAGATAATGCTCCTGCTCTAGATGACTTTGGAGGATCTTACTATTGTGATTGTTAGAGTATTACATGTTGATCTTTGTGTTGCGATTAAGCAATTTTTTTTTTAAAGCTGGATACTTCCTTAAATAAATTCTAACATTATTTTCTCTCATTTTTAAGGTCCAGGGTGTTGTTGCTATGAAGGATTTTAGGCCCATTGCCATGCCAACTTCAGGTTTAAGGTTTGCAAAATTCTTGTTGATAGGCTTGAGGTCTAATTTCTCATTATCAGAATGACTTCATTAGAGGGTGTCAAACTAATGATTATATTTGTATTGCTTTTGAGGTTGTTAACATGTTGTCTAAAGAGCTTAAGGGTGGTAATGTTGCTATTAAGATTGATATTTCTAAAGGTTTTGATATTTTTTGGATTTTTTGCTATAGGTGTTTTTGGTTTTCACCCCACTTTTATCAATTGGATCCATGTTATCTTGTATTATGTTTTTCTTTCGATCAAAATCAATGGTAATATGGTTGACTATTTTAATTATGGGAGGAGTGTTCGTCAAGGAGATTCTTTATCGCCCATACTTCTCTGTTTAGCTAAAGAAATGCTAAGTAGAGGGATTTATCAATTGGCTTTTTATCATAAAATTCTTCTTATGATTGGTCCTAAGGGTAAGGGTTTTTCTATCCATGTCCTTTGTGTGAATGACATTTTTGTTTTCTTTATGACCACTTGGAAATCTTTGACCAATCTTATAGAGTTCTTTCATGTTTTATGGTTCTATCTCAAGTTAATGAATGAATTCTTCTAAAAATCTCTTTTTCACTTTTAAGATGTAGTTTTTTCAACCTTTAGTTGATAACGTCAAGAATAAGCTTGTTTGTTGGAAAGGTAAGTACCTTAGTATGATGTGACATACACATTTTGTTATATTTGGCAGTATGTCCTACAATTTTAGATATACAAATGACAGTCAATAATTTCTTCTCTATCTATCCCATTTGTGATTGGGATAAAATCGTTTAATCTAATTTTATTCTACTTGCTAAGACTTTGATGTTTTGGAAATTTTTGCGCAGGCGTGTGCTTACAAATCTAGAGGCGCAAAGAAGAGGTGTTTATCTTCGTTCTATGTGTTCTTAATGCATGTTGCAAATTGATGATATTGATCATCTATTTTTTAATTGTTTTGATGTTTCCTTTATGTGGACGGACTTGGCTTAAAAATATTTTTTTTGATCTTATGGTTGTATCTTCTACTTGCTTTATTACTTTCATTAAAGCTTCTTGTAGTCCTCTTGCTTGTCAGGTTAAGCTTCTGACCATTACATTTTTCTTGTGGATGATTTGGATGACGAGAAATTTTATCTGATTTTAACAGACTATTATCACGAATATTGTTTTACATATGTTATTAAGGATTGTATCTGCACCTCAAGTGACACTTTCAAAAAGTAAATGGCTAACCAAATTTTAGATTTTTTTGTTTATTTTGAAATAGTTTGTTATTAGCACTACAATTGGAAAGGTCATGTTTCGTGTGCAAGTTTGTTGGCATTTTCCTAAAGTTAGTTGGAATAAAGTCAACACTGATGAGGTCATGTCTCATGCAAGTTTTTTGACACTTTATATCAGTTAGTTGGATTAAAGTCAACATTGGTGGACTTGCTAGAGGTGCTCCTAGTTTTGCAAATTGTGAAGGTATTTTCAAGGGTAGTCATGGGGAGTATGTAAGTAACTTTTTTACTTTCTTGGGTATTCCCAATGCTCATTAGGCTGAAGTCATGAGTGTCATTTTTGTTATTAAATATGCTAAATTTAAGTGTTTTAAAAGTCTTTGGTTGGAGTGTGAGGCTTTACTTTGTCAAGTTTTTGGTTTGACTCATATAATTCCTTAGACTCTTAAAGGTAGACAATATAAGTTTATGCAGATTTATGCTATTATAGATTTTAGAGGGACTTATGTCTTTAGAAAGAATAATAGTTGTGCTTATAGATTGACTAATTTAATTGTAGAAAATATAATTGAGTTTGTCTAGTGTTCTACTCTATCTACAAGTTTTAGACAAAACTTTTTATAATAAGTTTCAACTCTCATTATTTTATTTGTAGAGTTTTTTTTTTTTTTTTTTTTTGTATGGGTTTGGTATGGTCTCCCATGGTTTTTGTTATTTTTTCTTCTTATTT
>Ga0209700_108488_pt1 | contig 13093 bp, 4 predicted proteins | sample SiratroredBW_FD_187528 | JGI IMG/M metagenome (GOLD analysis project Ga0209700, IMG submission 187528) | Root nodule microbial communities of legume samples collected from California, USA - Siratro red BW (SPAdes) (version 2) | ecosystem: Host-associated > Plants > Roots > Nodule | place: USA... | reverse complement strand
CACATGGGAGAATGGTAGGTGTAACTTTTGAAATTTTTCACAGTCGCACCATAATTCGTCCAAGTCTGTTGGTCATACTTCTCTTAAAAAAACTAACACAGTTGATACAACCATAAAAAAAAAAAATAAAAAAAAAAAAAAAAAAACAAAAAAAAAAAAAAAAAAAAAAAAAAAAATAAAAAAAAATAAAAAAAAAGAGTACTATTTAAGGAATTAAATAATAAAGAGTGCTATTTGAAGAATTAAAAAAATAAGCAGTGCTATTGAGGAAAATAAAAAATAAAAAAGTGATGTTTACGTAAAAAAAAAAGTCACATTTTAACCCCTTTAAAATAATTAATGTTTAAAATTACAAATATATTAATAATCTGCTTATTAATAAATGAAAAAGAAAATTGCGTTACAATAAAAATTTAAAAATTCTTATCAATTATGTTAAAAAAATAATACAAAAGTTTAGTTCTGTTAATTTTCTCATAATCAATATAAGAATTAAATAATCATAATTATATTTAAGTCAATTTGAATTAATACTATGCATTATCCAAAAAATAAGCAAAATAACAAGAATAAAAAAATAAAATTTACCAAATAAACATGTAATATCTTTTCTCCATAACTATAACTCCTTAACAGAACAAAATAAAGTAAAAAAAAAAAAAATTACTAATACAAAGTGTACTATCATTATTTCCTAATAATGATACTTTAAATCTATCCAAAATGCAGTTTGACATAAATATGTGTCTGTCAAGCTACTGACAATATTATGCAAGAAAATAAATTTATTTCTTCCCACAAACTGATGCTACCTTCACATTTATTTCATCTTATACGCTCATGGTGTAAGTGTACGTTGCACCTGGAATTAAAATAAAGATGTTTAGCAGTCCAGAAAAACAATCACAAATTCATTATCTTAATACTTTGCATTATCTTAATAATTTAAATTAGAGATAGAATCATAATCTGTAAATACTTTATTAATGATAAATCTTCCGAGTATAAGACCCAATAATCCTCTAGATTTAGAGCACTGGTGTAGTGTTTATTGTGAAGTTTGCCATGTTCATATAGAAAACCAATGTACCCAACATATAGATTATACTGTCACAGTTTTTTTTACTCATAAATCCGAATTGATTTAGGAAATTCTATTCAGTTTAATATATTAGTGTCTGTGATTGATTAGTCCATCAATTTGGTCAAAATTTAATTCCAACTCTTTATCATTAAGTTGAAAAAAACTGCACAAGCTAAATCAGGAAGAACGTAAAAGAAAAAAAAATGATTCTGGAGTTTTTGGCAAAGAATGCTACACCTTTATCTCAAATAGATCTTCTATAATTATGGAATATTTCTTAATAAACAAAGCAACGAAAACCCACATAAAAAATTTCCAATGTGCCAATTGATGATAATTAAGTGAATAGTATATTAAAATATTTTTACAATTAATTGAATAAAATAATATTTTATTAAATAAATTGTTTTAATTATTTTAAAATAATATATTAACTTTTTTTTTTATTTTTCTGCGATAAATAATTCAAAATAAAATTCTCAAAAAATTCTATTTATTAAAATAGTATTAAACATTTCCTGTGAATTTTTTCTATCCACAGGAAATACTTAAGTTTCTGCCAATTTTCTTGAAAATTTTTATTTGTAAACAATATATTTATATAGTTAATATAGTCACAGAAAAATTTGCGGGAATTTTTCGTAATTCATCTTGTGGAAATTTTTCCTCGAGCATTTCTTGCCAAAAAAAATTGCTGGAAATTTTTTTGTAATTAATTTTCTCCAAATAATTTTCATAGAAAAATTTGCACCTATTTCTTTCGGATAAATTTCTTGCAATATCTTTTTTCTTCTGCAGAAAATAAGCTACTTTCTTATGGTGTTGGTTTGACAGAATTTGTGAAGTTTAAGTGAGCCTAGCAAACAAGAATTGAACTTAGAGGATATTAATTCTTTCAAATATTGTGAACAAAAGATAGTTTACTTAAAAAAATAATATTTTAATAAATGAGGGTTAAAAATACCATATTATATATTTTAGCTAATAAATCACTAATATTTATAAATATAATATTTTATAATATTTATAAATAATATTGAGCTTGTGTCAAAGCACATGGACTTCCTTTTTCGTTGTTCCAGATTTTCCTCTTCTTTACATATCGAGACGTTGGAATTCTTAATCCTGCGTGTCTCGGTACTGTAAAAAAAATATTACTTTACATCTTTGCAGTGTAAATTTACATAAGTTGTTTTTAAAACTGGTATAAAAGAATCCTTTATTACTTCAACTGCTTTTACAACTTATCTAAAACATTAGTTTTAAAGCCAATTGCAATTAGAAGATTAATCATTATGAAATACTATTTTATTCCTTATAAAAGTAACTAAATTACGAAAACTAATCACATATTTTTTTAATTGTTTTTTAAGTAATTAGTGTAAAAATGTTATAAATGTATTTTTTTTTTCATTGGTGATTAAAAACTTTATTTATTTTTTGTTCTTAACTTTACTTCTCAGAACTAAAATGTATCACTGTGAATTGTGCTTGTGTTACTTATAAATCAGAAGAAATGTTTATATTACCATATCATTTATTGATAATTTTAAGATACAAAAAGTAAACAAAAATGTGAAAAATAATCAGACATTCAATTTTTACCTGCGTGATACCGAAAGGAGTTAACAAAATGGCAAAGAAAACTCTAGAATACCCCAGGTAGATACGGTTGCAGCAGATTGAGCAATCCGAGTGGGACTTCAATAATTATGAAGCCATTATCCATTAGCAACCTTCAACACAAAGAGGGAATAAATTTATGTATGGACGACTGCTTCCCTACCATCTTGATGTGTTAACTCATTAAGATTGGATACGGCTCAAAAGGATTGAAACATGATTAAGCCCTTATTACTCCACAAATGAAAATAGTTCATTTTATAAACTTATCTCTACAACTAAATTTCTAGAAAATAGTTCAACAACCAAGATCTAATAATATATTCCTAGTTGTGCGAAATCAGAATGACGGAAACAAATAAAACAAAAGTATATAATTTCTAAAAAATGTTCTAAACTAAAAATATTTAATTCAGTCGACAACTCCTCTATTAAATTGTATGTTTTTGCAGCAATTTATTTTAGAAATTTCAAGTATGCCTTTCGTAGGTGTTGGAAATGAAATTTGACATATATATATATATATTTATTGAACTTTTCCATAGAAACACTATCATAAAACATCAGAGTAGCACCAACCTGACAGTGATCGAGATGTTTCAAAATTTTTCTATAAAATAATTGCTATAAATTTTTCTTTTGTTGATAGAATAGTCACGTGTTATTTATTTGGAACCATTGAAATCACCAAGAGTCAAAAGAAAACATAACCAAATGTATTTCTCATCTTCAAGGTCTCACACAATCACTATCAGTATAAGCAAATAATTCTTGTTCTTCTAGAAAATTCCCAAATTTTTTAAATATACAAATAATAAATATTTTAAAGTATTAAAAGGGATAAACTAATTTAAGTCTAGTATTAATACTTTAATTTTATATTATTTCAATGGAAACTTTTTTTAATACAGAAATTAAATTATCAATATAAATAGCACAATCGTATAATAATAATAATAATAATAATAATAATAATAATAATAATAATAATATAGTGTATCGTATCTTATATTTAACTTTTTACTGGGTATTTCATCCCTATATGTTAAAACTAATTAATATTTATTAAAAAATATTTATTTAGTTAGTGGTATTAATTCTTTTTGTAAATTTAATGTATTTTTTAAATTATCCTTAAATAATTAATATATGGAGAGAAAATAATAATACTAGTAAATTTTAGTATTTAAAGTTAAACTCTTCAATTCAGTAATATTTATAACACACAGAAATACATAATTCATAACATTTAATATTTATAAACTAAAATTAAGTAATTAAACTATTTCAATATTAGATTTATGATGTCTTTGATAATAAGCCAAATTTGGAGTGGACAGCAACACGCAGTAAGACAAAAAAATATTAAGAGAGTGAAATGTTCCGACTTTTATGATTATTATAAATAAAGAAATCCATCCTTGAGAAGTTTTGTAGTGATTGCCTTGTTTTAGAAATGTAAGTATTTTGATTGAAATGAAATTGAAAAGAAGTATTGGAGATCCGAATCGTCCGAACAACGGTTACAGTGCATGAACGTGTTTGGCAGAATTTGGAGGATGGGTAATTTCCAAATCCATATTTGCCTTCATTCATTCAATCATCTTGAATGTTACCTGGAGTTAGGCATTGATGTCAAACTCAATGGAAAACAAACATGTCGCAGTCTTTGCTTTCCCCTACGGCACCCACTCTTTGCCTCTTTTAAACCTTGTTCTAAAACTAGCTCAAGCCTCCCCAAACTGTTTGTTCTCATTCATTTGCACAGAGAAATCTATTTCATCCCATTTCCCACAACCTTACATCCCAGATAACATCAAGCCCTTCGTCATAAGTGATGGAATCCACGCGGGTCATGCAGCTCTAGCCAACCACCCAATTGAAAAAGTTAATCTTTTTCTCCTAACGGGTCCTCAGAACTTACATCAGGGTATAAAAATGGCGCAAGCAAGCACAAACAAGAGAGTTACCTGCATCATTGCCGATGCTTTTTTACCCTATTCTTCCCACGTGGCTCAGAACCTCAACGTTCCTTGGATTGCATTCTGGCCTCCCATGTCATGCTCACTTTCTATATATTTTTACATTGATTCGATAGTTGAGCTTGCATACCATAGTGGAGACACACCCTTGGATTTGGTTCCAGGTTTGTCCAAGTTGCGTGTTGAAGACATGCCACAGGACCTGCTTATTGCTGGAAGAAGACAGACAGTGTTTTCAAGGACACTGGTTTCACTAGGGAAGGTGCTACCTCAAGCAAAGGCAGTGGTTATGAATTTCTTTGAGGAGTTAGACCCAGCTTCGTTCGTTCAGGACATGAGATCCAAATTGCAGTCTTTACTTTACGTTGTTCCACTTCCCTCCCCGCTATTGCCCACATCGGCCAATGATCCAAGCGGTTGCTTGCCATGGTTGGATACCATGAGGTCTAAATCAGTGGCTTATATTTGCTTTGGGACTGTGGTGGCACTGCCTCCGTATGAGGCTCAGGAGGTGGCGGAGGTATTGGAAGAAAGTGAGATTCCGTTTCTGTGGTCTCGCATGGAAGGTCTAGCGGGTGCTTTGCCAGATGGGTTTGCTGAGAGGACCAAGACGCGTGGGAAAATAGTGTCTTGGGCTCCACAAACCCAAGTTTTGGCACATGATTCGGTGGGAGTTTTTGTGACTAACTGTGGAGCAAACTCTTTGATTGAGAGTGTTTCTGGTGGGGTTCCTATGATCTGCAGGCCTTTCTTTGGAGATCAAGGGATTGCCGGAAGAATGGTGGAGGATGTTTGGGAGATTGGAGTGGTAATGGATTTTAAGGCGTTCTTGAAAAAGGAATTTCTTGAAAAGTTGAATCTGATTCTGGTGAAGGAAGAGGGAAAGAAGATCAGAGACAATGCTCGTAAGATGAAACAGACTGTTCAAGATGCAGCTAGCCCTGAAGGCAAATCAGCACAAGATTTCAAGACTTTGCTGGAAATAATTTCTACATCTTAAAATATATGCTAAAATTAATTGGTAGCAATAATTTGAGTTGCATTATAATATTCATTCACCCAAGTTAAAATGGAAAATTTTACAATACTATTATCCTTACATACATTAATAAATTGTTAAGAGTGGTTTAATTTAGTCTTTTTTATTATATCGCTTGTATTTTTTTTTAAATGGTATTTTGAAACCGTTTTTAAATGTACTCCCATTTGATAGCATGATCCATTTGATAGCATGATGTAGAAAAAAAAAATCATTTTAGTAAGTTGTGGGACTTACGTGATTTCCTTTGTTTTGATATGTGATTTGTTGATAAGTACTTTTGTCAAAGTGGAAGTACTTCCAGAAAATTATAAAACTCTTTTAAAATGTATGACACTCACATTAAGGTAGTTTTCTCTATTTTGGTATGTGGTTTGCTGAGAAAAACGACTTTGGAACTCATTTTACAAATATGTTGCTCTAGTTTTAAAAAAAATATAGTTAATATAGTTCATATGGTTTTCTCTGTTTTGATATATGATTTGTTGATAAGTACTTTTAAACTTGTCTAACAGATATGGAAATAAGAACTTAAGTGTGTTCATGCTTCCTCTCATTTTGAAAAATATAGTTATAATGTGATGGAAAGTAAGAGAGTTTAAGTGGTTTTTTCTGTTTTAATATGTAGTCTACTGATAAGTCCTTTTGAAATCCAAGTGAAAAACGAAAAGCAAATATGATTATGTGAAAAACATAAGTGAATAAAAAATTATTAATTTTACCATGTAACCATGTCAAATGGATATAATAACTCGCAAGAGTGTCAAAATATCATGGTATTTTTTTTTATAAGACTCTATTAAGTTTGGAAGTTTAGAGAATAACAAATAGACAACATTTTGTGTGAAGTGGGCGAAAATTTAGAGTTGTTAAAGTTTTTATTTTATTAGTAAGAAAGTTCTTTTTAAAGTAAATTTAAAAGATATATTTAAAAACATATAATAATAATAATAATAATAATAATAATAATAATAATAATAATAATAATAATAATAATAATAATAATAATAATAATAATAATAATAATAATAATAATAATAATAATAATAATAATAATAATAATAATAATAATAATAATAATAATAATAATATATTCTTTTAAATGTTATCTCAAAAAATTAAAATCTAACTTTAATAAATAAAAAAGTGTGTAGATTAAATCAATGTCAATCCTTTTTTCAAAATCACAATAAAAAATTAAATTCCTTTTCTTAGAAATAATCATCTAAATTCATTCATTTAATATTAAAGTTCACACTAAATTACATATATAATAATATTTAATGAAGATTTTATATTAGTTAGGAATGACTTATAATATATAGATTCAAATCTTAGATTATTAAGTTGATTCTATGAAGTTGAATTAAACTTATATGAAAGTTATTAAAATTTATATTAATTGATATTTAGTTGGATCTATTATGTTACGTATAATATTTTATCATTACATTTTAATATTTTACAATTATTTCGTTATTTTATCACTACATTTCATTTTATAACTATTTTATGTGAACTAGAATTTTGTGTAAAATGTTAATTTCACATTAGTGAAAAGAGATTAGTGTAAATGATAATTACCAGAAATATAATGTATAGATAGCATCAAGGAAAGAAATCTATAAATTTCTAAATAACGTAACTAAGGACAATAGAAGTAAAATAAAATGAGTAAGATAAATAATATATAAAGAAAAAGAATCGTAGACTTATTATCTTAATGTTTTATGTTAAGAATTATGTCTTGATTATATTAATATCGAATTTTTTTCATTTCACAAATAATATAACAATAGTTGATATATCTTAATAACAAGTTTGGACGTTTATAACGTGAAAAAGTGATAAAATCTTAAATTTTTTAATTCTTATATATTTTTCCTTAAAAAATAAATATATTAATACGGAAGAGACATATATTCTTGAAGTCTATTCCATAAATGTGTCCTTATGAAATTCTCAAACAATACGTTCAAGAATATAAAAAATTAAATACTACACAAATAATATATATATAGAGAGAGAGAGTGTGTGAAGTGTAGGATTAATTTCTTTATATTAAATTAGGGGTACATGTAATATTAGTTGTATCCTTATTATTTATAAGGATGGAAATTTACAATATATATAATAAAACAATTGTAATGAAATATTTATTTAAGTTTAAAATACTCCGAACATAATTTATTGGCTTTTGAAGTTTTCTTTTTATGGAAAAAAATTTGTTGTTTACTACTTATATTTTTTTCATATTGATTTTTAATTAAAATTGACTTTTTTTATTAATTTTGTATTCAAAATTGGAGGTTACCTTACATACACTGTTGGTGTCAAAATTTTCTTCACTCAGTTAATAAAAAACCAGACTTCATATGATTATTAAAATGGTTATTGTAAATGTTAATAAGTTTACCATGCCCAGTTATTATAATTGGATTACAGTGCAAAAATAATTTGTGTTATGAATATATATATATATATATATATATATATATATATATATATATATATATATCAAAATCAAACTCTAATTTAATGGATAATACCACGTAAATTGTCTAAATTATTGTTAAAAATTAAAATATAATTTTGGTCCTAGTCTCACTTTTGGTTTAATTTAACTCTCTGTATTTAAAGATTTACTTTTTTAAAAAAAATGTTTTCACTAAATTGTTTTTATTTTTTCAATTTATCTAATTATTTTTTTTTCAATTTAATATAAATTTATTTCCTTAATTAATTAGAAGGACTTAATTAGAGAATTATGTAAAATACTAAAAATTTACAACAATATAGTATCTTATTTATATTAAAAATTAAATGAAAATATGATCATACAAAAATTTATGGTATATCTATTAAAACTAAGTTAGATTTTAAATTAATTTTACCAAGAAAAGAGCACATAATTCTTAAATACCACACAAGAAAAAAGATATGATCCGAGTTGTCCGAATAACGGTTACACCGATCGAATGTGTTGGCCACAATTCTCCCCTTGGCCCATTCATAGTTGCCTTCGTTCATCTTTCTCCACTCAGCTTCACCTTGCTGCTTCCAATCATGTCAGACTCAACGGAAAACAAACATATAGCAGTCTTTCCTTTCCCCTTCGGCACCCACGTTGTGCCCATCTTGAACCTTGTCCTCAAAATCTCTCAGGTCACTCCAAACTGTTCATTCTCATTCATCGGCACCCACAAATCCAATGCATTGCATTTCCCAAAACCCCACAACCCCACTAACATCAATCACTACAGCATAAACGATGGAATCCCTTATGAGGGTCACCCATTAGCCAACCACCCAATTGAAAAGATCAATTTTTTTCTCAAAACCGGACCTGAGAATTTGCAGAAGGGTATACAGATGGCTGAAGAAGACACTAAGAAAAGGGTCACGTGCATAATTTCCGATGCTTTTGTACCCTATTCTATCGTTGTGGCTCAGACTCTCAATGTCCCTTGGATTGCATTTTGGCCACCCATGTCATGCACACTTTCTCTATATTTTTACATTGACTTGATACGCCAGAAGTTTGCAGACTGTGATGAAAATGCTAGCTTTGATCTATTCCCCGGGTTGCCCAAGATGCGTCTTCAAGATATACCGCAGGATCTTCTGTTTGTTGGAGAAAAGGAGACAATGTTTTCAAGGACGCTAGTTTCAGTGGGTGAGGTGCTACCTCAAGCCAAGGCAGTGGTTATAAATTTCTTTGAGGAGTTAGACCCACCTTTGTTCGTGAAAGACGTGAGATCCAAATTGCAATCTATGCTGTATGTTGTTCCAGTTTGCTTCCCGATATTATCTGTGGCAGATCCCAGTGGATGCTTGTCATGGTTGGATTCGAATAGTTCTAGGTCAGTGGCGTATGTTTCCTTTGGGACGGTGGTGACGCCACCTCCACATGAGATTGTGGCGGTGGCAGAGGCATTGGAAGAAAGTGAATTTCCATTTGTGTGGTCTCTGAAGGAAAATATAACGTGTCTTTTGCCAGAAGGGTTTGTTGAGAGAACCAGGATGCGTGGGAGAGTAGTGCCTTGGGTTCCACAAACGCAACTCTTGGCACATGATTCGGTAGGAGTTTTTGTGACTCATTGTGGATCTAACTCCGTGACTGAGAGTCTTTCTGGTGGGGTTCCTATGATCTGCAGGCCATTCTTTGGAGATCAAATGGTGGGTGCAAGGGTGATAGAGGATGTTTGGGAGGTTGGGGTGATAATAGAAGGTAGGCTCTTCACCAAAAACGGATTGATGAGAAGCTTAAATCTGATTCTGGTGGAGGAAGAGGGGAAGAAGATTAGAGACAATGCTCTTAAGGTGAAGAACACTGTGGAAGATGCATCTAAGCCTGAAGGGCTATCAGCAAGCGATTTTAAGACTTTGGTAGAAGTAATTTCTAGCTCTTAAAAGCGTGGGGAAAGTTGGTTGTAGCCAGCTTCCTAACAATTTGAGTTGCACCAAAATGAAAAATGAAAAAATTAGGTGGTTGCTTTATATATATAAATTCTGAAGAGTGGTTTAGTTTAAGTTCAGGGTATAGCACAATGCAACATTATTTGTGTAATACAAGCTGTTTTTTTAGAGTTTGTTTATTACTATTAATCATTATCATGAATGGAGAGGGTTTCAAGTAAAAGAATAGATTTTGTTAAAAAGATTACATATTTCTTACGTAGGTATTCTTCTTCACAATGTTCTTGTTGCCTTCCAATTTTTTAGGATGTTTCATGCAAAGGATTACGAATGGGTATCTTGGATGGGAGAAGGGAACATATATGCTCAAAGTTAGTTGGGTGAAGATGAAGTTATGAGTAATAAATGTTATAAAATCTTTCTCTTAGCTATTCAATGTTAGTTTATTTATAAACTCGTCCAAAAGGTTGCAAATGTATCTTAAGTCTAAGAGGGAGACATAGTTATAAAATATAATTAGACACTCAAATTAGTTGACTAAATTTAGGAGTAATAAATGTTATTGAATCTCTCTTTTATATGAATATCAACACTCAACTTAGTTGAGTAAATTTATGAATAATAAATGTTATTGAATCTCTCTTTTATATGAATATCAACTATTTATAAAATTATAGAGGGTCTTTATATGAATAGAGACACATCTTTAATCTTGTATTAACACAACCAAAATTTTTGACATGTTTTCAGTAGCATTTTCTAGATCGTTTAAATTTAAGACTACAATGATTTTAATGCTTAAATAAGTAAATTATAAATTTATTAAATATAATAAGTAAGTCGTATATTGTATTAGAAGATAATCTTATTTTATATGAAAACAATAAAGTCGCATTTTGAATTTATTACATGTAACAAGTGAGCCGTGATATATTGCTTTAAAAACAAAATATGATTTTTATTTAAGAAAATTTGTTATGATGACAACTGCTGTTTTTTATTATTGAAGAAGCTGTGATTGACTTTTATATATATTCTTATATTGTGAGTAGTCATGTTTTATATGATTATTTCTTTTTTTAAACTGTTGAAGGTGTGTTCCAAAAGACGAATTTTGTTTTCAAATAAATTGAAGACTTGATGAAATTTGTTATAATTTAGAACAAGTATATAAAAGTATGTTTACTTTTATAAGTAGTATTTTTTTAATTCAAGTCCTATTTCATTTATTTATTTATTTAATATCGATGAATTTTTTTTTTAAATGTGGTGTTTATTTAATGAGTTTTTTAATTTGTTGAATGTATATTTTTAAAAATCGAAATATCGAAGCAGTTTAAATTTATGATAGAAATGCTATAGAAATTAAGATAAAATATCTTACAAGTACGTGAAAAGGAATTTTATTTATGGGGGAAGTCCTACATGTACGTTGATGCTGTGGTCTTCCTTTCAATGTACATGATGATGATAGGGAGGAATGGGTCGCAACCATATTTTCAGGGTCCTGAATTGTACTACAAAGAAATTATGAAATTGATCTTGAAATAGGTTGAGAATCTTGCTGGTTGAAACATTTATTGACCAAGTTGGGACATATATCCTTGATGGGTTCGTAACTGTACTAACTATTTGACTTTCTTAAGATGAGTAGAAACAAAGAGAGAGACTCTAAAGATTATGGACCAATCCTCTCCCTCAGAGAATCCTATAACCCTTTCCTCCAAAATAATAATACCAGACTCTTGTGAAAAGACCCTTTCTTCAAAAATAGGAAATCTCATAGAATTCCAACATATTCCTGAAGAATCCCAAATCGAACACTCATTACCACCTCTTCTCAGTCCATATAACGTATTTCGAAGAAATAAGTCTGACTTTCCATTCATCTCTTCCATCAAGAAGTTAATCTCAACTCTCAGAAAAGGATGCCGAGAATATATCCAAAGTTCTCGAATGGATCAAGTAGCACTTCATGCTACTAGTGCGGAACAATATGTAGATCTGGAGATCAGCAAAGAGTTGATAAAGCAATGGAGAGCTCTTGACTATGTAGCCCTTCATCTTGGAGCAGTCAGATTAATGCTTACCCTTCATGGAAGAAAAGGACTTCCAGTTACTGCAAGAATCACACTGCTTGATTCTACATATCAACAGTATGAACAGGCAGTAATCGGAGCAGTACTGACAACACTGAATGCAGGAAGTGCAGTCCTCACCATCTTTCCAAATTTCAACGTCCAACTGAAGGATCCAACCCTTTCCAATATATTCAAAGTACAAGTACAACTTGTAGGCGCTCCATAAGATGAAGCTGCCCTCTCAGCCACGTTACATCATCAGATCGTTTACAGGATACAAGATCACTGTTTTGATCTTCCTAGAGAAAGAGAATTTGAAGGAAATGCCTTGATGGTCTTAGCTGCAGAAGACCAAGAAATTCCAACCATTGTACAAGTTCCAGACAAATACCCAGAGATGAGCTCAAACAGCTTATTCCAACTGAATGGATAAGCAATTATGAGAATTTCAAAAAGAAAGAAAAGCAGATAGTAGCCACAGAAGCAACTTTCAGAAGAAATTCTGTTGATGGTAGTGTCAAAACTACTTTCAAATGGAAAAATGATGGCGATACCAGCAAGAATTCTCCTCCGGTGTTTCATACAATGATGATAACACTAGGAGACAGGGAAGAAAAGATTTCAGTTCACTCTTTTCGAGAAGCTGGAAAAGCTATCTTTTCAGATAAGCTCAATGGACACTTCTTATGGGATGTAAATCCATCCGCGTGTGACTCAGACTGTGATTGCTATGAAGACCATGATTCTGACTCAGAATTATCTTCAGATTCTGATGATGAAGATAATTTCAAAAAGAAAAAACAGTGCAAACCTCCTCCAAAGCCAACCAGGAGATATGACCCTGATAACGGGCCATGGATCGGGA
>Ga0209700_108487_pt1 | contig 13097 bp, 8 predicted proteins | sample SiratroredBW_FD_187528 | JGI IMG/M metagenome (GOLD analysis project Ga0209700, IMG submission 187528) | Root nodule microbial communities of legume samples collected from California, USA - Siratro red BW (SPAdes) (version 2) | ecosystem: Host-associated > Plants > Roots > Nodule | place: USA... | reverse complement strand
TTTGACCTCTAATCGAATAACATCATAAGAAGAACAACTTTTCTGAGACAGTCTATGGTAGTAAATCTTTATAGAAAAACACAAATTTTCAATAGGCACTTGTAAAAGAAGAAGACCAAGAGGTAAAATCATTTAAATTTTTTCATTAGTTAAATTCAACTTACAGGCTTCCACCTTCAAGTGTCACCTTTATAGCCAGAAACAGCTCTAAATACACTTGTGTTCATAACACAGACAGCTCTAAATACACTCGCATGCTTAATCACATTGCATGCCTAATCAAAAACACATTTCCACTGCATAGATTAAAACCCACATGGCCCAGTATACAAAAGAGTAATGCAAATTCTTCTTCAGATAGCAAAAATAAAAATACCAAAAACCATAATATTATCGCAACCCAGATAGAAAAAAACGACATCAATAAAGACAAAGAAACTAGTTGCAGTATGAGACACCACAAAGATTGTATTTTTACCGTCGTTGCGAAATCTTTTTGAGCTAAAGGAACCTCGGTTATCCTCCTGAGAGCAAGGATACACAATCCCAGATAGTAAAACAAATGAACAGAAAAATAGTGAGAATCGGGCAAATAAATAACATTGTATAGAAATTTAAGAAAAAGCACCTTTGTAGAAGACATTGGAACATTGAAAAACTGAGAAATTTCTCAGAGAACGGAGACAAACAATAAGAGAGAAGAAGACTGAACGGTTACTTATAAATAAACAAAAATATTTTTTTATTATACGATAATTATTATGCTAAGTATCAGGGTATTATGTGTAATATACGTGTATTCTACAAAGTTTATTAAAAATTAAAAAAAATAATATATATACATGAATATGTATTATTTTACCAATTGATCGGTTATATTTCAAATAATTATATTTCAAACAATTTATTATGAATGGCCCTTTTTGGTATTATACACATTTTTATTTAAATTAAATATATCAAATAAATATATTTATTGTTAACACGAGTTTTATAATATATATATATATATATATATATATTTATATATTTACTATGATTTTAGTATTTGAAATTTAGGATGATTCCATTTTAGTTTTTTAAATAAAAAATATGTTCTTCAAATTTAAAAAATAAAACTTTCTTGACGGTTTAAGAAAAAAAAAAGACTTTAGAAATCATTTTATTCTTTCAAAATTTGTATTTAACAACCAAAAAGACTTTTCTTTATAAATTTGAGAAATTATTATTTTGAACATAGTTAAAACACCAAAATCAAATTCGTTGCAAACTTAACTAAGCTTAGTAAATTGGAGTTCATTTTCTTATAAACAAAATATTAGATCTATTAATTAATACTTTTATTAATTTTTTCAAAAATAAAAATAAAACAATTGAATTGACTCTATAGCTATGAAAGAAAAATGCAACTAGCTTTACAATATATATATATATATTATGCTGGTATATTATCAAATATATATTTTTTACTTCCTATTCATTAGTGTTTATATAAAAATAATAACTAAAATTTCTATCAATGAATAAATAACAATTTAAAATTTATATAAGAAAATATTATTTTGACACCATAAAAATAATTACTCCTTATAAATGATAATAGTTGAAGCGATAAGTGATACTCTAGTAAAATATTACTAAAAGTATGAAGATTTGAAAAATTATTATTTGGATGAAATTTGATATTAGATTTAAGAAAACACAAAGTAAAATCACGCAGATTTTAGGTGTAAAGAAGAAAAACACTTTCATGAAAGAACGAGAACTTAAAACTTGACTATATAAAACTATAAATTATCATTAAGTAGGAGAAAGTGATATGGAGAAACTTAGAATTTAAGTAAGAGAAAAACTGTGGAAGGGTAAGAAAAGAGAAACAACAACATGAACTGAAAAATGACAATAAAAAATAGAAAAAGATAAACGAAGAGGATGAAAATACGAGAAAGACGAAATAAAAAATGTAAAAAGGCAAAGAGGAAGAATATGAAATATAAAAACTTAATATATTAGAAAACTAATTTCTTTTGTCATTTTGAGTGACAATAATCATACCCATTTACACTATCATCTAATCTCTAAATTAGATGTAAAGATAAAAAAAAATAAATTAAATTATTTTACTTTTCAAGTATATGTTAAATAATTTACATTTATGAATTCCTAAAAATAGAAAAAAAAGGTATTATCACCTAAAGTATAACTATGTTACCTCACTCCCTTTCTTATTTCTTATATTTCGTTTTAATTTTTTTATCAAATAAATATACAAAAATAAAATGGTTATATTTTGTTTAAAATAAAAATGAACACTAGATATTAAAGTTATATGTGATATATGTAACTAGAAAAATTGTATGGTATTTTGTTTTGTTATATAACTATTAAATTAACTCATGAACTATTACATAAATTTCAAATCAAATATTCTATTAAATCAAATTATTAACATATATATATATATATCAATCTTTTAAAGTCTGTTTTTGTAAATTATTGTAATATTTAAAAATATATATTAAAGTTTACATTTTGATTTTAGAATGTTAAAGGATTTAGATTATTATAAAAGTAGATAATAAATTGTAAAAAGAATCATGATTAAAAACTCAAAATAACAATAGATAGTTAAGTTTAATGATTATATTAAAAATAACATATACATTACGAAATTTGAAAAAGTTAGAGAAAACATTTTAATCTAATAAACTAATCGTATACATTCATGTGTAAAATGTGAACTACCACATTGATAAAATGTGAAGTACCATGTTGGTGGATAATATGTGATTTATAGAGATAATGTTATGAACTTTAAGGATACGTTTATAATTTTTGTATCTTTAGGGATTAGGTTAAAAAACCAAACTTGTAGAACTTTATTGTAAAAACAGAGAAGACATGAATTGAAAGAGGAACAGTGCAACTTTGAAGGAGTTGCAGTTACACTGTTTGATGTTTTCCTGTGTGATTCTCAGAAGAATTCATGCAACTCCTCACACACTCACCTCCTTCTTCATCTTCCGCACAAGATCGTTGACCCACATACCATCGTCGTGTTCATCTTCATCATGTGTGGAGTCCACAGTAAAACAAGTGTGCTCACTGGTATACGATTCTTACGAAGACCACCATACCCACACGAGATCCTCCCCTCTGCACCTCGACGTCGATCCCAATTCCCTAACTCACGACCAAGTTGTCACAATCGTCGCTTCGCTCGCCTCCGACGCCGGTTCAGTGGTGGCCCACCGATTCTTCAACTGGGTCATTGCCTCGTCCAAGTTCCGCCACTTCACGCGCCTCTACATTGCGTGCGCGACGTCTCTCATCGGAAACAGAAATTTTGAGATGGCCCATGACGTGTTGCAATGTATGGTGAAGAGTTTTGCGGAAATCGGGAGGGTCAAAGAGGCCGTGGAAATGGTCATCGAAATGCACAACCAGGGATTGGTTCCCAGTACGAAAACGCTGAACTTGGTCGTTAGGATTGTGATAAAGATGGGTTTGGTTGAGTATGCAGAGAACGTGTTTGATGAAATGTGCGTGAGAGGGGTGCAGGCGAATTGTCTTAGTTACAGGGTCATGGTTGTTGGTTATTGTAGAATGGGTAATGTTTTGGAGGCGGATAGGTGGTTGAGAGCCATGATTGAGAGAGGGTTTGTAGTTGACAGTGCGACGTTTACGTTGGTAGTGAGGGAGTTCTGTGAGAAGGGTTTTGTGACCAGGGCGTTGTGGTATTTTCGTAGGTTGAGTGAGATGGGTTTGAGGCCTAATTTGATTAATTTCACATGTATGATTGACGGGTTGTGCAAGAGGGGTAGCGTGAAACAGGCGTTTGAGATGTTGGAGGAGATGGTTGGGAAAGGTTGGAAGCCGAATGTGTACACGCATACAACTTTGATTAATGGCCTGTGCAAGAAGGGTTGGACTGAGAAGGCGTTTAGGTTGTTTCTCAAGCTTGTTCGAAGTGAGAATCATAAGCCGAATGTGCTTACTTATACTGCCATGATTAGTGGGTATTGCAGGGAAGGGAAAATTAATCGGGCCGAGATGCTGCTGGGCCGGATGAAGGAGCAGGGATTGGCGCCAAACACAAACACATACACGACTCTTGTTGATGGGCACTGCAAAGCGGGGAATTTTGAAAGGGCGTATGAGTTGATGAATGTGATGAGTGAGGAAGGTTTTAGTCCCAACGTGTGTACGTACAACGCCGTTATTGATGGACTTTGTAAAAAGGGAAGGGTGCAAGAGGCTTGCAATGTGCTTAAGAGTGGGTTTCGTAATGGGTTGGAAGCTGATAAAGTTACTTATACTATTCTCATTTCTGAACATTGCAAACAGGGGGAAATTAAGCAAGCGTTGGTGCTGTTCAATAAGATGGTCAAGAGCGGTATTCAACCTGACATTCATTCGTACACTACGTTGATTGCAGTATTTTGTAGGGAAAAAAGAATGAAAGAAAGTGAGATGTTTTTTGAAGAAGCTTTGAGATTTGGACTTGTTCCTACAAATCAAACTTATACGTCAATGATATGTGGTTACTGTAAAGAAGGCGATTTGAGTTTGGCTTTTAAGTTTTTCCATAGGATGAGTGACCATGGTTGTGCTCCGGATGCTATTACTTATGGTGCTCTTATAAGTGGACTGTACAAACAGTCAAAGTTGGAAGAGGCTCGTGGATTGTATGATGCCATGATAGAGAAGGGACTTACTCCATGTGAAGTTACTCGAGTAACTTTGGCTTATGAATATTGTAAGATAGAGGACAGTTGCTCTGCTATGGTTATTCTTGAAAGGCTGGAAAAGAAACCCTGGATCCGGACAGTTAACACTCTGGTAAGGAAGCTAAGTAGCGAGAAGAAAGTGGGAATGGCAGCCCTATTCTTTCACAAGTTACTAGACTTGGATCCTCATGTCAATCGTGTAACATTAGCAGCATTCATGACTGCATGCTACGAAAGCAGTAATTATGCTCTTGTTTCTGATTTGTCTTCGAGAATATACAAGGAAAACCATTTAGCAATCAAAGTGACTAAATAGCACATTTATGATGTCTTTGAAGCTTTGTAAGCCTGGTTACATCTGGATCAATAACTCGTTGGATTTTGATGAAGTATTTGGGAAGTATACTTGCTGGAGATGTGAGATTTGTGGCATCTATATGCTGCTATCTGCATTAGATTACCGTGTTATTATGAACATCTGGAGTCATGAAGGGCCCCAATTATGTAATTCGCCAGGTAACACCTTACATTTACCTCTAGAGAGTTTGAAATCTGCAGACCTTCATTTCAAAATTAAGGTTTATTTATTTTTTTCATTCCCTTGTAGTTTGTCATTTGGTTTTCCATTCCTTTTCTTCTTGTTTTTGCTTAAGTGGAGCAAGAACAACAGATAGAGCAGCAAAATTAAGTTTGTACATGTCTTTCTTTTGATAATGATGAAGATTATAATTACCTACATCCTGCATAATGTGGAAACTCTTCTTGGCTAGTCAACTGTGCATCCGTTCTTTATTTTAGGGAAATGGATTTCTCAATTGGATTATCGGAAAATGGCGACCTCTTGCAGCTTGCTTGAGTGGTGGCACCAAAGACCTCTCACTTTCTATTTATAAGATCATATTTCGTTCAACTCCACCGCAGGTTTGCCAATTCAGAAACAATTCTTTGCTAAAATTGATTTAATCATAGAGAAAACTTGTTCTACAGCAACATATACAGCTGCTAAAAGATGGAGAGTTATCATGCCATGATTGTTATGATGATCTTTGCCTGCTAAATTCAAAGGTAATCTGATACTGTACCACAATTGATGATAGCTCATTAGAACTCAGTTGCATGCTGGTGTTGTGCCATTGTCAAGAGTCTCAAGACAACACACCATTTACTGCTGACAGGTATATAACATGCAAAGATGTTAAGTAAAGTGCTAGCTGATTTGTTCAGGTAAAGGATGATGTTGCTGATCTCCCGTGACGTCAAATGTGAAGAGTAAGCATATGATTGTATTGTATCATGTCTATTTTACATGCACCCTTTTTTCCCTGTATTTTTCTCTCAATTGTTTGTATTGTACCACTGCCTTTACAGTGTTTACAACCTTCATTCAGGATTGCTGTTCTTTTATTTATTTTTTACTTTTCTGCTTCTGTTTGTGCTAACATACAAAACATTGTATCTTTACGTTTTGGTGAACTAATTTTTATTCAACAAAGAAGAAAATAACCAAGAAGAGGAAGAAAAACCCAAATTTTCTTTAAGCTGGAGTTGTGTCCATTCTTGCCACGAGTCCAGGATATACAAAGATGGGCAAGAGTGATGATTGAAATTGTTAAAGATATTATTTATCAGATATCTTTTTAATAATTTCTTTTAGTATCATTCCTGGTCTCTTTACCTCTTTTTTTTATAGTTAAAAACATATCTTTTTAAGCACATGTTCAAAACTCAAACTACCTTATCTGTTTTTTCTTCTCAATAGATGTAACACCAACATATCCTATGCAATCCTTCCATTTTTTTTTTTTTAATTTTTACATTGTCATACATCTAGCTTAATATAACAATGCCATAAAACTTTATTGTGAGTTTGGTAAGGTCAAATAGTCCTTAATGTCTCTCTAGTTTAAGTGTCCAACTTGTATTCTATGCGTGACATCATTAGTTTCTCCATCATTTTGTATTATTAGTCAATGATACTTAAAACGTAGAACCCTATAATATAGGACCCTCACCCCCAATTTTTTTATTACTTCTAATTTTTTGTCTCTTATTTCTTGCTAATTGCAATGCTTATGCTCTCTTGTTTCTATATTAGCAGAAGTCCTTCGATTCCAAAAGCCCGTGAGTGATCGATGTTAACACAATCGTTAAATAAATAAAAGGGTGCAAGTTTAGGATAATTACTTTTCTTAACGTGCAAGCTCCACACTCAGTTTGAAAAAGGCTCTCACCCTCATATTTTAAATAAATACATATTCGATACGTTAACTTGGAAAATTTTAGCAAAGTCAGTAGTCCCTTTTCGAAATATCCGTGTTAATAATTTTTTTATAAGCCTCGCTCTATATTGAGTATTTGATAGATTAGTTAAACTTCAGTAAATTGAAGTTGTTAAGTAAGCAAGAGTAGCCGAAACAACAAAATAATTAATTATGTAATAAAACAAAAATTTCATTTAACAATGGCAGATTATAATAGATGGGAAGATGGTACATGTTGTAAATAACAGAAAACATATAACTAAATAATAATTACTATTAAGGGACCGACAAAGGAGGTAGAAACTTTTGAAATTTGGTTGATTTATGGAAGTATTCCCAACTCAATCTCACAAATAAAAAAGATGCATCACATAAATAATGGTTGTGTTTTAATTTTATTTTGTCAGGGTGAGTATGTATATAATTCTGACAAAAAAAATCACTTCATAACAAAAAAGTAATAAAGTTTACCATATTAATACCTTTATCAGCTGTCAATATTTTCTACTTATCTTACACTTTTGGAGTTTGTCATTTGGTTAGATGTAGGATGTCAATTGGTATAAAGAGAATTCTGAGAATGGAGGTGACACCTCTTGAAATGTCATGTGTAGGAAGCTCTTTGTTGATCAAAGGCCAATTTCAGAATTCAATGTACAAATTCCTTCCTCTTGCATACTTACCAAAGACAGTTTCATTAAATCCCACAATCCCTTGTTTTGAAATTTTAATTACTTTACTTGCATATTTATCAAAATATTTTTTATTAATTTTTGTCAACTAAAAACCAAATTTATATGAAACCTTGAAGAAACATTGCACATGATATGAAACAAGAAATACGTTCTTGGGTTCAAGAATAAGCACATGCATATGATATTGATAATTTTATTTTTGAATATATATATACACACTAATATTTAATCTTATTAAAAATAGTTGGAATCCTGACACCTTTTTTCCCTCTTCCGATCTAAAAGTAAGTTTACATTCATTTCACCTAGTCTATTATCTAACTTCTCACAATCGAAAATAAAGTTTAAAATTTGTAATTATAGTTTTGATAAGTGCAACAAGGATGGACCTATGCTTTCCTAAATGTAGGAAACACACTAGTATAGATATAGTATCAGAGTTTATTCATAGAAGTGTTGTTAAGTCCACGTGAAGATTAAAGACACTGGAAGTGAATTACATTATAGGCTTATATATAGGAGTGTGGAATAGAATTGAAATTGATATTAATAACTTGACTATTTTAGTTTCGATCATTTAATAAGATTCATTCACTTTTCAATACTGATTATTTTAAATCTTTCATATTTAAGAATTTTTAGGAGGTGAATAATGCATAATCATTATTTTCTCAAAGAGAGTTTATTTTACCCTTTGTCTAACTCAATATTTCTTCCTCAGTTTACTATAACCGAAAGCACATGACTTGTTTTTGGTATTTACAAACCAATTGTTTACCTTAGTATTTTGAAAATTATTATTTATGTTTATAAATATTAAGAAACAGTAACCTAATAACAGTTTTTTTCTTGGCTGAGAACCTGATCGATTTTATTATTGCCGCGTTGCCTATATTTTCTCGACAACAAGAGGAATCAAATCTTGTGTGCAGATTGTGAAGTGCATAACCAATAAATAAATTAATGGAGCTTCAAAGTTGAATAGAAAAATGAAAGGGTATTTTCACGTGTTATTAGTATAATAGTATAATAATTATTGATCACATCTTTATGGGACAAAGCAATGACATTTTAAACTCCCCAACACCACTCATACCCTTTCTGACACTTTTCTAACAGGGAATCCATTCAAATCAGAGTTTGTTTATATAAAATTAATTACAAATTAGCTCACCAATCTACACGTATTCTCAAATGCATAGTCATCATTTATAGGCTCTGAATATATAACAAAATGGTTACACGCGGATGCATAAATTTCGAGGTTATTGTTAAATAAAAATACTTCCTTATGATAATTTTCATTTATCTCATATCTTTAAGTTCATATGTAGAGTGTATTTTATACTTTGGCTTGTTGTTCCAAATATGCATGGTGTTGAGCTAAAGTTTGTTGATTGAGAAAGAACTTGAGCCTTAAACTATGCCAGTGTATGTGTTTATACATAGCAATTGTTTCTATTTATGGAATCCCATCACCCTACAATTTTGGATTGCTATTGATCACTATAACTTAAAAGAAAAAAGGAATTATGTTAAGGAATAGTATATATGTGTGTTGTATGAAACACATGAAGAGTCAGAGAATATTCTTTTTTTTTCTTGTACTAAAACTATCTAAATATGGCAAACTTTATGGATTGAAGTTTTATAACACATCATAATAGAACAAAAGAATATTTCTTACAATGTGAACTGGTAGACAGAAGTAAAGACAAAATAACGAGTAAAAATGCATGTGAGTAGAAATAATATGGACAATATAACAACATAGAACTAATATGATTTTGAGAAATCAAACATTAGACATAGAGAAAGTTTTTGTCCTGACACAACTTAAGACTTGATTTTAAATAACAAATACGTATAATAAAATAAAAGTTTGAATCGGACTAATTGCTTAAATTGTTGAGAATATTATATAGAATTCTCAAGACAAATTAGAATGGGAAGGAGAATATATGTAACCAAATGTGTTTAAATAAATAGAAAGTATTGGATAAATTTCTAAGGTGTTTTTAGTCCAAGAAGTAAAATAGTTCATTTGTACGCATCATAATGTATATTTTGTTGTTTTGATTATTGTACATATGATGTACCCTGTTCTGGAAAACCTAGAACATTTTTTATATATGCATATATCTACCATACGTGATTTTATATATGTCAAGACAAAAATCACAAGTATGTCCTAGAAATACCAATTAATACCTTGGAATATGGAAATTTTGTGAACTCGTGGTGCAGGTTGTAATACTGGGTCAGACTATACCTCGTAAGTGTATTCCATATGCCACAAAATTTATAAAAAGGTACAACAACATAGGTTCACAAGTGTAAAGCCAAAAGAAAATGGAAAAAAATAAATAAATATAAGATATGAAATTTAAGTCTTGGCATAGGGGACTCTCTTGTTTCATATAAAAATAGAGTGAATATATCGTACATATATTATAGGATATTGTATATACTCTATTTTATATCCTAAATAAGTTGAAGCACCCTAATTATTTCATATATTTTATAAATTTTTTATTAAAAAAATCTGTAAATGAGGAGTTATTTCGTCCAACCTTCCTTTAAAGATTGTTTTCATGAAATTTCGTACGTTGCTCTACGTGCCATTTATGGATTTTTCTCAATAAACTAATCGCAAGGCCACCATGTGATGATTATTATTATTACTTTTTTTTTTATATACATAAAATCCCCAAGCGAGTGGGAATTTTAGTATATATTGTTTCACGCCAAAAAAATAACAAACCTTTAGTTTCTTTTGGCATGTGTCGTTATTATATATAGATAAAGATACCTTATAAATTACTTTTAGGTTAATAAAAAAAAAGTGTAGTATGAACTATGCAAAAGAAAATATCAATCTAGATTTGAATGTAAAATAATACAAATAACACTCCTATAATTTAATCTATTTTTTTATAAAAAATGGTTCAATCCCTCTACTCAATAAATGATAAAAGTATATTAGTTCAGCATAAAATGTGATTGATAAATCACTAAATTATAACTGCACCTTAGATAGGCAATAATCTATTTTAAAAATAAATCAGCCTAACTAGCAACGAGAAGTCATGTGGTTAAAAGTTATTTGTTGAAGTATAGATTGAAGGTAATTTAATTAATTTAGTATTTATTTTGGTATATTTTTGGAGTTTTGAAATATATAAAAAAAAGAGTTTATCGAATGAATCACATTTGCATATGTCAAAAGTTTATTAAAAAGAGGGACTGGTAGAAAGTTCATAAATGGACAATTATAAGTTCAATTAATTTTTTTTGAAGAGTTGTACATTTATGTATCTATAAGATTATTTAATGTTTTTAATGAACTGGATTCAAATTACATTAGTGCAAGTTATATTATTAAAAGTGATTATTTAATCTCAAATCCTATACTATATATAGTTATAATTGATGCTTAAGTTGGTAAGAAAATATACTCTCTCTCTCTCTCTCTCTATATATATATATATATATATATATATATTTATTTATTGACTGCAACACCTGACAGAAAACTGGCCGGATAAGTATGAGATTTAACATTATAAATCAACAAATCCATGCCCCCAACAACCTTTAAAATAACCTTAAAGTAGTTATAATTAAAAAATGAACTGTGTTTGAATAAATACAATACTTTCAACGGATATGCTACCATCGTATTTTAAAATAAAAAGCGAAAGGTTCGATGCGAAATTGTGCCCTCTTCTCCTATTTTGGGGGGAAACTAGCAAAGCTAGGTCAAGTGCTCAATATTAGTTTATGTTTTATTAACTTTATATCACATCATAAATTAAGAAATGGGGACATACTATACTTAAAATAGATTTTCCTAGCATGAATATTGTTTGTATTGTAACTTACTTAAAATAAAAAAAATAGTAAGGGATAGACTAAACTTAATGGGTGTTGGGTTTTCATTTTCCGGAGAAAGGACTCTGATTTTAGTCCTCTCTCTATATATGTATTAAAGAATAAAGTTTTGAAAAAAGAGTTTGGAGCTTCAATGCATTGTCCATCTTCTTATATTCTCTAATTTATGGATTTTATTTTCATTTTACTATGTGTTTATTGATTTCATTTGGTTAGGATGAGTAATCCCTTTTAGATATGAAATATGGAGATTTAAGTCCATATTTGAAGTAATCTATTTTTTAATCCTCTTTTTAATGCGTTTTCTTTCATTGATATCCATTTAAATGTCCTCATGTTTTTATAATACAAAGGATGTTGGGTATATGTGTGACTATAGCTATGGTTTTTGTTCAGAGAAAAAAAGTTATCCACTAATTAATTGAGTTTTGCCTAAGTAATTGGTTAGCATTCGGCGTTTGATTATAAGATCTATGAATTATTATGTCTTGATACCCACTCCATGTATCAATTCATACTAGTATCATTTTAATTGGATTATCTACGCTAATCATGTTTAGAAAGGTATATCAGCAAGCGAAACATTTCAAAGTGTTTTAACAAATTAAAATTGTGGCATGCTAGGATACTCTTAATCAATTGATCAAAAATGTATTTTAATTAGTTATACTTTCAAAATATAACTTTAATCTATTTATACTTTTTTCTCAATAACAAAAAATAAAATAAATAAAAGGAATATTTAGGATGCTACTTTTACATACCTAAAATTATACAAGCTAAGATTAACAGTGTGCCTATACAAACAAAAGATAATATGACAAAATTATAAAATATACACAAGTTCCAAAAGATGACAGAAGAATAACATTATTCCCTCCTTGTGGCCCTACTATTCATACCTCTTTTAGAGTATAGTATTGTAACAATTCCCTACACCTACTACTCACACAACATGAACCAAACCTTGAATGTACATAATGACAACATCAAAAGCCTTTAATGAGTAAAAATCTATTAGGTTGAAAGTAGGAACGAATGCAAGAACTAGGGTTCCTCTTTGTTCTTATGCAAAGATAGGAGAGATTAGGAGTGGCTTCTTATTAAAATGGTTTAGGTTTAACAACAAAAGTACATTCCTAAGCCAATCTGCAAACACATTTGTTCAAAATTTAGAAGATTTTATTGACTATAGTTAAATGGAACTGATATAGATGTTGACGTGGCTGCTACTGATGTTGCTGATGTGGCCGATGTGGCCGACGTTTCTGATATGGCTGGTGGTGGGTTACGCCAGGAAAACGCAAGAAAAGGTCAAGCTCCAAATTAGTGGGTTTTGTTTGTGGCTGAGAAGTGGGAAGAAGCATTATCTTAGCATTATCTTTAGATAGTTGTTTGTTATTCTGTTTGGGTTGGTTATTCTCCCCATGTTGCATTTCAATTAACTTAGTATAAGTAGCATATCTTGTATTCAGTACGAAATTATTAATCAGAAATTTCATTTTGTTGAACATTCC
>Ga0209700_108485_pt1 | contig 13100 bp, 5 predicted proteins | sample SiratroredBW_FD_187528 | JGI IMG/M metagenome (GOLD analysis project Ga0209700, IMG submission 187528) | Root nodule microbial communities of legume samples collected from California, USA - Siratro red BW (SPAdes) (version 2) | ecosystem: Host-associated > Plants > Roots > Nodule | place: USA... | reverse complement strand
TATATATATATATATATATATATATATATATATATATATATATATATATATATATATATATATTAAAAGGAAAAAAATTACATGGTTTCATATCCTGTCTTTCTATATTACTATGCTTCTATAATGTTATGCTGAGACTATTGTGTAGATTTAGAGGTTTTATGTAACTTTACAATAATAATTACTTTTATTTAACCTTGTTATTTATGTTATTAAAATATATTTTTTCAATTAATCTTAATTATATTTATTGACCACAATTTTTAATTTATAAATAAGATTATTTTTTAATCAATAATATTTAATAAATTAATATGGTTAAATTTAAGTAATCCATTTTAGAAAAATAAAGAGAGACTACAACACTATTTCTTCTCCTCCTTTAAAAATAAGAAATGAAATCATACATACACATAGCCATTATTTACACTTTCAAACTCCATGTATGTTAAAAAAAAAACCTTGTAATATGATACTAGGTGGACAACAGGTCAACCACAAACAATAATTGAATAAACCACAAACCACAATCAATCACTGGTATTAGTTAACTGACAGAGAACATAGATGTGTGTCAATCCAACTTCAGTGTAGATACCAACTTTTGTCATCACACGCACTATTCTTCTTTTCTTTCGCTTTTTCTATGCTTCAAATAACATCTAAGTGAAGCCTTACCTTACCAATGAAACACCTACACAAATAATTTAGTTTAACAGTATTAATCATAGCTTTCCAGAGTTTAAACGTTTTAAGCAATAAATGTGTGGTGTCCTTGAAACTTCAATTTTATATTGCACACCTTTTCCTAATTTCCTCCTTCTATACGTTAATTACTCAAATTTTATTTTGTGTCAGCCAGTGATCTCATTCCACCACTGAAGATTGTGCTTCTGGGACTCATTACTCAGCTAGTTTTGGAAGGTTTTTTGATGGTATCACTAGAAAATCAAGAAAGAAAGTTATGCTATGGAAGAATTGCATGGTTCATTTTTCTGTGTTTTGTGATGAGGTTCTTCATAGGCATTATAGGTAAATCTATATCTCATAATCATATTGGTTAGTCAAATTTTAACCACAATTAATGTAATGAAGTGTGATTTTCTTCACAAGAAACTAATGAAGCATGTGGTTCAATGATGGTTTACATTTCTGCAAGGTTAATATAAGTCACTTAACACGGCCCCTATTATCGAATCATAATGAGTTAGCTAATAATATGAATTCACATTTAGTTTAAATTGGGAAGATCTAAAAGTATATATTTCGCTAGTAATAGTTTTCATTTTCATTTATGCATCCAGATTCACAGTCATATAATAACATTCATAAATATACTTTCAGTTTTGATTCCAAAGATAGCCTTAATTTTATCATACCATTTATATTTTGGGCGAAAGGGGTTGAAGGAGTTTGAGAAAGCACGTGGAGGAGGTGACATTAAACATCTTTTTTCAATAACATAAAACTTAAAAGGTAGTTTTATAAAAAATTATTTTATATTTATAATTTCAATCACTTTAAATTGATTTTAATTCTTCATTTAATATTGAACTATTATTTTAAATTTTAGTATAAAGCCATGTTTGTCTCCTTTTCTCATAAGTGTAATATTCATTTTAAAAGTTAAATGTATTTAACTACTTTTAAAAATCTTGATTCTTTTTAATTTGAGATAAAATGGTTCATTTTCATGAACTTAAGGAAAATGTCATTCCATATAAGTTTTTTCTATCTTTAAAGTATTTATTGATTTATTTCTCCATATCAATATATAGGTCAAATATAATTTCATCTCTCTTGTAGTTTAATAATATAATTTTAGAAGAATTATCATGCTTATTCATTATTCATCATACTTTCTGTTTCAAATTTATGATAGCACGATAGAAATTGCTTTCTATACTTAACAAATTTTTCATATATCAATAATGTCTTTACTATTTTTATTTTAAAATTTATTTATTAAATAATTTTTTCTCTCTCACATGCCAAATCATAGATAAATATAACGAAGGAATAACTGTTAATTTTTCTTTTTCTTCATAAATATTAACAAACTTTCTTGATAAATAATAAAAAATAATCTTATAAATATTAATAAATATCTGTATTTTTTTTAAACCAATATTAAATTAGTTATCACAAAACTAAATATTTGAAAATAATTTATTGAACTAAAATTTTAAAATTAATCATATTTAATTATAAATATCTTACTAGAATCCAATATTATTTTTATTATTGTTAAGAAAAAATAAAAATATATCATATTTTTTAAAAGGTAACGTACATGTAATATAGATGTTTTTTTTATATGTGAAAAGAAGAAAAATTATTTAATACATAAATTTTAAAATAAAAATAATAAAGATATTATTGATATATGAAGAATTTATTAAGTATAGAGAATAATTTGTATAGTGGAGAAAGTAACTGCCTAAATTTATTTAAGAGAATTTTCGAATTTATTTAACTAAGACAAATATATCTTTGGTGACTTTTTTAACCGTTTATAACTTTTTGCAATTACAGAGGTGAATTAAGCACAAATCAGATCATTACTCCTATTAATTTTTTTTATATCGATTGTTAAAGAGAATAGTGTATAAAATGATATACATGATTATTCTACCCCAGTAATAGTAAACGAGTGTCTAAATAAAGGGTAAAACACACTTATGACCAAAATTTTTAAAATAACAAAATAGAAACTATCTTTTAAATTTAAAATATTGAATTCAGATATTTGATTAGAATATAAATTAAATTATTCAATAAAATACTAACAAAATGAGTTTATCACAAAATTGGATATGAGATATATAATATCAATTTTAAAAACTAACCAGATGTGATATGTTTTTACATTTACAATAATTTTATAAATTATGTAAAAAGTCTCAATAATTAATGTAAAGAAGTATATAATCTTGACATAATGATCGTGTTTTGAGTCTTGTGGCAGTTAGCATTTGTTAGTCGGCAAAGACATAATCAAGCATTTTGTTTTAGGTACAGCTTACATCACTGCTAATTTTATGGCCTTTTGTTTTATTCTTCAGTTCCGTGTGCAACTTCATCAAACTGTTATGCCAACCAAACACCAAGGAACCTTTTACTTTCATATTTTTAATTAAAATCGATAAATGATTTACAGTTAAATAATTATCATATCATATGGCAACAAATATATATAGTCACAAAATGTTCATATATTAAGGGTATTGTGTTTCATTTACTTCTTTCGCATTGGGTTTAAAAACTTTTTCTAAACATAAAAAAAAAAAAAAAAAAAAAAAAAAAAAAACCAAGTGGACCTTTTAAATTTTGAAGATATACATACTTTTTTGGTCTTTATTTCTTTAGGTTTTAAAAATAATAGGAACCTCAACGAAAGGTAGTATTCCATGGGATCACATTCAAATTATGTTTTTTTTTTTTTACTAATTTTCATATTCAAACTATTAATCAAAGATGTTACTAAGAAAAGTTTATCATCAAATCATTAAGAAAACTATCTAAAATTTATCCCACAATTAATGTGTTAGTGCAACCTTTTAACCCATTGTCCCCATTATGATTCTATGTTATAAGTTTACTTTTTTAGGGCACAAACTAAAAGGGTGAATTCGTAGTCACTAGAAATTGTTTAATTTATAGTCAGTAGAAATTGTTTAATTTTAATAAAGACCTATTATATGTATCTAGATTAATCAAATTTTAGCCAACGTACTTAAAAACAATAATCATAAAAAAAATTGAAACTAAAACCAAAAATTGTTAAAACTTATATGAAAATCAGAACATATGAAATAAGTAATTTTAACCACTTCAGTCATCACCACGTTTAGTAATCTACATAGCAGTTAATGAGCCACTTAATGAAATTAGTCAACTCAAACAGAAATAAATCTGTTATATAAGGATAATTTTTTTTACTATTGTCCTAAAAAATATTAAAATGTTTTATATGAAAAATATATTCCAATTTAGTGTGTGTATATATTGTGTAAGGGGTCCACTGCTGAAAGGGATAATTAGGTCCATGAAAAACATGATTAGGGAGTGTGACAGTGGGAACATTGCTGTGTACCGAATTCAAACCTTCATTACAACATCTTTGTCCACTGTCTCTACAGTGATGGTATGTTGTGAGAATGGTATTATATGCATTGCATCATGGAGGCAAATATTTTAGGTTTTCCCCAGCCATATTTTTCAACACCACTTTAACTCTGGCCAAGAAAGTCCAGTCAAAAAGAAGAATACCCAACTAACATTTTGTAAATTTGTTGGCCATTGATGATTCATCATAATCATTCATTGGAAAGTGATAAGAGCACCTTCCTCATATCTCAATGCTAGGACTCACTAATGCTTTAGATGAGGATGCACTCTGTTCAAATTTTACCTATATCTGCTCAATGCTACTCAATTCAATCAATAGAGGTCCTCCCTAGGTCTAAGTTTTAACAGTAATCGTTGCTATCCTTTGTGGAAAATCTTGTCCAAGTCCAAAAGTATATGATACAGAAAATGTCATTATGTAAAATCCTATATCTAGAGAGGACAGTTCAGCAAGGAGTTTATGCAATGGTCCTGGAATAACATGAGGAGATTCTAATCCAATCATTCATAGTCATCGATCCATGATAGGAGAGAGATGAGAATTTTATATTTTAAAAAAATAATATGAATAAAAATGATATCTGATATATACAAAATTCCTCACCAAGGTTTGGTTGATTAAAACATCTATTAGCAGTTAAGATATGGTAAAAAATCTAAAACTCATGTGGTTGGCATGAATTAGTTAAACTGCTAGTGTACGAAATGTGAGTTTAATTGTTGTCAGTGTGAATGAAATACAGAAAGCAGGTAAAAGGAACATAAATATTATTTATAAATAAATTGAGACTAGCATACAGAGTGTTTAGGATGGATTTTTTCAGGCTAAATAATGATTTGACAATTTAAAATAATAAATTTCGAAAGCACTAATAATTTTGGACAAAATAGTCAAAAAGGGCAGCAGAAAGTATGTAACTTGTACAGTGACATTCTGGTTGTGACAGACCCTTGAAAGGTACTGGATCAAGAGTTTCAAAAGGTGCCTTTTTGCGTTCAAAGTTCAAACTTTTAGACCACCCCTCTATATCTGTGTGAAGTTCAGTGTTCAGACTACAGAGGAATTTGGAGCCCATCTTATTATTTTCAACCACTCCCTTTTTGTTTTTTCGGCTTCACGTTGACCTAGAGTCTTGCACATTTGTCTGTGGCCTCAAATTTTCTAATCATTTTCGGTGATTACTGTATTCTCACCCATATTTTAAATTTCACAATTCAATTTTTTTCTATGTTTGTGGTTTATTTCTTACATATTTTAATCAATAATTATCTAAAGCACCGCTCTATTTTTTTTTCTCAAATCCTGTAAGGAAGATGATAAATTTTCTTGGATCAATTTTACAAGTATAACATAATTAATAGGTTAAAATGGACTTCATCCTCTTTAACCTTTTAAATGAGATTTAACTATTGTTTTTTCACTTTATAACCAGAAAAATTTGTAATTTCCATCTAAATGTTTAGTTTTCATGTACATTTGACATTTGTTTTTACATGATAAATGTTTTTGTACTATAACTTAGGTTAATATGGTAGGATTAAGATTTAATTGGTTCAAAATAAATTGAATAAACTTGTGCAAAATTAATAATTAAAATAAAAATTTGAAATTCAAAAGTATGAATATAAAAATTGCTGGAAATTAAATAAGAGAATTAAAATCACATATTAATTATTTAAGAAAAAATTGATAAATTGATATAGTAGTTATAAATTCTACTCAAGTGCAACAATACTAAATTTTATCCTAAATTTACATATATAGACATACACACACTTGCACACACTCAACAGTCAAAAATGACTTTTGCAATGATTACATTTTTCACTGTTTATATAAAACCATTATTCAAGAAGAGGAATAAGCTTGATGCAGTTCCATTGTGTTTAAATTTTTTCAAAATTTTTCTGTGCTTCAGAAAGCTCTATTGGGAACATTGTAAGTGTTTTCATAACAAATTAGAAGAGTGCACATAGTGCACATACACCGATAGATGTTGGTCCTCTCTAGTGAGTGACCCAATGATCAAGTTGATTATTAATAAGATAATTTACCTATCTCAGGTAGGAGTGTTTGTTTGACAAAGAATACTCAATTTTATCTAGGAGATTAGGTTTAAAGAATACTCGATTTTAACCATGAGTGAATGTGTTCAAATAATACTCACTTTTAGTTAGGATTGACTGAGTTCAAGAACACTTAATTCTATCTAAGTGGTTAAATTCAAAGAATATTTGATTTTAGCTAGGAGTAGCCAAGTCCAAACAATATTCAAAGGGTTAGTCAATGGCTACATTCCCAAATACTCAAGGGTTAGTTAGAAGTGACTGCATTCCTAAACAATACTCAAGGAGTTAGTCAGGAGTGCTGACTAGGTTTCCAAACAATACTCAAGAGTTAGTTAGGAGTAACTAAGTTGGCAAAACAATATTCCAAGGGTTAATTAAGAGCGGCTACGAGCCCAAATACATTGTGTAACTCAAAGAATACTTTACATCTTATTGTTGTATTAAGGTAAGAGGAAGAGTCATTGTGAAAATTAAGTTTTTGTGAAATTACTTTAAACAAGTGAATCTTTTTAATGAAAAGTTATGTCAAGAGTGAATTAGTAACTGTTTTGGTAAAGAATACTTAGTTTTAGGCACAAGTTATTGAATTCAAAGAATACTCAATTTTAGTCAAGAGTGGTTGCCTTCAAAGAATACTCAGCTTTAGTCAAGAGTGGTTGAGTTTAAATAATAGTTGATTTTAGTGAGGAGTGATTGAGTCCAAATAATACTTAAGAGTTTAGTCAAGAGTAATTAGGTACCCAAAAAATACTCGAGCCCAAAGAATACTCATATTGTATTCACAACATTGAAATTTAATATGTTGATTAAGAATTCAATGTAATATGTTGAGTTAGATGAACCCATATAAAAATATTGTGTATTACTCTTTTCCTTATCTCCTTTACTTTGCATGTTATTGTCGTTTGTATAAACTGTAAGAGGTAAAATCACCGTGAAAATTAAGTTTTTAAAACATCCTTCTCTTAAATAAGTGAATATTACATTTGATGTATATCATAAGATGCAATCCTTATTAAGAAAATCATTAACAAATCACTTGTTATATATAAACTATCATTTGAATCATTAGGCCATATTCACGAAAAGTTTCAAAATAATTATAAAAATACAATTAACCACCTTTTCTTGTGTTTTTCCAATTTTTTACAATTTTTTTTTATTTAGTGTGTAGAGTTGAATATTTAGTGTAAGTTTATTAGTACATTAAATTTGGCTAAATTTAGAGCTTAATGTTTTAAAAGTTTAGTTATAGACTAAATTTTATTAAATTAAACTATAAATACATTTAATTAATCTTATATTGGTTGTAGGCTACATTTGAAGTATGTCTTCCGAAAAAAGCTCACATGACATCTTTTATATGAATTTTTCTCTACATTGTGAAAAGTATTTATAATGTTTTTTTGTAATATTTGTAATAACATTTAATAGTTAGTTGTATAAGTTGGATTCTTTTAAAAGAGAACTAGGGAGAATTGACACTAACAAATCTATATAAAAAATTATAACACAAATTTCAACTTAAGACAATAAGATTAGAGGTTTTTTTATATGTTATTTATCGTGCTTATTTTTATTTAATATGATATTTTCCAATTTATATTTGAATTTTTCACAATCTCTTCTTTAAGTACAAATTTTTTCTTTGTATATTGGAACATTCTCCCTTAATCACCAAGATACATTATTACACCAATAAATCACAAATAACTTTATATAAAAAATTATACCATCCATTTTTAATTTAAAATCTTAAATAAATCCGATTGTAATTTTTCTTTTTATATATCATTTATCTTATTTACATTAAATTGTACAAATGCCTAAAATAATGATTTGAAATTTCTGATCTTCACCTGTGTTTTTGGTGGAGTAGATTAGAAAAAACTCATGGCAGAAAAAATAAATTAGTTTAACGAATACTTTCATTTATAAAATGCATCAACTAAGACAAAATCTAACCCACCTAAAATTTCATGGAAATGATGCCTACCTATAATCATTATCCGAATATTTGAATTTGCAAAGTTAGAAAGTATATCCAACAACTAATGGTCACAAAGAAAAGGAGAGAAAGAAAGGGAAAAAGGAACTGTTTTTCTAGAAAGCAAAGAACGGGAGGTAATGTTTTTGCGAATATATTCTATTTTAGACGTGTCGTGTATAAATGTTTGCATTACTGAAGTTGAAATTCTTTGGAGATTTTTACTAAATATAAAGCTAAAACTGTAAGTTTCATATCTTTTTACCAAGGTGGAATTCCGTGTCTGTATGAAAGTAACAATACAATTGTCCTTGCATATCCTTTTCTGGGTGTGGACCAAATCTACAGGCTCAAGCACAAAGGTCATCCCTGTTGCCCTCCCATTCTTCCAATCTTAGGCAAATAATTGACACTCTATTGTCCACTCAGCAGTTGGGAATTCATTATCTCTGTCTCTAACTTAATTCAGTCAAACATGCACGAAATAATGATTAAGAAAAGGCAAACCCTGAAAAGCATTTTAAGATTAAGGTTGAAATTTTAAAAGTATTTTTTTTTATAAAATATGTAATTTACAGATTAATAAGACACTAAAAGGTAGTTTATTCATGTTTACCTGAATTCCATAATTAAGATATTTAGTTTGGATATAGAATACTATCATGTTATCTCATAGAATAATACTAATTAAGTACTATCTAGAATTTCTATATACTTCTTGGTTGAAAGAAAGAAATATAATATTTGTTTTATCTCATGAAGCATTTCTTATTATATGAGAGAGAAAAAAAAATTATTTGTTGGGAAGTGAAATTTTAGATTCTGTTTACTACAGATTCGAACATAAAATTCCAGTAGGAATAGGATCTTCTTGAAGCTAAATATCCATGCAAGGCATAACCACTGATCTTGCCCGAAAAAAAACCTTGAAAGAGAGAACACAGCAGAAGAGGAGATCCAAGTATCCATGCTCCTTCATTCACAGCTTAAACTAAAAAAATAGGAAAATAACAAATCATGCCATAGCCATGCTACATTTTGAACTGGTGTGTTCATGTGTTTCCCTCTTCCTTCACTTTCTCCACGTCTCAAAATAACTCCCATAATCACACGCAATACGAAAACAACCATGCTTCACCATAGCCAGCGACTACTTTTCTTTCTGCTTCTCTTTCTCTCTCTAAACCTCACTCTATCTCTAAACCAAGACGGTCTCTTCCTCCTCCAGGCCAAGCTCCAACTCTCCGACCCCACAAACGCCCTCTCCGATTGGAACCACCGTGACGCCACCCCATGCAACTGGACCACCGTCACATGCCACGCCGCCACCGGTGCCGTCGCCTCCCTCAACCTCTACAACTTCCAGCTCTCCGGCCCCGTCCCCGCCGCCGCCCTCTGTCGCCTTCCCTCCCTCGCCAACCTCTCCATGGCCAACAACAACCTCAACGGCACCCTTCCCGCCACCGCGTTCTCCACCTGCGCCGCCCTCCGACACCTCGACCTCTCCCAGAATCTCATCTCCGGCCCCATCCCCGACTCCCTCGCCCTACTCCCCGCACTAGAAACCCTCGACCTCTCCTCTAACAACTTCTCCGGCGAGATTCCGGCGAGCTTCGGCCAGTTCCGCCAACTCCAAAGCCTCTCCCTCGTCAGCAACCTCCTGAACGGAACCATTCCCTCTTCCCTCGGCAACGTTTCCACGCTTAGAACGCTTCATCTCGCTTACAACGTTTTCTTCAACGCAGGTCCGATTCCTCCTTCTTTGGGGAACCTCACGAATCTCGAGGACCTCTGGCTGGCAGGGTGCAACCTTGTGGGCCGCATTCCACCTTCTCTGGGAAACTTGACAAAGCTTACAAACCTCGACTTGTCCATGAACAATCTCGTCGGAAACATACCTGAACAACTCGTGTCGGGTTTGCGCAGCATTGTACAAATCGAACTCTATGAGAACGCGCTCTCCGGCGCGTTGCCACGCGCCGCTTTCTCCAACCTTACTAACTTGGAACGATTCGATGCCTCCACGAACGAGTTGAGTGGTACGATTCCGGACGAGTTGTGCAGATTGAAGAAACTCGGGTCGCTCAACCTGTTCGCTAATAAACTCGAGGGGACTTTGCCGGAGAGTATAGTGAACTCGGAGAACTTGTACGAGTTGAAGTTGTTCAACAACTCCCTCACTGGGTCGTTGCCTAGTGGGTTGGGTAGAAACTCAAAGTTGCAGAGTTTCGACGTTTCGTTTAATAGATTCTCCGGCGAGGTTCCGGCGAGATTGTGCGGCGGGGGAGCGTTGGAGGAGCTGATTCTGATTTACAATTCTTTTTCCGGGACGATCCCGGAGAGTCTCGGGGAATGCAAAAGTTTGAGAAGGGTTCGGCTTAGGAACAATAACCTTTCTGGGGTTGTGCCGGAGGGGTTATGGGGTTTGCCCCATTTGTATTTGTTGGAGCTTGTTGAGAACTCTCTTTCTGGGTCGATTTCTAATGGGATTTCCGGAGCGCGGAACTTGTCAATTTTGTTAATTTCGGGAAATAATTTTTCTGGGTCGATTCCTGAGGAGATTGGTGAATTGGCTAATCTTGGAGAGTTTATTGCGAGTAATAATAGTCTTACTGGTCGGATTCCGACAAGTGTGGGTGGGTTGAGTCAGTTGGATAGGCTTGTCCTCAGAGACAATCAGCTTTCTGGAGAGATTCCTGCTGGTGTCGGTGGTTGGAAGAAGCTCAATGAACTTGACTTGGCGAATAATAGGTTGTATGGGAGTATTCCTAAGGAGTTATTGGACTTGTCTGGGCTTAATTATCTTGATCTTTCTAGTAATCGGTTATCTGGTGTAATTCCAACTGAGCTGCAGAATTTGAAGCTGAACTTGTTGAATTTGTCGAACAATCAGTTTTCTGGGGAGATTCCTCCTCTTTATGCCAATGAGAATTATAGAAAGAGTTTTCTTGGGAATCCGGGTCTGTGCAGTTCTCTCTCTGGTGTGTGTCCAAGCGTGGATGAGAACGAGGATAAGAGCAGGAAATACGAGTGGATTTTCCGGTTCATATTTGTGCTTGCTGGGATTGTGTTAATAGTTGGGGTGTCTTGGTTCTACTACAAATTCCGGGACTTCAAGAAGATGAAAAAGGGGTTTCACATTTCAAAGTGGAGGTCGTTTCATAAGCTGGGGTTTAGTGAGTTTGAGGTTGTTAAATTTCTAAGTGAGGACAATGTCATAGGGAGTGGAGCATCTGGGAAGGTCTACAAAGTTGCGCTGAGCAATGGTGAGGTGGTGGCTGTGAAGAAATTGTTCGGAGCACCGAACATGGTACATGGATCTGTTGATTCTGAGAAGGATGGATTTGAAGTTGAGGTTGAAACACTCGGTAAGATTCGGCACAAGAATATTGTGAGATTATGGTGTTGCTGCAACAGTAGAGATAGCAAGCTCTTGGTTTATGAGTATATGCCAAATGGGAGCCTAGCTGATTTGCTGCATAGTAGCAAGAAAGGCTTGCTGGATTGGCCCACGAGATACAAAATTGCTATCGATGCTGCTGAGGGGCTCTCATATTTGCATCATGATTGTGTCCCCCCTATTGTTCATAGGGATGTCAAATCTAGCAATATCTTACTAGATGATGAATTTGGAGCAAAAGTAGCCGATTTTGGAGTGGCCAAAATCGTGAAGGGAGCCAACCAAGGTGCAGAATCCATGTCTGTGATTGCTGGATCTTATGGTTACATCGCACCAGGTACAACCTTAAACTTGTATTATGTGTTCATTTATATGCATATTTAAGTATCTGCATAGATTTAATTGGATTTGGTGGTTAAATTTTTTGCAGAATATGGTTATACTCTTCGGGTGAATGAAAAGAGTGACATATATAGTTTTGGTGTGGTAATCTTGGAGTTGGTAACTGGGAAGCCCCCTCTTGATCCAGAGTATGGGGAAAAGGATCTTGTGAAATGGGTTTACTCTACATTGGATCAAAAAGGACAAGATGAGGTGATTGATCCCACTTTAGATACTGAATATAGGGAAGAAATGAGGCAGGTACTGAGCATAGGGCTTTTTTGCACTACCTCTCTTCCTATAACCCGTCCTTCAATGCGCAGAGTGGTGAAAATGCTGAAGGAAGTAACTGCACCTGTACTTCCCAAATCCTTAAGTGGAAAACTCTCTCCTTATTTTCAAGAAGAGGCCTCTGATACTGATCATCAGGGAAGCTTAGTTTGAGCTTCATAATCAAAATAATCAGCTTTAATTTTCTCTTCAGCTTTGGCTAATTGGTATTAAAAGTTAGTTTTTGTTTGGGCAATAGTTCTTGAAACAACAACTGTAGGAAATGCCAACAAACTCTCTAATTGCAATCGTATTATCTTCTTAAATTCCAGCTAAAAATGGTATATGATATTCTCACTAGAATATATTATCTTCTACTTTGCATTAAACTGTAATATAATATTTTTGCAGGAAATTCTTCTATGCCCATCTTTATCTCTCCATGTCTAGTTGCTTTGCCTGTTTATTTATTTCTGTTGGCCTACTCATTAATAGCACTGCCAATTTGCAATAGAAATGGCCAAATATCCAACCCTCATTCCTATAGTATTGACTCTGCAGATGATATCAATACTTGTGTACAAAATTTAAGAAAAATATTAGAAAGATATTTTCTGTCACATTCTTTCAATATATTTTAATTAAAGTCGATTAGAAATCAAAGGAGTTTGATGAATCTTCTATTCAATGAAGTTACTTTTTGATTTTATAATTTTGAATAGATTTTAATCCACGACAGAGAATAAAAAAAAAATAGATACAGTTGTTATAAGACACAAATATATTAGAAAAAAGTATTAAAAATATATTGTTATCATTCCTTAAAATTTAAATATTGTTTTTTTTTTTTTTTTTATTTTT
>Ga0209700_108484_pt1 | contig 13102 bp, 12 predicted proteins | sample SiratroredBW_FD_187528 | JGI IMG/M metagenome (GOLD analysis project Ga0209700, IMG submission 187528) | Root nodule microbial communities of legume samples collected from California, USA - Siratro red BW (SPAdes) (version 2) | ecosystem: Host-associated > Plants > Roots > Nodule | place: USA... | reverse complement strand
ATTGCTGAATCTAAGTCTTGGGTATTGGATTAGATGTTAGTCTCTGGTAGGGGCATACTTAATTGGTTTTCAGGAAGACGATAGGTCAATGTGTGGCCTATATGTGTGATATGGTCTATGTGTGGCCGATATGTATTGATGTGGTTCATGTGATATCTTTATGTATGACGTTTGACATGAGTACTTGAAATGAAAACGGAAAACTTGTATTGAAACTTCATATGCTAGACTTTAAAGAAATTCTTATGACTGAGATATTCTGTTCTATTTGCATATATTTAGTATTGAAACTTATATGTTAATCTTTTAAGAAATTCTTGTGAATAGCTAATATGGTTTGCTCTTTATTTATGTATTGATTATATTATAAAATTTTATTTTCACTAGCTTACCCTTGCTTTTCTTGTTGTTTTGTAAACTGCGATGATTGTACTATGTACATGAGCAGATATAAATGCAGATGCCGGAGTATGTGAAAGAGTGTATACTTTATTTTGGAAATTTGATTCTTTTGTTAGATTCACTGTATGTTAAACAATATACATTTTTGGGATGTTACAGAAAGATAAAATTAGTTTCTTTCTAAAACTTAAATGTTTAATATGTTTTTAATTTTTGAAAAGTTAGTGAATTTCGATTATAATTTTTATAACATTTTTTTCATTCTTTTGAAATTTAAAATAATTATTTGTTGTCTTTATAAATGGATGGATTTTAGTAATAGTCACTTAAAGTACTTTTATTTTTATTTTCGTTCCTCAAAATTTCAAATTACTATTTTTAATTTCTAAAAACTATTTAAAAAATAACATATTTCACTTAGAATTTTCATTTCAACATATAAATATAATAATAGAGGTGCAATTTCTTGAAACAAAATGTGAAAAGAAAAGAAAAATTGTTAATTCATCATGATGATTATTATTGGAACATATCTATAATCACATTAATAACGTTGTTTAATGTACTAGCAGTCCCTATCCAATAAATTTGAACATAAAAAGTTTGTTTCACATTAGATTGCTTGAGTCTAAAGTCAATGTTTGTCAAAAGAATACTTTAAGGTCAATTTAATCTTTTCAAAGTTTAAACAGACATTCAAACATGCTATGCTATTACACATTCTAGAAGATATCAAAATTTTAATTGCTTGACTTAAATACGAGTACTTTTAATTTCTCTAAATTTTATTTATTATTACTATTTTAAAAATATTCTTATCTTCAACTTTAGCATTATTTCTAATGAATACAGTTTACCAAATATGTACTTTACTATACAAAAAAAAACTATTAAATAAACTTAACTACTATTCTTAATGAATATAAAAGTAGTTAATCCTATAATTAGTATCTAACAACATTTATGTAGAACTAACATTACACTACATTAATTAAATGGTAGATTTCTATGCACATGCTACATTATGAGCAAGATCCAAATTAGAATTAATAAATTCTGCATCTGTTTCACGAGGATGCATAAAAGAATGGGCATTGTTTAGGAAATCGTGGGCACTGATATATATATATATATATATATATATATATATATATATATATATATATATATATATATATATATATATATATATATATATAACTTTTTTAAATAAAAAAATTGAAGAAATTTTTAGATGCAGATAATATTTGATATTGCAAGTGTCTGTGGATAATACCTTTTGCAAACCTATGCCAGCCAAATAATGGACCTACTTCTCTGTAATTATGTACACTTCAACATTATAGTATCTTGTATTTTGGTTTCTAATATTTTAAGATTATTCATTAGTTTTTAACCTTACTAATAGTCTGTTATTTGGATTTTTCTTTACTTTTACTATTATATTTTTTTATTAACTATTAGTAAATCATTTTATTAGTGTTAAAATACAATTTTTATTTTCTTATATTTTTTTCTTCAATTTTAGACTTCTTATTTCGCAATACAGATCATTTTTAAAATTAGTGATTATACTCCTAACTTTAAAATCAAGACATTAATATGTACATCTGCATAATGTGATCGGGACCATATTAAGAGCATTTTTAAATAAGTTTTTCTTAGATTTTCAAGAAAAAGTAAAAGAAAAAATAAAATTAATATTTATAAATTAAAATTAGTTTATACTTAATATTGTTTCATATAGTTTTCTTTTTCATTTCATTTATCCAGCATTTAAATTCATTTTAACTTTTAAAAAAAATCACTTTTTTTAATAGTTTTTTCACAATTCTTTTTGGAGAAACTTGTCTAATCATATCTTATTTGTTTTAAAGTGATTAACATTATTTTAACATTAGTTTTTACATTATGCTATTTTTTTCTTTGGTTTTGTGATATTGAATCAACAAGAGAATATCAATTTGAGTGTGTCACATGTTAGTTAGTATTAATATTTTAAATGTGAAAATCACAAGTAATTTGAATTATTGAATTAAAATGATAAAACTAAATATTTTGAGTTTAGGATAGAAGATAAAATTACAGGAAGAAAGAGTGAAATCAAGTTATATTTTATTCCTTATATTTGTTGAAAGAGTATAATGAATATCTTAGTTACTGGCACACACAGTATTTTACTAACACCTATGCAAGAGCAATGCATTATGACATAAAAACCAATAGAATAAGTGCAAATCTCAGTGAGATGTGTTGGCCAAATGCCTTTTCACTTTATTTACTGCAATAATCTGATAGAAGTTCACCATTGTCCATGGAGAAACAGCCATATCACTTCATCACCAAATATTATATATAAGAATGCATGGGGTAAGTGTCACAATCTTGGAACTTACTCCTTTACTTTTGTTTTCTACTTTTATGCATTTGAATAGCTTTTACATATGTATATGGGTTGGACTAAACTGTACCAATAAATTTAATTGAATTACGTGTTTGATGCTTTTCTTTTTTTATTAACATATAGTTAATATAACAAAATAATTATTTAAAAAATAATTAATGTATAAATACTAACATCAAAAGGGAAAATGTAAAAGTATAGATAATATAATATAATGAAATAGAAAAGATAGTTATATATATATAATCATGTTCAGTCGATTTAGATTTGATTGATCTTGGATTTTTTTGTCTTAAATAAATATAAGTTGAATTAATTTTTGACTTATTATTTGTTTTGTTTAATTTAGATTTCATTAATAAAAAAATAAATTAAGTTTTTAAATATTTAAAATGTGACAATGTGATATTCTTTGAGTTCTTAAATCCTCAAATTATTAAAAACCAATAACTTGACTCTCATATTTTTTTGAAATTGATGAAAAATTTATAATGTATTGTTACAAATACATTGTTAATAATTTCTGTACTAACTGCAAAATATCATGTTATTGCGTTTTAAAAATTGTGAAATGTAATCAAATTTCTTTTTGAATTATAAGATTAAAATGAATAAAATAACAAATAATATATTAGAAATGCAATTAAGTCTGTAATCATTATATATGAGGTACTCTGAATAAAAAATTACTTTAATAGTGAATTTTACTTTTGAATTTATATTAATAACTATTCTTCGTTATTGTATCACATGATTATGGATTTAATATAATTTCATTTCAAAATTTATTGAAATGAGTAAATTTATTTTTATTATGAAAATAAATAAGTTGTGTCCGGGATGATGATTTTAAAATAAAAAAATTGTCAATGGACATAACTTCACTTCAATTTTTTTTTTTTTAATTGTGATCGTCATTATAAATTGCACGACTTCAATTAACTGAAGCCTTCATATCTATGATGTGCTACATATGTGACTTCAATTAAAGAATTTCATATTGAAGTCGTGATATGTATTGTGATTTTAGTTAAAAAAAATTACTTTGAAACAGAAGTTGTGTTTGGGTACAAGATTTTTCTATTCTAAAGTCATTACTTCAAATACGACTTATCCACTTTTGGAAAAAAAAAAAAGTTACCCATTTAAACAAATCTAAAAAAATTACATCTTATTTTAAGAAAAAGGTTGGTTAACGGTATATCAGTATCCTAAACAGGACACGGTAGACCTAACAATATTTTTAGAGCGCAAAACGTTTTGGATGGAGGAATTGAGTAAGTTTAGTCTAAAAAATGTGGTCTACACGCATAAAAAAGGAAACAGGGCAGCTCAATGAAAGAATACGAGGTTAGCCATTCAAATCCTCTGCAACTCATTGTCTAATGCGGACATTTCTAATTGCAATAGATTATTTTGGGAAAGGAACGGTAGTAAAGAAAGGATCAATCTTTAGGAATTAGCTGAGAGAAAAAGGGGTAATCCTATTTGGAGAAGAGGACGAAATTATGAGAAAGGTTAAGGAGTTTGAGGAAAGAGATAAGAATATGAAGAATACGAGAAAGGTAGGGGGAGGAATATTTGTCAATGAAAATCATAAGCTTAAACATTAGGGGTCTAAGTAGCCCAGATAAAATGGAAGCACATGAGGGAAATTGTATAGGAGGAAAATGTGAATATAATGTGTATTCGAGAAATGAAATTACAAAACATACAGAAGGAAAGATGATATAACTTCTAGGAGACAATGATATAAAGTGGTTTCATAAGGAGACAGAATGCTTTAGGTGGTATCTTAACTGTGTGGCACAATTTTAAGTGTGAGAAATACATAACTGGTCAAGGGTTTATAACAGTGGTAGGTATGTTCAAGGGGAACAATAAGAATGACAACATACTAATCATTATGCTAATTGTTTATTCATTTTTTCATATCAATGAGAAAGTGGTAATGTGGGAAGAAATCCAAAAACTAAAACAACAAGATATATATGCAAACTTTGGTGTGTAGTAGGTAACTTCAACATTGTTAGGAGAACTAATGAGAGGAAAGGGGTAAATTTAGGTAGGAGAACTAATGAAAGAATTCGATAATTTCATCAAAAATACTGAGCTCTTTGATGTTGCATTAGAAAATATATATAGTATAAACCTAATGGGTGTCCAAGAATAGAATTGATAGAATCCTTGTAACTCTGGAATGGATAGAAAGGTGGCCGAAGTGTAAGCAATACACTTAGACTATAGAAGTATACAATCATTGTGCTTTTATACCAATTGAATGAGATCTGAAACCCTTCAAAACATTGAATGTTTGGAGTTCTTTCCAAGGGTTTAAGGAACGGGTAAAATCTTGGTGGAATTCATATTCTAAAACTAGCAGTTCTATGGTAGTCTTGAAGCAGAAATTGAAAAACTTTGAAAGGTGATATAAAATCATGGAACAAGGAGGTTTCTAAGATTACAAAGATAAATAAGATGGAAACTGTGAGGAGGATAAGTGAGTTAGAAAACTTGGATGATGAAAATAACCTTCAAGAGAGTATGAGGATTAAGCGTGTGAGACTACTTAGTGATCTGAAACTGGTAGCGAGCAGAGAGTTGTCTATCCTAAACTGAAAGACGTAGTAAGTTGTTGAATAGGGTAATATTAAGTATAAATACTTTCACTCAAGAATAAGATGGAGACGAATGAAAAATAAACTAAAACACGTTGATATCCAAGGAAGATGGTGTGACAACTCGTGTGAGGTAAAACATAAAGTACAAAAGTGTTTTGGTTATAGGTTCAATGCGAATGATTGTAATCTTATTAACCTAAATAAAATTAAGTTTTCGGCATTATCTCAGGATGATAACAAATTGTTGACAAGATATATAGATGAGGCAAAAATAAATGTAGTCAATCAATGTAGGAGTGCAAAGAGTCCTGGGTTTGATGGTTTTAACTTTCATTTCCTAAAGAATTGTTGGGGCATTGACAAGGATGATATAGTTGAAGTGGTGGATGAGTTTCAACAAGTAGGCAAAATACAAGGATCTATGTTACAAGTGTGGGGAGAAGTGGAATCCATCCCACACGTGTCAACACCGCCATCAACACTTGGTGCTATTAGATACTGACAAAGAGGAGGAGCTTGAACCAGCACCTGAAGAAATCACAGAGGAACCCTCTACTCTTAATCTACAAACTCTGTTTCTTCATCTTTCATCTTTCAGTTATTGAGGGTTCACATCTCATCACACATTTAAGGTACGATCCAGGGCTCAGAGGTGATTGTGTTGGTGGATTCAGGGGTGGAGGCCAATTTTCTTTCCACTCACATCGTCTCCTCCCTAAGTTTACCACCGAGTCCGATGCGGCCATTTCAAGTTGAGGTTGAGAATGGCGCTATTGAACCAGGAGTTGGAGGCTGCAAAAATGTCAAACTGATAGTGCAAGGTGTTTCGATAGTTGCGAACTTCCTTGTCATAGAGCTTGGGCAGTCAGAGGTGGTACTTGGTGTTGGGTGAGTGGCAAGCCTAGGCAAATTTGAAGGTGACTATTAGCGGTTGACACTGAGCTGGATGTCTAATGAGTCCCGAGTAACACTACAGGGGGACCCTAGCCTCAGTAGAAGCAGTGCATAAGGAAAGATGACTTTACACCGCATTGAAAAATAATGAGGAGGGTTTCTTGGTGACTCCTCTATTATGCTCTGATGGCTAACATTACTTCTCCTATTACAACTGAGACTCTGGAATTATTGCAACAATTTAATATGATATTTTTCAAGAACCTTCTGGGATGCCTTCGTTTAGACCACATGATCATACCATTCTGTTGAAGGAGAACTCAGAAATCACTGCTTATCCATTCACAACAAAAGACATCGCTGCTTTCTTCATCAAAGAAGTGGTCCGTCTCCATGGTTTCCCATCTTCTATAGTCTCAGATATGGATAAGATTTTTATGAGCTCATTCTGGTCGGAACTATTTAAGCAAGCCGGTACTACATTGAAGATGTCCTCTGCTTACCACCCTCAATCTGACGGCGGTCAGACGGAAGCCGTTAACAAGTGCTTAGAAACTTATTTGAGATGTTTGACAGGCTCCAAATCAAAGTAGTGGTTGACTTGGCTACCTTGGGCTGAGTTTTGGTATAATACGAATTATCACGGTTCAATTCGCATGACTTCATTCAAGGCCTTATACAGTAGAGAACCACCTCCTCTGTTAAGGGGTGGATTGGAATCTGTGGTGGAGGATGTTCGGTTGATGATGGCATAACACAACCAGGTCCTAGATGAGTTGCAATTTCAATTAAACATAGCTCAAAATATAATGAGGCAGTCTGCACATATGAAAAGAAGAGATGTTGTATTTGAGGTAGGAGAATTTGTGCACTTAAAACTCCATCCCTGTCAGATGCAATTCCTAGTAGCTGGGACTAATCAAAAGCTAGTTGCTGGATTTTTTGGTACATTTGAAGTTTTAGAAAGGATTGGGGGTGTTGTATACAAGTTACAGTTACCAAAAACTGCTAAGATTCACCCTGTCTTTCATGTCTCCTTGCTTAAAAGGAGTGTTAGACCCTTTTACATCATCTCAACCCCTGCTACAAGACTTGTTTGCCAAAGTAGAACTGTTAGTACAACCAAAACAAATACTGGACAGCAGGAAAAATGACAAGGGAGAACTTAATCTTAGTTAAATGACAACATTTACCAGATTTTGAAAATTCATGGGAGTTAGCTGCGAAGATCAAGATTGTGTTTTCCCACTTTCACCTTAAGGACAAGGTGAATATCCAAGGGAGGTATTGTTACATACTCGATTACTAACTAAGTGCAAGGACAAAAAATGGAAATATCAGACCCTTCAAATTTACATTTTAGAGGAGGAATATGAAAAAAAAAATAAAAATAAAAGTCATTAAATAAGGGAGTTAATTAGAGGTGAAGCTGAGTTGTTATAAATATAGGGTTGGAAAGAGAGGAAGCGGAAGATAATTGGATAGTGGAGTGAATAGGAAGAGTCTGACCTCTCGAAAGCTAGAAGAGAAAATTCTGTTACTGTTTTATTTCATATTTGTTCCACTGTTATTTTCAATTACAGACTCGAATACACTCAGAAATATTATTCAGTTACTCCCTTATCTACTGTTTTATTGATATTAGTTACTCTCTTATCTATTATTTTATTGTTATTATTATCAGATACCCTTACATATACATTTTATTATTATAAAGAAATAAAAACTATAAATCTAATCCGTATATAAATTATTAAAATTAGAAATTACTAGTTGTGGTCTTCATGTAACAACTTAAATTAATTATGTATAGTTATCTTTTAATTTGAATTATTATATTATATAATTAACTTTTCTTATGTATTGTTCGTTTCTCACAATAACATAAGTTTTAATTTGATATATACTTGTATGTGTAGAATTATTGATTATTACTGTAAGAAGCAATAATTATAATAATTTAGTTGGTGTAAGTGTTTTTTATTATTGGGTTTGCAAGCGTGTTACAAACAGAACTTATTATGTTTGATCATATTAATACCTACTTAGCATATAATTTTTAAGAAAATTAGCTTGCAGTATTTTTTTGACTTTAATTACTAGTACTTTATTAGCATTAATATATTATGTTTCTAAAGATAGTGTATGGACAAGACAACTATAATTAGGTATAACTAAAACTATCTCTTCATGTTTGTCTTTAACTTTTCATAGCCTTTTGTTTAGTCTCTCATAACGTTTATTTAATTTTTCTTTTCACATGCAATGTACTCGTGAAACGAGTTTTTTTTATTATTCTTATACTCACCGCTGTCATCTTTTGAATGTTGCCCTAATTCCAAATCTCAACAAAAAAAGAAAAGAAAAAAATTGAACCACGTTTTAAATATTACGTAAACTACACTAGTGGGTGGGAAAGAACTCGAAGTAAGTGAGTTGATCAGTCTATAAATAACTCCAACTTTTGCTTATCTCAACTCACTCCTAGTTATCAAATCAAACAAACATGGCTAGGGTTAGTTCTTTGTTTCACTCATTGCTTTTGGTTTCTTCCCTTCTATTGGCTTCTCAAACCCTTGTCTCCTCTAGGACATTAGGAAAAAAACCTCCCCTTGTCCCTGGACTATCATGGAATTACTATTTTCCTTTAGAATGTCCCAATCTCGAAAGGATTATAAGGAATAGTTTGCAGAAATCCTTCAAGAAGGACAGTGGATTAGCTCCTGGCATACTTCGACTCTTCTTCCATGACTGCTTTGCTAATGTAAGACTTCAGACAAATCATAACTTCCATCTCTATTTCTTCTTTCATAAAGTTTCAACTAATTTCATAAACAAAAGTTTCATGACAAATCTCAATCTTTGACCTTATACTTATTGTCATGAATCACACTAGGTTTCTAGAAAAGATTATCACATGGTTTAGTTGTAATCTACTTAATCAATCTTTAGTTTTTTAGTTTAAGATACTAGATCATAAAAACACTCTCATGGTTGCCCATCTGTTCAAACTTTTGACTCTAAAAGTCACATTTTTTAATGCATAAAAAAATTGCATAATGTATTCTTTCTTTGATCAATAAATAAAAAAACCCTTAAAGTTGTTGAGACTTATTTAAGTCACAACTTTATTTTTCTCTTTTCATTTTCAACATATAAGGGATCCAGAGAATGATTTCTAATATATAAAAAAAACTCCACAGTATGTATAATCTAATCAGAAATCGACATGTATAATAAATTTATTACAATAACTATATAAAAGTTATACATGTCATTATCCGTAATTAATTAATAATGTAAAATAAAACAAATTTACACTATCTTGACCAATATGGTTGATTTGGACTGAACCAGGGTTGTGACGCGTCTATATTGTTGAATGCACCCGATGGAAAAGATGAAAAGAGCCACCCTGCTAACGTTGGTATAAGGCCAGAGGCCCTTCAAGCCATTGAAGACCTTCGAAGTCTCATTTACAAGCAGTGTCTGCCAGTTGTTTCTTGTGCCGACATCCTTGTTGTTGCAGCACGTGAAGCTGTTCGCCAAGTAATTTTCATTCACTATTTTTTCACCATTATTACACCATGTTTTCATTTTCTTTCTTTTTTCTATCCCTTTCACAATGAACAAGAACATTCATTTCTTCTCTTTTCTTACAGTTGGGAGGCCCAGATTTCGATGTGCCCCTGGGAAGGAAAGACAGCTTTAAGTTTGACCTAAACGGACCCAACAACCTCCCGCCGCCATTCTTCCGAACCGACCAGCTCCTGGGAGCCTTCAGCAAGCGAAACTTCGACGCCACCGACGTTGTCGCCCTCTCCGGCGCCCACACCTACGGAAGGGCTCACTGCTCCTCTCTGGCCAACAGAACCATCGAGTCTAACCCACCCATCGACCCCAGCTTCAAGAACAAGCTCGTGGCAACGTGTCCCTCGTCCGCTTCACCCAACACCGTGGACCTGGACGCGCGCACCCCGACCAAGTTCGACAACATGTACTACATCAACCTGCTGAACCAGCAGGGTGTGTTTACCTCGGACCAGGACCTCGCCAGCCACCCCAAGACGAAGGAGATCGTGAACCTGTTCGCCTCCAACCAGAACGAGTTCTTCGATAGTTTCACGGATGCGTTTGTGAAGGTGAGCCAGATCGACGTCATAACCAGTCGTCAGGGTTCAGGGGAGATTCGTGACAGGTGCTTCGTCGCCAACAAGAAGGTTTCGGTGGAGAATGTGGTGGAGGAAGTGGTGGAGTTGGTAGAGGCCATATGAGAGATGGGGTTCTTTTTGTGTTTTGAGTTGTCCAAGGTTATGTTTTGCTTACCCCGTTGAAGTTGGATTGTGTAATAAAATATTAAGGATGCTTTGATTTTCTTATCTTCTTCTCTCTTTTCATTGCTTTAAAGCAAACGAGTGACATAACATAAACAGTGCACTAGTAGCAGAGTGAGGAAAATGTTAAACCGCTACGTCTCTCTTTTAACATTGTAGCATGGCATTTAAGTATTAAAAGTTTAACTATGTTTTTAAGTGAGTATTTACAATATTTATAATTTTTAATTACTTTCTTCTTAATGAAGTGACATGATTATTATATTGTTCCATAGTTTTGTTCACTCTATGTCAAGAAATATAATGTAATTAATATGATGTTTTATAATTAAAATAAAATAATAAATAATTTTCATTGAAAGACTATCGTTGTTACTTACATCAATAAGGACAACAATGATTTTTTTATCGTTCTAAGGATAATATGGAAAGCATAAAGAAGTATGATAACTTTCTTATGTAATATTTTTCAATAAAAACTATAAAAGCCATTTATCATTTTATAGTTATAATATATATTTAATAAAAAATACCAACTTAAAATAAATTTTTGAATACTCGATAGAAAAAAAAATATATAATAAGAGCTTAATTAAAATTTTTAAATTTATAACAAACTAAAAATCTAATTAAGTTTTTACGTGGCGGAAGATTGGAGACATGAGAACTTATGTACACCACAAAATAAAAGAAAAGAAAACATGAGATAGTGAGATGAGAAAAAGTGGGAGAGGAACGAGAAAAAGAATTCAAGAAGAGAGGCATCAAGATTCAAAAAGAGAAAAAAAAAATAGAGAAAAAAGAGTTAAGGAAGCTTTGAATGAAGAAAAGTAAAAATCTAAACAAAAAACTATTACCGACAAGAAAAGATAAACATTGTTTTGTGAAAAGTTTAAGAAAGTAGGAGGGTGGTCTTATTTATATTTCAAAAAAAAAATTGAGTTGGAGCTTTCCGAAATGATAAAAAGTGGTTTTGATTAAGCGAGTTGCGTTAAAGAAAGACTGAATAGGGTTCTATTTATAAAAGATTCTTCTAATGTCAAGTTAATAAGAGCATTTACGAAAGATTCTTCTAATGTCAAGTTAATAAGAGCTTTTAGAAGTATAGTGGGCAACCACTAAGTAAAAAGTGTTTAGTGAGTATTCTCTATTAGATCAATCCAATATCTATAGGTCTTTGAAGACATTATTCAATAAATTTAAAATTATTACAATTAATAATTGAATATTTACTGTACCATAAATCATCATAAAGTATATTTAAATTAATTCAATTTTACCAATCATTTATATAATTTGTTACTCTTTTGTACACAAGTGCATGATTGAATCTTGTATTACTATACCCGTAGATACAATTAACAATCATTTTTAAAGAATTTATCAATATAAAAAATACAATAAGTTATGTGCAAAAGATTTTTTTACCTTTGTCATTATTGTATACACAAATATTAAGTTCACATACATACATCCATAATACTCTTGCCATATGTAAACTACCATATTTTCTACAAGTTGTATAAATTTGTTGCAAACCATAAACATTTTACTAACTTATTAATTTCACAGACATTCATTGTCTTCTATTTCTTATTCTTATAGAATATACAACTTTTAATACATTTTCTAGATTTATGTTTTAGTTGAGTGTAAATATTTGTTGGCTCATCGTTATAAACATTTTGACATCAAATAAAACTTTGCAAGTTATCTTCTATTTGATTTTATACTTTAGTATTTTTCTCTTTTGAGTTAAAGTGATTATGCAAATCTTCTTTCTCGTTGTAGGGTATTTTAGTATGTGCTTCAAAATCCACACTTATAAATTTCAATATTGTCAACTCAATCATTCTATACTATATACATAATTAATCTTGCAATTAGAAGATATCTCATAATCAAGAACATACTTATAATACTAATACATATGATAGAATATGTGTTGGTAAATGGTGATGTTCTTGCATCGAGTCAAAATGAATCAATTATTTGAAAGTTATAAAATATCGACCTCATTAAAGTTCATTCCTAAAATATATATAAGGTTAAAGTAATTTAACCTATTTTTATTGATTTTTTTCTTAAAAAAATATGGTAAATATCCATCCAAATGTCTCGAACAAAAAAATACATACTCTTGTGCAATACAAGCTTCAGTGATACATCCTTATAGACGAGCTTTATTTCTTACATATGATTTAAGTCTACGATAGTACCTTTCAATTGGATACATTCAACGATATTGCACGAGATCGATAATCTTTGCCTCATCTACCAGGTGAATGAATAAATGGACCATTGTGTCAAAAAATGAAGGAGGAATATTTTCTCCAACTTACACAAGGTTAAAACTATGTTTTTTTTCTAACAAGTATAAGTGTCTAAACTCAATGTTTTAAAGCATAACTCTCTAAAAAAAATTAGGACTCACAAACTTTATTTTG
>Ga0209700_108483_pt1 | contig 13103 bp, 4 predicted proteins | sample SiratroredBW_FD_187528 | JGI IMG/M metagenome (GOLD analysis project Ga0209700, IMG submission 187528) | Root nodule microbial communities of legume samples collected from California, USA - Siratro red BW (SPAdes) (version 2) | ecosystem: Host-associated > Plants > Roots > Nodule | place: USA... | reverse complement strand
TATATATATATATATATATATATATATATATATATATATATATATATAATCTATTTGTTCTAGTTTTATTACGTGCAGAATATAAAATATAATTTTGATAAAATTATAAATATTACCTGTTACGAAATAAAAATTAATATCTCAAATAAATATATAAACATATATAAATATTATTATTTTAAATAATATATATCAAATATTACTTTAACTATTTATTTTACAAGTATAACAACTAACCGTTTTCAAAAAATTAATATTAAATTCAGATTTAAAAGTTAATAATTATCAATGAAATATGTATAAAAGTTTAATTAATCGGTTATAGATCAAACTAATAATATTTCTAATGTATGATTTCTACATTTCTAATAAAGTATAATAGGTAACTTTCCTTCAAAATTTAGTGTGTAAAGAATATAATTTGAATTTAAATATTTCAACAAATTTTTAACTTAATATTTATCACATAAGATTACCTTAAATAATTATTGACACGAACAAATAATAATAATAATAATACTTTGTTAATTACTTAAATGATCATACCTAATTTATTAATTTATCCATCTTTGGAATCATATATTCATACATTATTATTATAAGATTTTTTTTTTAAGTTCCAACTATTATTTAAAACACAATTGCTTTTAAAAGAAAATCAAGTATTGTTCAGACTTTAGTCATTTTTAATAATTTATTAAATATTATTTTGACCACAACAACTTCTAGCTAATACAAAGTATTATTGTATAGTAGTCATTTCTGATTAAAATAGTGTATTCTTCAGACAGTTTATTCTTGACTAAAACAAAACACTTTTTGGACAACAATCATTACTCTTTGTATAACAATCACTCCTGACTAAGATATTAAGTATTCTTTAAAATTTAGTCATTCCTAACTAAACAAACAAATTTTGTATGAAAGTTTAATCACAATAGTTTGCTTACTGTCTTAAAGTTACAAGAAGATTTTGACAATATTTGGACAATTGATAGTTGAATACATCTTACTTCTCACATGTTCTAACTTAACCAGAAATATAGTCTAACTTAACAAAAATACACTACATACAAAATTTCGTATCAAAGATCTTGATAATTTGAAATATTCCTTGATCTAGAAGTTGCACGATCAATACAAAACATTAATATATTTTAAAGAAAATATGTTCTTGATTTATTAGAAGACATGGGGTAATCAACTTTCAAACCTTAAAACATTTCAATAAAATCTTATGTTACCCCTTACAAAGGCTCCTTAGATGATTAATTTATCTCACTGACATAATCTTGTTAATTATCTTATTCAGTTTCTTGATTCTCATTCTAAAGAATATCATCAAGTAGTTTTATGGATCTTTTAACCTCATTTATAGAAAAAAAAATTAAACTCATTAAAATAAATTATCTCCTCCTACATCATTTTATATAAACTAATGTCCTTCGTTTACTATCTGTCATTTATCCAACTTAAATTTTGACATTCTTCCTAAATTTATCTAGTTGTTATTTGCTTTCAATTTGAAGAAGTATTAGAGTCTGTTTATTTTTATTTAATTATTTTTATTTGTTGCTTATATATATATATATATATTTTTTTTTACTTTTTAAAGTTTAACTTGTATAATAATGATCTTTCCCACGTTAACAGATATTGAATATATACACCTTTATAAGTGCATTATGAAGTAGGAAAGCTTACTTCACCCAAGATAAACCTAGAGTTTTTGTGAAAATATTAGTAACTAGGATATTGAATCCTAAACTTTATCCTTTAATAATGATTTCAATTTCACATCAATATTCACAATGGATAAATCATGACCAACCAGCTGGAGAAAATTAGTAGCAAGAGTTGATGCTACTTCAACAAGAGAATTAGTATATTTTTCATAAGGTGTGTAGATATGTGTTGCTTGAGTCAAGTTTTGTTTCACTTTCAATATTTGATAAAGGGTATGACATGCTAGATATTGGTTAAGGAATCAGTAAGTACAAAATTTTGAAGTGTAGGTTGCATTGGAAAATGCACTAGAATACTTTGTTTTATATATATATATATATATATATAAGCATTGTAATGTATTATTCTCTCAAGGTCATAGTCTTTTCAGAATCAATTGTCACACTTTTCATTCTACTGTATATTGTTATTAAAATTGATTAAAATAAATTGTTTTTATATATTTTGAATGTTAATTAGAAATATATTAGTATTTAAAAAAATTATTATTTTATGTAATTATTTTATCATTTTTGAAAGATATTCTTTCGACATAAGTATTATAGGATATTTTCATATTTAAATCAAATAATTAATGAATACTTATGGATAATCGTTTCTAATGTTAAATTGTCATAATCTAAAATTTTATATTATATTGTGAAATATATTGTGAAACTGAAAAATATATTTTTAAAAATTATGAAATTAGAAATGCCATATAATAATAATAATAGTGTTTAACCCTTATTCATATTGATGTTGGTTTTTAATTAATAAAATTACAATGTTTTAAAACGACATTAATTAGACCGTTGTCACTTCATATTTTATGGACACCAAGATATATGACAATACAATGAATCTGCACGCATCTATATATTGACAATAATAACTCAAAATATAAACACTTGTCTTTTCTTATATATTTTTTCTGAGAGAATCAAAATTAAAATGATGATATCTACCTTAAAACATGAGGATTAACAATGTTTATTAAGTGTCCACGTTTGATTCTAATTAAAATTCCTCATAAGTTAAATCAACTTTTAGTCAAATACTTCAAGATAAATAGAGTTTTTATTTCCCAATAACTAATCTTACGATAATTGACAGCTGAATTTAGGAATTTACTCTTATTTAAATTCTCAAGCTATGTGTAGTAATATATTTTATAGAAAATAATATTGTATTGATAAGTAGCAGTTATATGCATTATTTATATTTTTCTTCCGATATTTAGAAAAATGGAGCATCAAGCTTGCTGTGTGTGACTCGTGGCAGTAGCTTTCATTGTATTGTACTTGGAAAACCTTTTTATTAAATTTTAAATGTGGACTGTTCATTTTAATGAAAGAATGAAAAGTTGGTTCCACCTATTTCTTTTATGTGATTATATTTTTAAATGACATTGAATTATGTACAAATATAAACGAGCCAAATTTGTATAAAGAAGCTAGATTTAAACTCAAATTTTTAGATAACATTGAAGTTTATTTTTATCGTACCATGCATCAATTATTCTTTAATAAAGGTGAGTATTTAATGATCTGTTATGTCTATAACTATAAAAAAGTACTTTCTAATTAAAAATAATTAATATACGCATCCATATGAAAAATTTAAAAACTAATTGTTAAGAGATTATTATAAATACTACCTTAAATAAGGATGCAGTGGTCCTACAGTGAAATAAAGGTTAAAGCTTAAAAGTTATGTACTTTTCTATGTTTGAGTGCAGAAGAAGCCAAATAGGAAGCTATTAGAATACTCATTATGCTTCTGTTGCACATTGACAACTATTCTGTAACCATTTTCACGGCTACATAATACACACACAACTTCATATCATAATTACTATTGGCCCCTACTACTCCCTCTTTACTTCATTGCTTTATGCCCTTTCTTTTAATCATTTGTTAATCTGTAATATCTGTTAATTTTACCAATGATTAATCTTAACAACTTGTTAACTATTTTTCAGTAAGTTAGTTCTTTCAATCATATTGTCTTTCTCTGTATAATACTCAAACTTAAAATCTTGCTTCAGAGATTAGATCAAGTTATAACACTCATTCTAATTACTTAGCTTTTTTTGCTATAAATATGAAAGAGCAAGTTGCACGCTTTCTTTTTAAAATGGGATATTCTTAAACTTTGTAAGGGGTTACAAAAAAAAAGTTGATAAATGTGATGATTTAAATTCATCTAGATCCATATTTGAGATAGAATATTTTAAGCAAATAAATGTATGATGCATAGTGCAGTTATAAAAAATAATCATTTGCAAAAACAAACTAGAATAACATTTATCAAACACTATTTTAATATAGTCTTCTAAGTAACATGAAATTTTTCTCTTTTTCGTATTGCTAAGAATATAAAAAAATATATATATATATTAGGTGAAACACCTTTTAAACTTGCACAATTTCAAATACTAAATTTCACATAGTCCAACTAATATTTTTAAATTTGATCGCAGCGGTGAGAATAGTTATTTAATGAAAAAAAAGAGTCTAATAACAGTTTATTATAAATAACAAAATAATATTATTTGATTTTCTAAAACAAAATATTAAGTAATATTAATGCATCTTTAATTAAATATATTGCTAATTTTCCTTTATTTGAGGCCATGTTAATGCTTCTTTAATTTTTTTTCTGAAAATTTTTAATAGTAAAAACAATAATACCTATTTTCAATTACAATTAGAAATTAAATCAAAATAGCTTATATAACTATCTAGCATCATCCAGTATAAGTTGTTTTATGCGGTATTTTTTTTTTTTTCATAAATCACATAAATCTATTATCATTGAGAGTTTATGTAGGATAGTGGTAAATTTTTATTATTTTATATATATATATATATATATATATATATATATATATATATATATATATATATATATATATATATATTAATTGATAAACTAGAATGATTATGTATGATGGGATTGAGTTTGACTCTTTTAATTATTTCTAACTAACTCATATGATTTAGACTTAGGGGTCTTCTGAGAATTTAGATTTGTTTTCAATTATTTTTCCATTATGCCTTCAAGTTAAATTGATTTTGATATTTTAAAATATATTAAAAGTATTTTTAACTTATTAAAATGAATGTCATTTGGAGGCAAATTGAAGGAATACTAAAAAAAATTAATAGAAATTTTGAACTCGTCTCTTAATTTTTAAAATTAAAGATCGATCTTTCTAAACTTGATATCCATAAGGAGTATTTTTATTTTTAATCACTTTTCTAAAAAAATTACGAAACTGCTTAGTATTTAACTCTCACTTAGATTATAGATTCCGAGTAACTAGAATAGGAATACGATCTAGTTAACATTTTAGTATTTAAATAATAGGATTTTATAAACTAAAATCCTTGAAGAAAGGTTAAATAGTAGTATTTAATTATCATATTTTTTATAAATTAATTTGGAATAATGATTGATAGGATGCTTTCCAAACACTCTTGGTCTCCCCTGGCAATTTTTAATTACAACAGATATCGTAAACATTAATACTACTTGCATTTTTTATAATGAAGTATAATATAATAATACAAAAAAAAAACTCCTCTGTGCACCTATCTCTCAAGATCTTTGTTCTTGCAGAAGTAGAACAGTTTTGAAATTGTAGCTTTGTTCAATAATAGTGCAAGAGCACCGTCAATTCAACCTATAAAACAAGTCACCCAAATAAATAAAAAATTAATATTGGTAAATTTGCTTTTAGATTTAATGCATTGTTTCTAAATTTTACCAAAAGCTATTTTTCCCACCAACCTTAGGAATTTTGTTAAGTTTATCTGTATATGGACACTTGATGTATTATATTACAGTAGTTATCCTAATTTGATAATTTGACATTGATTATAGGAATAATATTATTCTTAAAATTTGGAGGGAGGTGGTAGATTGAGGATGGTTAAGAAGGAAAAATAAATTTAAATAAGATCACGTGATAGTAGTAGAATAGCAGGTAGTGAAGAAAAAGTTCGAAAGAATCAAAGTGACCCATTTCATGCGAATTCAAAATTTAAATTGAACAAGGATGTTTCAGATGAAACCAATAAATGCTGCAGAATCATATGTGTCTGTATCACACAAAACACTCTCCTTGTGTGTGCCTGGTGCAGCCTGCAACCATATTTTAATATAACCATTTTCCTTTTTCCTTTCTGTAAATTTCTCTTTAACAACCTGTCAATAAGTTTAAAACACAGAGCACCAGATTCAAACATTTTAATTAGTAATCAATAAAAATACCGTTAATCCGTCACGTTCTTAATATTTAATATTTAATGACTTCAACATAGCCTTTGGGCAATTGCAACATGTATTAAAACATTGATTAATACGTTAATTTCTTCACGCAAGCCTCTGATTTAGGCGTGTTTCGCTATAATTTATTTTTGATCGGTGGATAGTCCCAATCAAAGTAAAAGAAAGTGGCTAATTGAGTTTCACCAAGACAGAAAAGGATACAAAGATACATTCTTTTTGTAGATTTAACAAAAATAATATTAAAAGGACGATTTTTTAGCTGTTGAATTATACAAATTTGTATCTGTAAACAAAGCATAAGGAACAAGATCTGTTTTTCACAATGTCTTTTTAACTGTTACCGTCAAAGAGTGGCAGAACACAGAAGTGTACTTGTAGGTGGGTATTTAATTATTCATTTATTTATAACTCTTTGACAGTGACTTCAAAATCAAAATCAGATTCACTCATTCCCCCTATAGTTTTTTTTTTTTGAAATGCCAAAGTCCATTTGTTTTTGAACCTGCACTGCACACTGCATAACAAGGATTCATCTTTCAAAGAACCATCACACTTTCCTTTTCCCTGTTCATAGAACAATTCAAGGCAGATGGGGTCTTACTGTGGTGAAAGTGCAGGTCACAAGCAAGTGGTAGCTGCTGATAAGGACCACATTTGGAGGTGTGTGTTTCTGTTATCTCTCACTCTCTATCTATCTCACTTACATTGTGAAATGGGGCACCCAGTGGCAACAAAAGTGGAATGACATTGTTCAATGTGTCAATTCAGCAGCAAGAAAGTAGAAGAGGAGTGTCTGAATCTGAACACTGTGGAGTGCCTGAGAGGGAGATTACTGGCAGAGAGACAGGCATCAAGGCTGGCCAAGATGGAAGCAGAATCAATGGGGAACAAGGTAACATAACACAACAATAACATCTTTGTTCTAACAAAAGCCTCAATCTTGAATAATTGTTACATTCACTTTTATGTTGCACTGTTTGGATCACCTCTGTAAAGGAAAGAAAATGACATTGCTGTTTCTCTGACAAACTTTATCGTCTGTTTCCATTTTTCTCTCCCGAAAGTTAATAAAAATTCTTCTGGGCACAGCTAGTTGAGTTGGAAAAATTGCTGAGAGAAGAGACCAAATTAAGAGATAAAGCTGAAAGAAAACTCAAATTTTTAAAAAGCAAGGTTGGATCTTTCAGCGTACCCTCCAAGTCAGGGCAATTGGGACATTCTGATTCGTCGGGAAAATGTGAAAATTCTTGTGGATCATCTTGGGTTAGTTCACTTTCCAAACATTCAGAAGAAAACGAAAAAAAGCATGATGCAAAAATTCCAGCTTTTCCAGAAAATATAGATCACAGTGACACTGTTTCCGAAGCCTCTACTCTTATTCAGACCCACAATGCTCCATCCAGTACAAGAGATTGTGATTCTCAGAATAATGATAATTTCAGTAGTAATTCAGACCCGGCTGATTCTTCCCCACAAATCCCGAGCGAGAATCCGAATCTGAGTTCTGGGAATTTGAAGAATGATGAAAGCAGGTACTAAATTTGAACATGTTTGATATTTTTCTCTGGGCTTTGGTTCCTTTCAACGAGGGAATGCACTTTAAAAAAAGAAAATACATTTATAATTGTTTATGAAGAATTTTAATATATATATATATATATATCAAAATCTATAGTAATTAGAATCTCCGCAGTTGATATTTTAATTAGTTGTTACCATTGGGTTTTATCCTCTGATGTATTTTTTTCAGTGAAATTATTCCGTACTTAGGAGTTAACTGTCATGTAAGGTTAGTGTAAATGTAAGAAATTTTAAACTATCAGTTGCCTATGAATTAAATTGTTTTAGGTAACAAATTATGAAGTTGTTGACAGCTATAATTTACGAGTGTGTTTTATCAAAAATGTATTGTTTCAGTTAAAAGCAAAATCGTATTCGATGAACAGTTTGTGTCCTTGAAATAGAATTTGTTTGATTAAGACAGAACTGTTTAACTTTTGTGGTGCATTTCAGGTTTTCCTGCTTAAGCTCAAGATCATCATCAGTGAGTGAGAATGAAGATGTGTGTGATAATTCTCTGGCATTAGTTCCCGTGACCGTGACACCTACATCACAAGGCACCAGTAATCCGAAACCAATGAATGTTAGTGTTATTGAAGCTCTAGATGCATTGCGGCATGCCAGAGAGAGGCTCCAAAGTTCAATGAGAACAAGGCAAATGATTCATGTTGGCCCAATTTAAGCTCCAACACAACACTGGCATAGTAATAATGCTAAATTATTGCAATATTTATGTGTATTATAGGTAGTGAGATTATGATTTAGCATGAAAACAGAGAGAAAGGTTGAGGTCCTAAAATTAATAAGATTGGTAGCAGAGAGGTAAAATTCTTGTGAATTGTGGTTTCACTCACCACAGAAAGCATGTGACGTGGGGATGTGCTGTCATCTCCTTTGGGGTCCAACTCTTCTGTGTCCATATTCTTTTCTTGTGCTTTTTCTTCACATACTTTTCCTCACTTTTAATGTGGTCACCCCTTGATTCCTGTGACTTGCATCAACATTATTATACACTTAGCCTTATGGTTCATGAGAAGGACAATGCTTATCCTCAACCATCACTACTCCTGCAACTAGCCAATTTTCTTGCTCTTATACACCACCTTATTTCACATATCAAGCAATCAAACTACAATAATAAAAGAAAATGATTAAAGAATAAATTGATTTGTAACTAGTTAATTTTGATTTGTTTGTAATTTGTATTATTTTGATGTTACATCTTAAAGGGATTTAGAAAGCATAGAAAATCACTTTGGTCCATTGTGTTTCCCTCTTGGATTTCACTAAATGCCATTGTCATTGTCAAATGTATAAGTAACACTGATTATGTGTTGACGTTGTTACTCTTTGGATGTTGTTTGCTTCTACCAATCTCACCGTCAAAACGTAACCAGAAATTGTTTCTACCAATCACTGTTTAGAGAAGCAGAGGTTCCTATCAGACCCATTTTATCAATTTTATTCAGAAAAATATATTTTTTTTTTAAATATATAAACCATATAAATCCATGATTTTACCACTAGTGGAAAGTGCATGTGGGGCATGTAACATTGAAGTTGCGTAAATATTAGGACACCAAAATTTATGTAACTATTATGATGAAACACATCAAGAAAATGAAAGAAACATGATAACTTTACAGTCATAGAGGAAATGACCTGTGAGTTAGGGACGTGTGTTCTAATTATGATTAGGGTCGGCGTCTCTTATATTGTGACTTGTGAGGGGAAGTTGGCCTACCAAATTTTCTTTTTCTTCATCCACTCAATTCCTTAAGCATGGCTTTATTTTCTCAATTTATTACATCATAAATTATAAAATTTCATAAGTTTTAAATTTGTTACATTGTAATAGGGTAATTGTGTTGTTGGCACTTGCAACGGAACCGTGTTTTAACAAGATTCTTAGAGCATACATACATATAAGTTACTCCACATATCATACCATGACACTTTAATAAGAAAAAAGGGTGAGTGTAAAGCTTTTGTACAATAGTTATCCTATCTTATATTATAGCTCTTTTTTGAATTATTAATGCTTTTAGTTTTTTCTAAAACTATTAATGCTTTTATAAATTTCATATTTGATTAGCTAAATTTAATATTTATGAAGAATATTACACTTACAATATAATTAAAAAAACTGTAACAAACAATAATTTAGACTAAATACATTATATTGTACAGTTATTTAACGTTATTTAATTTGTAGGCACTGATTTTAAACATAGATGATTTTGAAGTAGATATAGTGTTAAATAAGTTTAGGGTTACCACTGACATTTATAGAAAACATTGTTTTTAAGAAAAAAAAATTATTTTAAATTTATTAAAGTTACAAAAGTTATTTATTTAAAATAAAGATTTAAGCCCACCTTTTATCTCTGTAGTTGTGCCAGTGTACAATTCTAGTCTTTATAAAAAGTTTAATTACACATTTAGTTTTAACTTTTTTAAATTAAACAATTTTGATCCGTTGATAGTATATCAAGTTATTAACTGAAATTGTTAACATGTATGATAATAACAACTATTAAAAATTGTTATTAAATTTTACTATGAATGTATGAAAAATTAAGCGACGTTGTTACGGCTAACAAACAAAATTGTTTACTTGATACAGTTTTTCTATTAATAATTAAATAATATATTAGTAAGAGACTAAAATTATTTACTTTTAAAAAACTCAAATATTAAATATGTGTAGTTAAAAAATTATAGATATAAAAATTGTATAGTTACAAAATTAGAAGACCAGAAGTAAGTTCAAGTATAAAACAAATTGATATAACACATGATTCTTTTTGCCATTCATGTGCCTTTCATTATTAAAATTAATAAGTTTAATGTAGTAAATGGGAAGGTGCTTGGCAAATAGTCAAATAACATGTTTATATATAATCATTATTCTTTTTTTTGTCCTATCTCATCTGTTTGTGCACATGCACTTCTTTTCCTGATTGTTTTTTCACATATTCCAAAAAAGTGTTCATTATATTGAAATAATTAATCAACCAAACTCCTTAATTAATTAAAAAATTTGGTGGAAAAAGGTAATTTTGAAAGAATTATTATTAAGTTACTTATGCTTAAAAATTATATTTTAAAAAAATATTACAAAGTGAAATTTTGTAGAATATAATCGTTTTAAAATATATCTTTTTATAAAAAAACAATGAGGACGGATCAATAACCTCTCATAATAATTCTAAGAAAGTTAATTATTCAACCTTTAAAATTATTATATTCTATAGTACAATTTAACACTTTTTACCTTACTCTAAATTAATTCTAAAGTTGAGTTAAATATTAGAAAATATGATTTCTGTCTACATAGTGATCTATCTAATTTGAACAGGATTATTTTTGACGCGATATCTACAAATAATAATAATAATAATAATTTATTATTATTATTACTATTATTATTATTATTATTATTATTATTATGCACTCCATTAAGAGTGATTTTGTGTGGCTAAAAGCTTAACCGGAAAATTTATACGGGAGTATTTTGCATTAGATTTTTGCAAAATTAATTTATTTTAAATACTTATTTTATGCTGAGTGTAAATTTATGATGTATTAATTGTTTTTAGAGATTCTATTCTAAATTTAGATCGTCAGATAAATGTTCCTTTTTCGGTGATTTTTAAAAACTAAATCTTATTTAAATAAATTAATCATAATAAATTTTTAAATATATACAATGGGAAAAAATGTATAATCTTCATACTTGTTGTGTGTAACTAAGAAGCAGTGTTCTTAGACTATGTGTTTTTATTAATAATTTAAAAGTTATATCTAATATTTAGAATATAACTTCTTTTTTTTACTGTAATAATCTAAATATTATTATTTAATTATTATTTAATTATCATTTAATTTATTTAATTTTTATTATTTAACAATTAATTTCACTTGCAACAACACATAAAAGAATAAGTAAAAAAAATATTAAAATTACTTAAAAAGGTTTTAAATAAAAAATAATTTATTATTTATTTATTAAAAATGTTTTTCTCGCTATTTTTTTCTAAATTTTCCTAAAATTATGATAAATTTATTTTTTAAATTTCATTCCAGTATTTTGAAGACACTCAAAATTACTTAAGATTATTGGATCAAATTTTTTATTCGACTCTAACGTTTTGAAGACAAACGAAAATACTTGAGAGTATAAGATAAAAATGTAGGCTAAGATCAAATTTTTCATTGGAGTATCAAATTATTTTGACATTTTTTAGTATTTATGAAAACATTTTAACTAATAATGATATGGTAGTAAATTTTTTTAACGATTAAATTAAAAAAATAAATATATATTTAAAATGTTAAAATAATGGTATAATTTATGGGTTTGAATTATTTGTCATGAGGTTATAAGCTATAAATTAATGAAAAAAACTGTATAACATATCATCATATGAAATGATCATCGAATAAGGCTATAAATTGAAATTATGTATTTTATACCGCGTAATATAATGTATAGAGATGATTTACATTTACAATAAACAGTCTACGAAGCGAAGAAGAACTCAAAAATATAAATTATAAAATTCATAATTTCATGTCCGATGTAATTCCTTACCGATAAAAAAAAAATGTCCGAGGTACATACGTGGCTTAAGGTTTGATTATTTAACAAAATTTATCACTTGAACAAATATTGTCATTACTTTGCTCGCAAAATTCCTTTTACAAAAATAAAATTATTTTGACTTTCGAAATTGAAGTATAAAAAATAAATATAATTTAGTTAAAATGAGTTAGGCCATTATTAAACTCTAAGTTTTAAAAAATAATATATTTTCTTGTTAAAGTTGACTTAATCACACTAACTAATTATATTTTAGAATTAGAGAGTCAAACCAGCTAAATGTTAATAGAAAGAACAAAAAAAAAACATTTATTCGGTGTAATATTTCTTTAATTTTCAAAATTACATATATTTTATTGTTAGAGTTGGCCTGATTAATATTAATTAGAAATTTTCAAAAATTAATTATACCTTATAGTTATAGTTGATCATATTCACATCAATTCATAAATTTTAAAATCAGATACATTTTACAATTAATGTTGGTAAAATCAATACTAATTTGATTTGAGCAGATAAACAACATTACCCCTTGTCTTTCAATTTTCAAAATTCTATATACTAGACTCAAATTAGTCCATATTAACTAAAATTCAAGATATTAAATATAATTTTAGTAATTAGTGTTGGTGAAATCAAGTCCACTTTGAATGAATTATAATTTTAGTAAGCCTAAAACATAATTGTTCAGAATTTCATCTTTCTTTTTGAATTTAATTTTTTTTAAAATATCATTTTGTTAACAATTAATTATTTCATTTTCTATAAACTTTTTCCTAAAAAAATTGAGAGGAAAAATAACAAAAATATCTCACAACAATAAAATATATAAAAAAATTAACACTACTTAAAACTTTAAGGTAATGAGTTTGGAGGTTTTTTTTTTTTTTTTTTTTCAGAGCTTTTTTTAAAA
>Ga0209700_108481_pt1 | contig 13110 bp, 7 predicted proteins | sample SiratroredBW_FD_187528 | JGI IMG/M metagenome (GOLD analysis project Ga0209700, IMG submission 187528) | Root nodule microbial communities of legume samples collected from California, USA - Siratro red BW (SPAdes) (version 2) | ecosystem: Host-associated > Plants > Roots > Nodule | place: USA... | reverse complement strand
ATTTGATAATGATAATGGCTTTATTCTTTTCAAGTATGAAATTTTGTTATGAAGTATGGGTTATAAATCGAAACTTCACGGTTTTGGTGATTTCGGAGATATTCACAGTATAACTATAAGTTGAATTTTCCAAAGAAGTTTTGATCATTCAATTCTGAAATGAAAAAAAAAAAAAAAAAAAAAACATAAGATTAATTCGATGAAATATAAAGTAACAAGTAAATGATATGCATTAAAAAAAGCATATAAATTCATGTAAATTGTCACAAATATAAATGCACAATAAATTAAAAAATACTTAGACATTAAAAGAATTGAAACTTTAAAGATTGCGAAATATTAAAATATTTCAAAAGAATATTTCATTAATGACTTCAAAAGTGAGTTCTGGAAAGACAGCAAATAGGGAAGAAAGTAAATTAAAAAATAAGTGAGTTCTGGAAAGAATATTTTAAATGACTTGAATTTTGAAGAAGAAATAGAACAAGGAAAGAAGAAAAATTTATTAAAACTAAATTGATGGAACGTAATTCAAACAACTGAGTAAAGCTTTAAGGAAAAATAATTTGAATGCGAAATTAAAAGCTGGAAAATGTAGATGAAATAAAGTGGTAGATGAAGAGTTGCACTGAACTCTGAATTATAAAAAATTGTATACAACTGTATAAATAAAAAATAAGGAGGAAAATAAGCATAGATGTAGGTACTTTATTTAAAGAATGGTTGGAAATATATACATAACTCGTTGAAGTAGTAATAATTGCTGATGTGATAATGTAAGGTATATATAAATTGTATGTATAATGTGTTTGAAAAAGAAAAAAAAACTTCAGAAGGGTTTTTTACCACTTTCATTTACAAGGAAAACTTAAAACACTTCCATTGATAGAATTAAGGTAAAAAAAGGCACAACAATTTCTGGTTTTGAAAATGTTGCATTTATGCTGTTTTAACTCTCCACATGTTTTAATATCTAAGCTAGAAGATTTTCTACACAATTTTTTTAAAAGAATTAAATCTTTTAGTATGTTAGTAAAGAAAACAAATATGTAATCTTTAATATAAATGATGATAAGGGTCAGACTATAACTTTTTCTGGGATACCATATTAGAAAAATTAAACTTATAATTTAAAATTAGTTCATTATAACTAATTTAGCCAATAACCAAAGTTCATAATGATTAACCATACATATAAAATATAGAATGACACAAATTAAGCAAAAGATACAAGATTACATAGCTGTTGCAGGAAAAAAAAGAGGACTCGGTTTTGAAAATTCATGGTAACCGTTATTATAATGATACAAAAATATTATATATATATATATATATATATATATATATAAATACAATATTATATATATTATGCTTAACAGTTTTAAAAGCGTAATTGATCATATTAAAAAAAACAATTTTTTTGACTTGATTACAATACATTCTCTGTTTAAAAAAAAGAAAAACAACAATGAAACGACATTTCTTTATTTTTTTTATTAAAAGATATTTAGGAAAGATAGAACTACCTTAAAAGTATGAAAAAGAAAAACAAATATGGTAATATACCTTCTAGATGTTTACTAATCCCGTGTGGTAAAAGAAATAGAAAGAATATTGAGGCTTTGTTTGGTCGGGAGAGCGAATTTGAGGGAATAAATTTGAAGGGATTTGAGTGGATTGTGTGTGGATGGTAGGGTTGTTTGGATTAATGGATATATGGTAAGATTTGAAGGGATTTGGGAGAAATGATTATGAAAGTTTGAAAATAATTTGATACATGTTATAGATTTGTTTTAATTTTTTTAATTGATATATTTCTGAAATTACTAATTGACCTTATCAGCATTTTACAGTATACATGACAAATCCTAAACCCACTTAAAGGGATATTTTGTAATTTCCAAAGTTATGATCCACTTATAAGGATATTAATTTCCACCTCATTTACAAGGACTATTTCGTACTTTTCCATTTACATCTCTTCAAATCTTTTTACATAATCGAAAATGTTATCCGGTAAATCTTTCCTAATTTATCTTCTCAAATTAGATCAACCAAACAGAATTCATCCACCACAATCCATTTTCTTCTATAATAAATTAACTCAAATTGATTCAACCAAACAAACACGAAGAGAAAAATACAGGACGTAATAGAAATCTGGAAGAAATAGAAAGAAAAAGCAAAAAAGGATTTGAGAGAAATAAAATCTTTATCAAAAATTTATATATACATATGGTATGTATATGTGTGATATTTTCTAAATCGAATGATAAATGATAATATAGAAGTTAATTGAGTAACGGATGTGATATATGTTTTTTATAATAAATCATTTTTTAAATAATTACATGTCTATTTTTTAATAATAATTCTAAAATACATAAATGTAAGAGATTTTAGCTATCATCTCGAAGTAATGAAATGTAAAAACTAATGAGTAATGTCATTTTTATTCAACATAAGATCTGGATTCTTAATAAAGATGACAAATATCGAGTATAAATTAAATGGTATTGTCAATTTTTTACGAAAAAGACTTAGATATCCAATGTAAATTTTGAACATGACAAAATTACATACTATAAGTACTTGGTTGTGGTTGAAAGCAAAAGGATGAATTGTTCTCAACATATCAAAAGTATTGTCATGATCTATCTGTTCTTTCTTTCTTTTTATATATATATATATATATATATATATATATATATATATATAAATATATATAAAGACATCAGATAAAGAAGACGACTGACCGACCACTCAACGATTATATAAGTTAATCGTGTAGTAAATAAAACTAAAAGCCTCTAAAAAAACAAAATACAATACCATGTGAATCTTTTTATGTATTCAATACCTATGGATAAAGAAAATTACAGTATATCTATAACTGTTTAGTCCAAAGATTTTGTTTTCTAATTGCTTAAAAAGTTGAAGTTTGCAAATGCTTGTTTTTGTCAATGTTCGGTTTAAGAAAAGCATTTTTTTTGGAAAATGTTATTTCAACTATCTGTACTGTATAATATGGAAGATTTCTCTGATCATTCAATCCACAATCTTTCCAACAAAACGACATAAAGAGATACTTTTAACATTTTTTCCTATTATAAAGATGTAGAAAACATGAGAAGCAATTGCCTTGAAAAAGAAGTTGTTCTTTGGGAAAATTTGTTACTAGGTTTCATTAGTTGGACGGCTTCTTCATGCACCTCCCTAATTCTAGAATCACAAAAATATCTTTTAAAATTTGTATTTCATACCACATAATTTGGAATACAATTTTTTTTAACTTTAATTATAAATTTCAAAATATAACTTTTTATATTTTAAATATATAATTTGAAATATAATTATCTTTCATTTCGAATTATTGTATAATTCAAAATAACTTTTTTTATTCTGAAATATAAAAAATAAGATTAACGAATAAAATAAAAGGATAAAATGATAGATTCGCTTTGACTCCTGATGGCCACAAAGAAAGTATAGAGGTGCATGAAGACGCAGTCCATTAATTGCTTTATCTTATATTTTGGGTCTGTTAATGCTGGGCCCTGTTTGAAGATAGTTCCTAAGAAGAGTAAGTTACTGTAAGAAAAAATAAAATAATATATTATATTATATATTCAAATAGAGTTACAGATAATGAAGTTTGGTTACAAATTAATTAAATAAAAATTAATATTTTCCAATTGTTTTTTCATTTAAAAAATAATAGCTGACTTAACAATTAACAAACAAAATTACTTTTGTTTTGATATCTAGGTATAAAAATTTGTAAGACATTAAAAATCACAATATTACGCATGAAATTAGTCTTTAGTCCAGTAAACATAGAAAACTTACTATAAAATAGAAGAAAATTAACTTTGTCTCTCAGGAAAAAAATAACTATATTTACATTTATCAATCGATAATTTTCTTCATAATATAAAGTTTACGATGAGAAATCTGTAAAAATAAATAAAATATTTAATTATATTTTATTTCTTAAAATTTTTGTCATTCTTAAATTCTGAATTTGATAAATTAAAATATATTTCTAAATTTTGAAAACTAAAATCAATTTCACTCTTTGATAAATTAAAATTAAATAAATTTTAAATAATATTTCCTTAATAAATAGAGGATAGAAATTTAGTGAAATATTTCATCCTTAAATAAATTATGATTTTTGAAGTAACTATATAAAAATACTACTAATTAAAGTTGCATTGTTTCTGAGGATAGTGTTTGTATAGTCTCAAAATATTAGAAATTTAGTTAATTAAAAGTTGTGTTGTCTCTAAAGTAAATATAATACTAGCTATGACTTTACATTTATTTATATATTAAGTTGTAAAGGTGAATATTTATAATTCAATGCAGTGTAAACCACGTGATTAGTACCGTTTAAAATTATGATTATGTTTGATAAAATTAGTTGAAAATTAAAAAGCTAGCGTAAAATAATAATTAGAATATGGTTAAATTATTGATATATTTTGTGTTTGGTATAAAATAATATAAAGTTTAAATCTGACAAATCTAGCCAAAATACAACCCACTCGATTATTTGCTACTAAATGCCAGAGTAGTTATACAACACAGATTTAATTACTGATCTATAAATCTGTAAATTTAACAAAAACATTCAACTATCCCACCTTAATTATGAGAACATTATCTGCCCTTAATACGTTTTGAGTCTTATGAAATAAAGATGAAATCATCATAATAAATAAATTAAAATCCTATTATTTGATTGATACTTATGAAATAAAGATGAAATAAATATAATAGTTAATCTTCAAAATAATTAGTTTAAAAAATATAACCAATATAACCCAAAATATATTAATCTATTTTGGGCATTGCATTGCTAATGACACCCCACCTTTTTTTATGACAATATCTCTAATGTTTAACACCCTCTCTCATCATAACAAAATAAGTTTTTGTTGTATATCTGAACAAAATCTTGTCGAAATACGTTGTAGAGACATGTTTTCTTTATCTAACTCAGCAAGATTTTGGCAAAATAAGAAAAAAATATATTTTCATTGCATGTACAGGATCATGTCAACATTCATAACGTAAATTTTGTTGTTTATTTTGCTATGATCTTCTCTAGATACAATGAAACGTGTTTTTGTTCTTCATCTAGTGTAAATATACAAAGAAAGTTTCCATTGTATTGTAGGAGTCTCAAAATATTTAAATATTCTTGTTAAAAAAAATATTAGCAGGGAAGTTTTAATAGTAATTTTGCTGTGACAATATTAATAGTCTAATATATTTTAAAGTTTTTGTTTGTTGGGCTAAGTTGGATGGCTAATTAGAATCAAGAGTCACTCTTGGACCTTCTCTTTAGACTGATAGGTGCCCCACTTCGATAGATTAATAACGAGAACAACATATTTACTTTTTAACACAGGTTGAATTATTTTATTATATTAGATAATAATTTCTATACTGAATAACTAAAATTGGTGTATTTCTAGTAGTAAGAGTAAAATTCACGTTGATTAAGAATAAATACCTTCTAAAGGAAAACTACACAAAGTAACTATAAGATTGTATATATGTTATGAAAAAAATCACTTAGTATGCAAAATTAAATTGTAATATTCTCTTTCTTTCTAAAAAACTTATGTAAAAGTGCATATAAACAGTCACACCATCAGTCTAAAATTATGCATAATTTTTTTTCTAAAATAATTTATATATTTTTGTGACAAAAATAAATCATCCGTAACACTGTTTTTAGTCACTATTAGTTAAGAAGTGTTAGTTCTTTAAAGTGATCATAAACACTTAAAAGGGACATGTAAATAGTTGATTACTTGAAGCATGTTTTCTTACTCAAAGTTACAATTATTAATATAGTTGGTTAAGTGTAATAAATATATCAACTTCAATATTAACTTCTGATAATATATATATATATATATATATATATATATATATATATATATATATATATATATATATATATATATATATATATTTATTGTTTAGCATTAATACCAATATTATTACTAGTAAATATTAAAAGAAATAAAGTATATACAAGTCATAATGTTTTATATTCATATACTTTTTTTTTATCATGTATTAATATTTTAATCATTAAATTTAATGGACTATTAGTCATCAAATCTATTATATTCTTATTGTTCTTCTAACTGAGAATGATGAAGATATGTAACCTAATGTAAAAGTAAGTATAAATTGTGTCATTTGTTCTCAAAATAAATGTGAATCTTATTGAGAAACAATTATCATGTCCTTCAAGTTCTAATTTTCTTTAGATAAGTTTTACATAAGATGTCACATTTTTTCATATTTAAACATTTAAATAACTTGTAGAAGAAGGTTTGAATATCTTATCCATTCATTCCAAACAATAAACTCATCCTCTTTTATTCATTCCCCGACCAACATGGTAGAAGATATCATTAGATGGATGACTAGACACACCATTCTCAAATTTGTTCTATGACAAGCCTCTATAAGAAGTTTTTCATAGTCATTTTAAGAAAATAAAAGTGAGTTTCAATAGTAATCAAGCATGATTAATGCATCATCTACACATTCTAAACTTCTAGTAGTTCAAATAATCCAAAATTTAAATCAGTCATCACTTAGACATATTTTTTGCATAAGAAATAATGACTTAAAAATTTTAAGTGGTATAAAAAGCATCTAACTTACAACAAAAATATTGGGTCATAATGGACACTTGTGCATTAGTCTTAACAAACTTATGAGTTTTTGAAAAAATATCACAACACGTTCGAGGGATACCTGTATTTTTTTTTTCACAAAAAAAAATAATTTAGTTGTGTTTTTAATTTGAATGAAAAATAATAGTAAATTGTATTATTAGGGAATGATTATTTCGTATGTGACGAACCATTAAAGGAATTTTCATTATGAACATTAGTTTTTGCATTATGTTGTCAATCCTTGTTGCTTCACTATTGTTACAATTATTCTAACTACTTACAACACATTTATTTTGTGTATAAAAACACAATTCAAAGAATTTAATAATGTTGTCGCTTAAGTGTGAACATAATTTCATTTAAAACAAAAAACAATTAAGTGTTTTAAAACATTAAAAATAAAACTCGCTTAACCATTAACATAATGTCACTTAGAATAAAATACACTTAAGCTTTAACCTTATTAAATATTATGTTGCTTAAGCTCGATTTATGGTTTGCTTAAGTGTGGACTATTTAGCAAATATTACTTAAGTGTTACTTATAGAATGCTTAAGCGAGATCCACTTAAGCGTGTACACATCGTTAGAGCAAAACTCGCTTAAAACACTCATTGAAACTCACTTAAGCACCCATGTGTAATGAACCAAAAGTATTTTGACCACCATTCAAACAACCACCCATAATTATGCAAATATTAGTAAAAGTAGGGTGAAATTTTATTATAATACAAAGTTAATGACAAAGTTTGCTCTTCAAGGATCGAGAACACAATGTTATAACTATAAATCAACATGATGCTATAGTTGCAAATCAACGCAATGCTTAAGCTAAAGATGAGATGGGCATCATATTTGCACAATAAAGAAGAATATTTTCAACAACTAACACTTCCTACTTTTTCTCCCCATTAAGAACAACTTTAACCATTAAAAAAAATGAAGTTTAACTTGCTTAAGCATGCATAAGGTCTACGATCAAGATTACATTAATTTGTGTATTGTGACATGCTTAAGTGCAACTCAAGTTACACTTAAGTGATTATTCAATATGTTTGGCACTTAAATGCAATTTACTGTAACATAAGAGACATTGGGATTTCTAGTACATGCCTAAAATGAGGTCATTTTAGCTGTTTGGAGAAATATATTAAATTAGAGATTTAAAAAGTATATAACTTGACATGCCACATTAAGCACCTCTTCCGCAACCACGATGTCATTATGGGTGATCTTAGTCAACAAGTTTTGTTTTGTTCCTACTATTTCTATTAAGAATCCTTTGTGACTCTCATATGTTATTTTAACATCATGACTTCTCCATACAATAAACACATCTTCCATGATAGACAAAAAAACATCGTCTATATTAGTCATGATTCTTGTCAAGATTATATTACATAAAAATAGTTTCATCCTATACAAAATCAAGTTTTGTTTCTATTTATCTATTCTATTAATAGTTTTTTAAAAGTTCATTGTGCTTTCCTTTAAATACTTTGAAGACTATAAAATCTCTCTTTTTTATTAGCAAAACGAATATATATATATATTATGAGATACTAAGGATATATCAATCCTCGCATACAAAGTACAAATTCAAATAATTAGTGAACTACAATAACACCCAATACAATACCTTAAAGCAATCCCTTTCTACCCATGTATAGGTTAAAACATTACTCCACCATCATTTTATTTAGATCTTTAAAAAGAACAAATAAAAGGCAAGTAGCACTAACTCCAAGGTAGAACTCCACAAAGATGAATATCTAATAAGGAACCTCACCACCTTGGAGCATGTTACTATTTATACCAACCTTCACTATAAGAAAAACATAAATTACCGACGAAATTTTATCCGTCGATAAAATGTCATTACCAACAAATTTTAGCGAAAGAAAATTTTGCGATCAATTTATCGATGAATTTACCGACGAATTTAATCAGTTAATAATACTGACAAATTTAACTGCAAAATAATTTACCAACAAATTATCTATCGATAAAATGACCGCCAATTTACCAACGGATAAATTATGTCAATAAATCTCCCGCCAAATTAGTGACATATTTATTTATTCGGTAATAATTAACATATTAATAATAAAAATAATAGTATTAATAATAATAATAATAATATTAATAATATTTATAATCATAGTATTATTTAAAATAATAATAATAATGATATTAATAATAATATTTATAATAAAAATATCATTAATAATATTTATAATAATAATAGTAATAATAATAATAATAATAGTATAATAATAATAATAATGATGATACTAATAATAATATTTATAATAATAGTATTAATAATATTAATAGTAATAATATTAATAGTGATAATATTAATGAATATTTATAATAATAGTATTCTTAATAATAATAATAATATTATTATTATTATTATTATTGTCATAATAATGGTAACATGACAGAAAAATTGTTCTAGTTTGATGGTTATTGCTTCTATCAAGCTGCTGAGAGATTTTCCGTTAATAAATACTATAATATTTATCGATGAATTTACGGGTGAATTTGCCCATCAGTAATTTGAGTTTTTTCCGTAATGCTTTCACATAGAACTGTGATTCTAATTGACTCTTTAATTAACACCTAAAATGATGTAGAGATTTTGGTGGACAAAGAAATCATCATACACATTATTCATGATTCTTGTGAAGGAAATCTTACAAAAAAATAGTCAAAATAATGAAGGACTTCTTAATAATAGATGTGTCTTCTAATCCCACACGACGAGGTTTACTTCAATTAAATCAAGAAGAGGAAGTTCATATTATAGAGGAATGTGACACTTTAAGAAGGTGAACATGAGTGTTTCAACTCAAAATTGAAAGGTAAAAGATGGAATAAGTTGCAAACCCATCACCTCTTTTAACAATATCAGATTGAGATGATTCTATGTTCTATGTTAACACTTACCATAAAAGGACAAAAAGAAAGAACAATGAATTTGAGTCACTAAACCAAATGAGTTTTGTTTATGGTGTTTATATCTAATATGATGCGTTGGTCATCAATGCACATTTAAAGACTACTTAGTACTCTTAGGATGTATATCAAAGAATGATGTGTGGCTCTATTGTCATTGCTCCATTCAAACATTAGAGCACGCATTAAATGGAAAAATGGGGATGGAAGAATTCTACTTCATTTTGTATTCAAATTTTTCATTTAAATACACTTTCACACATTTGGATGACCTTTATCATTTGCAAGCTTCCATCCTACCCATTTATGACATTGTCACTAGATCACTAAGTTCATCTATGCAATTTAAGGCACCTTCATCATCGACATCATTTACTTCATCTCTTAATGGACGAATGAGTTTATCCTGACCACACAAAGATTTTTGGCCCTCATTACTAGGTTGTGCAAGTTTTATAGTATTTGAATGGATTGGTTGCACGACTAGCCATATGTTCCTTATGTTGTGTGGCCAACAGGTATTGTGAACCAAGTTGTACAGGGAGAATATCAAGTTGTAGATAAATCCTCGAGCTTTAACATTAACTCTACCATTAGTAGTGATGCCTACAATGGGGTCAATGACTCTAAATAAGATTATCAATTTTTAACAAGTTGTAGATAAATCCTCGAGCTTTAACATTAACTCTACCATTAGTAGTGATGCCAACAATGGGGTCAATGACTCTAAATAGGATTATCAATTTTTAAGCTCATTTTAAGCTTAGCTCATCTATCTTAATAGTAGCAAGCCAGACACAAATTTTACAGCTTAGTTAAATCACCTGAGTAACAAGTATTCATGTTTATTTTAACAAGCGATTAAAATATAGTTTAGTGTCTGCTCAATCAAAGTAAATATATACATAAAGTACTTAACAAAAGAAACAATAAAACTTTTCTTCTTGGTGTTATTACTTGTGTCAGGAAGTTAGGAAGTTAGTGAAGAAAGTAGCATCTGGAAATATCTTTAATATCTGAATTCAAACAGATCTCTTTCTCATATAGACATTCCTTGCATATATAGCATAAGTACGTGGTTATTTAATTTAAGTATGAAGTTTTACTTAGCCAATGTATATCACCTGATGAGCATTTCATCTATTTTTATATGCGTCTCACTAGACTTTGAGAGAAGAGACTACATAGTATGATATCATCTATAAGATGAAAGATAGTTTGTGATAGGTGGTCATCATCATAAATTGTAGTAAAAGAAAATTAGTAGTTTAGTTATATTCATAATATCAATTTTTTATAGCAAATTGTATAATCTTAGTTTAATAAATATATTATAAACAAAATACAATCAAACTATAAAATAATTTTTCAAAAAATATTTATATATATATATATATATATATATATATATATATATATATGTCTGTGTGTGTTAATTATTAATTAATTCTAAACATATAATATTATATTTAAATATAATATAGTTTGTATTATTTTAAATTCCATAAATATTCAAATAGTTAGTTTTCAGGAAAAGTAAATTAAAAAAAATCTAAAGATACGTTTTCAATTCTTTTAATCAATTTTCAATTATTTTCTTATAGCAGTTCAGTTTTTAAAACACTTAATTATTCGTATCGCAACGTGACAAGACTCTTTAGTTACACAAGGTTTTGGTTTTAGTGAAATCACTAGTGAGGTTTCTGTTTGAAGATTGACCACCTAAACGATTATTAGTATGAGAGCCTCTCGAAGGCAGAAGCACACAACCAACAGAAGGAGAAGGAAATTTCCTCCATACTTATAAATGATGGAAGGACAACAACAAATCCACCTTCCAATTGGCATAAACCAAGACCCACATATTGGAACTCTTTTCTGTATAATAATGCGCTTGAAAAATCAACATTGACATTACCTCCACTAGTAATCTCCCCACCACATGTAATCTTTGTCACGCGGCCACTACCACAGCAGCTTCCACCAAAATTTTAATCTTTAAGGAAAAGCCAACACCTTCCCACCCATCCCATGTGCTTTACGCAATATACATATATACCATCGTCAATCTCTTTACTTATCGGACTTCCAACTATAATACCTATACAGCTTTCAACTTGCAACCAACCCAATGGCTACGTATATGTAATCTAGGCCAGAAAATACAATACTCGTGCAGTGCTATGTGTTATCATTTATGCTAAAAGAAAGGAATATTTGGAGATCTAGACATTATCACGTGCTTCTTCGTGTATGCTTATAACTTTATTGTCTCTCATAACACAATGGGTATTGGTAATTGATTTCTTAAATTTAAAGAACTAAAATTTTTATGCACTTTTTATTATTAGAGCAGTTGTTGTGATAGTTTTTAAATACAGTACAATATCAATAGCTACTTATATAACAACACTGTTCTTCACAATTGTCAAATAATGTATGATATAATTAAGTTCTTATTAAAAATACTATAATATTCGTTGATGTTTCTAAATTCTATGTAGGGTCCATGAAAAGTCAAATATAAAGAATTCCATCACCATAATTACACCATTTTATAGCCTGCTTAAACCAATAAGGTACTTCAATAATAAGGAAACATTTTGCAGAACTAAGTAATAAAGGAATTTCAGATTGAGTAATTATATGTGTGCTAGACACGAACTGGGACTAAGAGATTTTACGTAGTGGTGTTATTAATAATATGCTCTGGATTGCATGGAGTATAAACAAAATTGGTGGGAAAATAGAGGTGGGGACAAATTGCACTTCAAGGCAAATCAAAGTTGCATGTGTTGTCTTCATTCATCATCACCATGGCCTAACTTTTGCAGCTTTATGGAAGGGTTACGGGATTTTGCGGCTTGGAGTTTGTTAGTGAGGGTGGGGACTATATTGTACTTCATTTAGGTTTGTGAATGGGAATACACGAGTGCTCCCAGTGCAATGCGAAGGGTATAAAAGGGTGGTATGAGGTAAGTGCTATGCATCATCATCTAGGAAAACCAAAATGGGGGGTGTAAGGAGTGTGTTTGGGGTGTTTTTGGTGACTGTTGTGATTGCAGGCCCTTGTTTAGGTAATGCGAAAAGTGATTTTCGCGAATTAAAGGGTGGCAATGGCATGATCAACTCTACCGCTGAAGTTTCTCGTGGGTTGAGGGGAGAGGTTGGTGTAAGTGGGACAAACTCGTCGGAAATGTCATTGGGTGAAACGAAGTTCAGTGGGGGGAACGGTGGAAAAGGAGGAGGTGGTGGCGGGGGTGGAGGAAATGGAGGTGGCGGCGGGGGTGGAGGAAATGGAAGTGGGAATGGAGGAGGAGGTGAACATAAAGGGCGAAAAAGAAGGGGTGGAGGAAGTGGCGGTGGAGGTGGGGCTGGAGGAGGCTCTGGTGGTGGAGGAGGAGGAGGAGGGGGAAATGGACAAGGTCATGGAT
>Ga0209700_108477_pt1 | contig 13115 bp, 5 predicted proteins | sample SiratroredBW_FD_187528 | JGI IMG/M metagenome (GOLD analysis project Ga0209700, IMG submission 187528) | Root nodule microbial communities of legume samples collected from California, USA - Siratro red BW (SPAdes) (version 2) | ecosystem: Host-associated > Plants > Roots > Nodule | place: USA... | reverse complement strand
AAAAAATATATATATATATATATATATATATATATATATATTGTTAATAATAAAAAACAAATAAATAAAGAGAATATTTAGGATGTTTCAACATAGTTTCTAAGACATAAAATCTGCATTAGCTAATATAAGCAGTTTTGTTAGTCTATAAAGTCCTCCAAAAAATTTCTCCCACTACTGCTATGACATGAATCTTGTGCTTATATAATAAAAATAACATATGCATTCATCTTTTTAATTAATCTGGTGTTTATTTTTAATTAAAAATGATATTTGTAGGATAACATATGCATTTGGTCCTTAAAAAGTTTTTGTCAAATATAATTTTATAATAGTTTTACTTTTGGTCAACTAAGTATTTTACTTAACCTTTTACAGATATTGTTTAAAGGAACAAAATTGGTACATTTTAAAATTAGAAGAAAAATAAAAAAAATAGATAAAAAATCATAAAGGGTCAAATTGAATCAAAAAAAATTTAGAACTAGAAACATATTTTTATTCTAATTTGTATCATAATTAACTCAAATTCTATTAAAAGCTAAATTTTATCATTTAAAATTATCATAATTATATTTATAGAGCTTCAAATATAACCTTTCAGAAAAAAAATATATTGTACATGAAATTAATTACATAAGGAAAACATACTTGATTTTTGTAATGTAAACAGATTTATAATAGCAACATATGTAAATTCACATCCTATAATACAACACACATATATTTTTATTGTGTATTTTTCACAAATAAAATGTATTTTCATCAAATATATTTTCGTCAGAAAGACAGGTTCGAAAAGATAACGGTGTGGACATAGAAAAACCAGGGGTGAGAACAATATCCTAAACCTGTTAGCATAAATTATAACTTTACACGTCTTCTTCCTGCACCTCTACAATATTACCTTGCACCTCCATAATTTGTAAAATTCCAAAACTACCCTTGATGAAGATTTTTGTTAGATGTGGCTGAAGGTCGTGATAAGATTTTGAAATTTGGTCGTTTAGCTTTCGTATTGGTGATGGAGGGTTATGGACCACTCTTTGAGTTTCTAGAACAAACTTATTAATACATGGTAATCAAAACAGTCATTTTATATAATGTGGGAATTGAAAATTAATAAATTTAAAAAAAATATGTCATTCAATTAAATTCACGTGAGAAATGCAAAGTAAATCACTATTATCACATTTTCAATGTTAGTGATCATTCAATCTTAAAGACTGAAAATAACATTACACAACATCAAAGAAATTTTTTTAATCATAGAAGGAAAAGAAGTAGTATTATTTGGAATACTTAAAACCCATTTAAACCTTTAATAGACTTTCAAAAAATGTATCACTGGTAATGTGACGAATGTTAAATAGACTATCATTTACGATATTGTTAACATCATTAATGTCTTTTAATCCTACACACTAATGAATAAAAATAAATTAAAAGACTAAAAGAATAAAAACATTTAATTAGAGGATCAAAATAAATAATAGTTCTAAACCAGAGGACTGCAAACATATTTAAAGCAAAAAATTATTAAGAATAATATATGAAAAAAATTAAAAATTTTATGAGAACTAAAATATTATTTAAACCCGTTAGAAAAAGAAATAGGTGGACTTATTTTCTTAACTTCTTTCCTCATTTATTTGGGTCCAAAGACGTAGTAAATTGAGAAGACAATTGCTTCTTACACTACAATCAATTTTGACCTGTACCCCATCATTTTTAGAAAATATCAAGATTGTCCTTGTTATTTTTATTAGAAGAGAATAGCTCCAATGGAGGAGATGCTTCATGGCTCAATTTGCATGGCTGAGAATCGTTATTGTTCCAGGGAGGTGCAGTAGACATGGTGGTGGAGTGATTCTTCCTCCACCTCCATGACGACTTCCTGCACTTCTATAGTTTTTCAAATTTCCATTTTGAACATAATGAAAAGACTAAAATATCCTTCATCTACAACTCATAGTATAAAAATTTTGAAATACATTGTGGGTTCTACAACTCGCAATGCATCTTTTAAAATTTTTACATTATGGGTTGTACAACTCGCAATACATTTTAAAAAAATTTTATATTTTTACATTGCGGGTTGTACAACCCGCAAAACAAATATTACAAAAATTTGTAGCCTTGACCAGGATCAAACTGGAAACCTTTACTGCGTAAGACTAAGGTGATAACCACTACACCATAGCATATTGCTGGTTGTACAACTTGCAAAACAAAACAATTTATAAATACATTGCGGGTTACAATTTTTTTTTTAAATGTATTGCGGGTTGTACAACCCGCAATGTAAAAATACAAATTTTTTTAAAATGTATTGCAGGTTGTACAACCTGCAATGTAAAAATTTTAAAAAACGTATTGCGAGTTCTACAGCCCGCAATGTAAAATTTTTTGAAACACATTGCGGGTTGTATAACCTGCAATTCATTTTTGAAATTATTTTGAATTGCGGATTGTACAACCCACAATGTGTTTCAAAATTTTTTACATTGCGGGTTGTAGAACCCGTAATGTGTTTCAAAATTTTTACACTATGGATTGTAGACAAAAGACATTTTGATCTTTTCATTATATCCAAAATGGAAATTTTGGAATTGCAGGAAGTCGTCATGGAGGTGCAGGAAGAATCACTCATGGTGGTGATATTGAGAGGGAAGGAAAGGAGGTTTGAGGTAAGGTTTGTTGTCTTATTTATTGTTGATTTTTTTTTTCTTTTGACATTCTACCGTTCTATGTTCAATTTTTATTTTTTTATTTTAATTAATTTTTTTTTGAATTTTATAACAAATTTTTTTTGGATTGGGGTGAGAATAAATGAAAAAGAAGAAGAAAAAAGAGTGAGATTATCTGAATTGAAAAAAATAAAAAATAAATAAAACATTTGTAGTAGAATTTGATTGATATAAAAAAAATTATATCAAATGTACAATATAATCAAAATAAAACAATATCCTTGATTGTATTCTTTAATAAGAATAACTTAAAATTGAAAAATAATTTAAGTAATTAATAAAAATAATATTTAAAAATATTTAATTTTTGAAATTGAATATATATAAACAATTAATTACAAATGATATTAATTTTTTTTCAAATATGAATTTAAAAAAGTAAAAGTGAAATATACATTACAAGAAAAAAGAAATTAAGTTAGAGGCTAATTTAGAATCTAATGGTATAGGTTACTAAAAACCTTAGTAGCTAATGATAGATATCAATTATTTAACTTAATTTCTCACTAAATTCAATCATTATTTCTATTTTATAATTATTTAGCAACCAAAATCTAATTTGATGATTATTTTGATCACAATTAGTAACCATTCTATTTGGTAGCTAAAAATTAGTCTCTAAATAATTTTTTTTTTTGTAATGATAAAAAATCGTGACTGAGAAATGGGATTTGTAAATTAAATTTAAACACGTAAAAAATTAAACAATAATATGTGAATAGAATTACTACACATGCAATTATTTACTAACATAATTTACAAACCCTAAAATATAATTAAAAAGTAATATTTAATATACATTATTATGCATATAATTGACTGACATTATAAAAATTAATAAATTTAAAATACAAATCACAAAAAATCAAGAGTACATATTCTTCACACATAACTCAGGATAAAGTAATAAATTCAACATTATTAATTATTTATAACGTTCTCTTATCGCTGTTAATTAAGAAAAAATATAAATACTGATAGTATTTAATAAATAAATCTAAAGTTAATATAAACAATTAGAAAATTTATTTTAAAAAATTAATAATTTTTTCCAAAATATATCTTAATAAGGAATTGGGAAAATGTTTTCTATTTCTGCATTATGTAATTTTATATAATATAAGACGCAACACGTTCGGATTCTATTCCAACCAATAACAACATGTCTGACGCAGGTTAGGTGCTGATATATATCTATATATATATATATGAGTGGATGTTAACAGTGATGTTAAAATAATTAAAAATGATATTTTGACAAAGATATTTCTATTTGATAGATATTTTAATGAGTTATACGTATTTATAAATTTTTAAAAAATATATGACAGTCGTGATTAAGATATTTTTTTGTTTTGATATGTAATTTGTTGATAAATATTTTTGAATTTATCTATTAAATATGAAAACTAAAATTTTATGTGTTTATCTCTTCTCTTAGTTTAAAGAAAAGATAGAATTATAATTATACCGTTATGTAAAGAAAACATGTCTTTTGGTTTGTGATTTAATAAGGTCAAAGTCAGAATATTTCTAAAAAATTATAAAACTCTTTTAAAATGTATGACATTCACTTTGGGATAGTTTATTTTGTTTTAGTATGTGAGACACTCATATTCGGATAGTTTATTCTGTTTTAGTATGTGGGACACTCACATCCGGATAGTTTATTCTGTTTTAGTATGTGGTTAGCTGAGAAAGACTTTTGAACTCCATGTTACAAATATGGAAAGTAGACGCGTTCGTTTTCGTTTTGAAAAAATATAATTAAGATAATTTCCTTTATTTTGACATGTAATTTACTTATAAGAACTTTTGAACTTATCTAAAAGATATGAAAAATAAGAATCTCATATGTTCATGTTTTCTCTTATTTGAAAAAAAAAAATACAATTATAATATTATAAAAAATAAGAATCTTTAAATAATTTTCTATGTTTTAATATATAATTTACTCATGAGTATTACTTTTGAAATTCAGATAAAAAATAAAAAACACGTATAAACGTAACACACATAAGTAAGTGAATAATTTATTTTTTTTCATATAAAAGTGTAAAATGGGTGGCAAAAGTATCATGTACCTAAAATAACACCACCAGTAAACACTCATTATCCATGTTCTAGAAACACCTGCTTCATCCTAGTTAAAAGCACTTGCTTATCCACATTGTACTTCATTCTCCAAAAGCACTTTTTTCACACTACAAGAAAAAATTGCAGATGAGTAACCCTGCAGAGAGAAAGCCACACGCAGTGTTGATCCCATTTCCAGCTCAAGGCCATATCAATCCTTTGTTCAGACTAGCAAAGTTACTTCATCTTAGAGGCTTTCACATTACCTTTGTCCACACTGAATACAACTACAAACGCTTGCTCAATTCAAGGGCTCTTAAAGACCTTCATGATCTTCCACATTTTCATTTTGAGACAATCCCAGATGGTCTTCCCCTCACAGATGAAGCTGCTAATGTCACTCAAGACACTGTGGCCCTTTTTAAATCAGCCAGAGAGAACTTTCTCCTACCCTTTTGTGAACTTCTTGCTAAACTCAATCATTCTGCCATTGCTGGCCTTATACCTCCAGTTACTTGCTTGGTTTCTGATATGTGCTTGACTTTTACTACACAAGCTGCTCAAGAACTAGCACTCCCTATTCTTCAAGTTTCAACGGCCAGTGCCACCTGCTTACTGTCTATTTTACACCTCCCTACGCTTTCTGATAAAGGTCTAATACCACTCAAAGGTATGCATTAAAACTCTTTCTTAACAAAGTGCATGAACAATACGAATAATTTATTAGGTATCCAAGTAAGAATATTGATTAAAAATGGAAAAGTTTAATAATAAAAAGAAATTCACAAAACTGATATCTTAATATTCTGAATTGAAGGTGAGATTAATTTTTTGTATGGAAGGTGTCCATTTTCCTAGCATAATTCGGATCCGGTTCCTCTAAATGAAGTAATGTCAATAATTGATGAGACTTGACAGTTCATATTATGTGTATGTGCATAACAAATAATGTCTTTGCTGAGATATCAGTTTTTGGTTTTCCTGATAGACTGAACTAAAAATATTACTTTTCTTTCTTCAGAGAAGTTTTATAGCATCCATTAGGTAAGACAAGTCAGAATCTTAATCTGAATTGAAATAGTAGCTGCAGGTAACAAAGTTCTCGGAAAAGTTATTTCAATGTTAGCCTGTTTTACTATTTGGAACTAACAATGGATACATGATTATGAAGAAAATGTTCATCTGTAATTATGTGGAACTTGTAACTATTGGCTTTGTGATCATGATTGCAGATGAGAGTTATTTGACAAATGGGTATTTGGACACCAAACTAGACTGGATTCCAGGTTTGAAAAACTTTAGATTGAAGGACCTGCCTGACCAAATATGGACAACATATCCAAATAACTTTATGGTAGAATATATCACTGATATAGCTGATAGTGTGCTCAAAGCCCCTGCTATTGTTATAAATACTTCTGATGAACTTGAGAGTGAGGCATTGAAGGCTCTCTCTTCTATGCTCCCTTCTGTTTACCCCATTGGCCCTTTACCTTTACTTTTAAATCAAAGTCCACAGAATCATGTGGAATCTTTAGGTTCCAATCTTTGGAAGGAAGATACTGAGTGCCTTGAATGGCTTAAATCCAAGGAACCTAATTCTGTTGTTTATGTGAATTTTGGTAGCATCACAGTTGTGTCTCCTGAGCAATTTTTGGAGTTTTCTTGGGGTTTGGCCAACAGCAAGAGACCCTTTTTGTGGATCATTAGGCCTGACCTTGTCATTGGTGGCTCAGTGATTTTGTCATCTGAGTTTGTGAATGAAATATCTGATAGAGGCCTAATTGCAAGCTGGTGTCCACAAGAGCAAGTGCTGAATCACCCTTCAGTTGGTGGATTATTGACTCATTGTGGATGGAACTCAACAATTGAAAGCATTTGTGCTGGTGTGCCAATGCTGTGTTGGCCATTTTTTGCTGACCAGCCAACAAACTGCAGAACTATTTGCAATGAATGGGGCATTGGGATTGAGATTGACACTGATGTGAAGAGAAAGGAGGTGGAGAAACATGTCAATGAATTGATGGTGGGAGAGAAAGGAAAGAAGATGAGGCAAAAGGTCTTGCAGTTGAAGAAGAAGGCAGAGGAGGACACTAGATCTGGTGGTCTTTCATGCATGAACTTGTACAAAGTGATTAGTGAAGTGTTGTTGAAACAAAATTAGATTAAACAGTTTTTCTTTTTCCTCCAAATCTGTACTGTGATGTGTCATTGATCTTCTCTTGGATTTGTTGCTTTGTGAAGCAAAAATGATGCCTCAGGTGTAAGTGGCACTTATATCTATTACATATATAAGCTATCTATTACTTTGTGTCTTTGAGCATCACATAAGAAGTCTATGACCTTTTACTTGTATCATTATTTTAGTGTTTTTTTCTTAGGCTTAATGCTTTTTCATTTGCAGCTAATATTTATGAAATGGAAAAATTGCTTAAGCACAAGTTTGTTTTATGTCTATTCAGAAATTTAAAACAAATAGAATGTGAGCAAGATATTCTTTGATACATGTTATATTATATTGAGTATTAGAAAGTTAGATTGATTATCAGTTACAATTTTTCAAAATAGTTTTTTTTTATTGACTTACTCAATGAACAAGTTAATTTTTTATTTTTTATTTTACATAGTTTACATATAAAATAGATTAGGCTTTCTTTAAATTAGAAAATAAATTTGAAAAAGCGGATTTGAATTAATTTGAGATGAAAGTGGGTGAAAAATTAGATTGTTTAAATTAAGACAAAGATGATGAGAAATGAAAAAACATTTATAAAAGTTTGTAAGTGATATGATATATGTGATTGATAAAATAATTTTATAATATATGAAATTATTGTTAAAATTAATTTAAGATTAAATATAATTAATTTATTGAGTGTGATTGAAAAATTATTATTATTTTCATTAATAAATCATAAAAGTATGACTTATTTTAAATTAAAATTAAAATGAAAAATTAAAATGAAAAATTAAATTATTATTGTTAATAATTATTATTTATAAATTTATTTTGATTATTATTATTACTTTTATTATCATTTTACAATTTTATTATTTTTATTATTGTAATTATTACTTATAATTTTATTATTTTTATTACTATATTTAGTTTTTAAATTAATGTTATTAGTATTTAAATTTTTATAACTATCTTAATTTTATAATTATTTTATAAATTTATTATTAATATATTTGATTTTTATTAATATTTTATATTACTACTTTATTAAATTTATTATTATTTTAATAATAATAATAGTAGTAATTATTATTATTATAATTTATACTATATAATTATTATATTTATTTAATTGTAATAAAATATAAAATATTAATAAATTATTATATTTATTACAAAATGTAATAAAAAGTTTCAACTTTCCTAATAAATCACTACATCCATGTGAAGAAAGAATTGACCGATTGTTTTACCTAGTTTTCAGTTTATTATTATTATTATTATTATTTTAATTTTCAATTTTTTAACTTTTATCTTAAATCTTCGTTATTTGTCTTTCTTAGCAAATCAATAGTTAGAAGGACCGATAGAGTTACACTCGAGTCAAAATGTGTTTGAGTCATCATAATAATAAAATAAAATTTTAGTAAAATAAATAAAAAAAATAAAGCAGAACCATCATTTTTTAAAGTTTTGTTTTAAAATACAATTTATTTATGTTGCTTGTTTTTAAAATAATAATATTATTTTAAAATAAAATATTAAAGGACAATTTAGACTCCCTGTCAGTTTGAATTTTGACTGATCTCTTCTTGATAAAGTATTATTCCACACAAATTTATTAATTTAAGCTCTTTCTTTAATCAAGCGTTTGAACATGAGTACTTCCAAGTGTTAAGAAAGTATAATTTTTATATTTACAGTGAAAAAAAATTTATTTATAAATTGAGTACCCCTGTTTTCCACCCTGCAGTGTGGTTCAAATTGAGCATTTGAGAGAATCACTACTGAGCTAGAGAAATGATGAGGCAAGATGTGGGATTTTGGAGAAAAAGAAAAAAGGAAATAAAAAAAGTTTAATAGTTAAAACTTCTTATAAATTCAAGTTCAACTTTTTTTCCGAATTTTATTAATTTTAGTTGTTATATTTTTAAAGCAAATAAATTTAGTACAAATGTATTATAAAAGGATTTATAAAAATGTATTGTTTTATATTAAAATTTATTCTTAAGTGTGACAGTTTTTTTTTTTTTTATGAATAGCATTTCGTTTTAAAATAATAAAGTGACTTTTTAAGTATAATATTGTTATTGTCTATAGACTAATGTAGTTATCATTTATTGGTATTTATATATTTGATTATTAAATAAATTTTTATATATTTAATTATTAAATAAATTTTTATATATTTAATTATTAATTTAGTTTTAATGAATTGGTTATTAAATTGCTTTTTATATAATTAACACTTAGATTAGTTTATATATATAGTTGTTAACTTAGTTTCTATATATTTAATATCTAAATTAGTATTTAACATTAATTACAAGTTTTAAATACTTTTTATTATTAGATTTTAAATTAATTTCTAACTAAAAGTTAATAAATTATCATGTTAATAATAACATGATACATAATAATTTTATTTAAATTAATAAATGAAGTAAGATGTGAAAAGATAAATAAAAATTTTGAAAAATTAAAATTATAAAATGGATGTACATTATACTGGATGAAAGAAAATATTTTAAACTATAAAAATGTATATTAAAAATCATTTTATTTGTATATACAATATTTCTATTTTTTTTTTAATTTTACTAATTTTAGTTGTTATATTTTTAAAATAAATAAATTTACTATACATGTATAAAAAATTCATGAAAATATTTTTCCATGTTAAAATTTATTCTTAAGTATGCTATTTTTTTTTAAATATGATTGCAACTTAAAATAATAAAGTAATTTTTTAAGTATGATATTTTTATTATTTAGAGATTAATATAGTGATCCTTTATTAGTATTTATATATTTGATCGTTAAATTGAGTTTAATGAAATTGATTGTTAAATTACTCTTTATACAATTGACAGCTAGTAAACTTATAATAAATTGATTTTTATAATCAATTTTTCCTTCAGGTATTTCTTTTCACTATCGAAACTTTTAGCATTTGATTCCAAAATTCATCGTTGTCCATCTCTAGAAGAATCCAAGGATACTAATTACCCTAAACCGTAAACAATAAAAAATTATTAAAAGATAGAATCTCAAAGAGAACCATACCCTTAGATTTTGAACTAATTGCTAATATATGGATTTATCCATGGCCTTGTTTAGCTTTCACAGCATCAGAAAATATATGAATATATCACAATGAAAGCAAGTTATGAATAGACAAAACACCAACTCGGATAAATTCCACATATAATTAACATTACATATCTCAATATTTTTCAAAAGCTCTACACCATGCAAATTTAACTTCACTTTATATTTGAATCTTTCTATTTCCCTTTGCTGGAAGCTCATCAAAATAGCCTGGTTTCCGTCGAGTACTTTATTTAATCGACGGGGTGAAATAGCATCGGGCATGGTGGTTAGCCTGTGTAGTAGTTACAGGGTGCTGGTGCACTTAGTGGTGGCAATGGACTCTGAGGTGGTGACGATGGACTCTGAGGTGGTGACGATGGACTTGGACTCTTGGTAGGTGGATGCAACGGACTTGCAGGTGGTGGCAATGGACTTGGACTCTTGGTAGGTGGTGGCAGTGGCCTTGGTATCTGGGGTGGTGGTGGCAATGGACTTGGAATCTGGGGTGATGGAGATGGTGGCAATGGTTTCGGAATCTGGGGTGATGGAGATGGTGGCAATGGTCTTGGAATCTGGGGAGATGGAGATGGTGGCAATGGACATGGAATCTGGGGTGATGGAGATGGTGGCAATGGACTTGGAATATGAGGTGATGGTGGCAATGGACTTGGAATATGGGGTGATGGAGATGGTGGCAATGGTCTCGGAATCTGGGGTGATGGTGATGGTGGCAATGGTCTTGGAATCTGGGGTGATGGAGAAGGTGGCAATGGTCTTGGAATGTGGGGTGATGGAGAAGGTGGCAATGGTTTTGGAATCTGGGGTGATGGAGAAGGTGGCAATGGTTTTGGAATCTGGGGTGATGGAGAAGGTGGCAATGGTTTTGGAATCTGGGGTGTTGGAGATGGTGGCAATGGTTTTGGAATCTGGGGTGATGGTGATGGTGCTGGTGATGGTGGCAATGGTCTTGGAATCTGGGGTGATGGAGATGGTGGCAATGGACTTAGAGGTGGTTGCACTGGACTGGGAGATCGGGGTGGTGGGGGTGGGCTTTTTGGGGTGGGAGGTAGGTATGGGTTGGGTGGTAGGAATGGGATTGGAGGTATGAAGGGAAATGGAGGTAGGAATGGGATTGGAGGTAGGAACGGGAGTGGAGGTATGAAGGGGTTGGGTGGTATGAAGGGGTTGGGAGGGAAAAAGGTTTCTACTTTTGATATTCCATCTGGGTTTGAAACACTTTGCTTTTGGTTGCAAAAGCTTGGTTTTTTCATAGGCTTGAATGAGAGCAAGCCAGCTGAGAAGATGAGTTCTCCTTGCTTTGTAGCAATGAGACTCACTGAAGAAGAGGTGGAAAGTGAGGGCACATTACAATGTGGTTCACTGCTACTAATGAGTTTCACTCTGCATTCCTTGATCCTCTTTGCATGCTTCCACACTCTGAATGGTAGCTTCACTTTGAATTCACCATGTTTATCTGTCTCCACTTCTTTCCTAAAAATTGGTAAATATGGAACTTTGCATTCTACACCAACTTTGGCACCTGCTCATGACAAAAACAAAACATTAGTCAAAACCTCAAATAATATTGTATGTGAAACTGAACCATGTTATTGACAAAACTAAACATTAGTCAAAACCTCAAATATCATGGTATGTGAAACTGAACCATGTTATTAACAAAGAGAATCAAAATGAACCTGAAATGATAGAGGTTCTGGGAGTGATATCATTCTGAGAACATGTGTCACAGTAGACTGTACCAACCACAGCAGCTGGAATACGTTGTAGCTCTGAAACACTACCATATACGAGACTGAGTAACAAAGTTACAAGAAACCAACACATTCTCATGACGCTGGTTTTCTCAAAAACTGTGTTTGTGTGAGTGTACGAGGTAAGGGTGATGCTATTTAAGGAGGAGGTTCTACCAGGGGAGGGGAGAAAACGACAGTGATTAATACATATATTTTATGTGAATTAATTTGAAACAAAAAGTCAATGCTCTGATTTAATGAAAAATTATTTTGCTTTCCGCGTTCCTTTCTTTCTAGAATGAAGTTGGAAATATGTAGCGTATACGTGTTAACTTTTACACGAAACTGGTAAAACTGTAGTTTTCAATGTCATATATTAATTGTAAATCATTATTGCAATGGAAAATTAATTAATGAAAATACTTATTAGTACGCTGTTTAAGAAAAATATGTTCCTCACGTATTAAATAGATTCTCTTAAGCTATTAATTATATTTAATATTTATTAATATATAACAACCATGCAACGAGTTACATATATATGATATTTATTTTTACACGATAAATTAATTAATACAAGCATTTATTATTTTTATTAATTTCTATATATAGAAAATATTTTTAAATTGTAAAATTGTAACATCATAAATTTATCGGATCTAAACTACTTTAACAAGAAAATATAAAATAAAATTTAAAGAATCACTTTAAAATATATATATATATATATATATATATATATATATATATATATATATATATATATATATATATATATATATATATATATATATATATATATATATATGTATATATATATATATATATGTATATATATATATATTCATAAAGTGCTTTAAAAATACATTCCTTTAATTAAATATTAAAATAAAATTTACAATTTATAATAATTATCTTTTAAAATAACTTAATAGAATGAGTCTTCCTCAATTATATTATTATTACAAAAAGTCTTGAAGGTAATTACTTCTTAGATTGATCTAAATATTGTTATTATTATTATTATTATATAAAATAACTATTAATTAGTTATATATAAATAGATTATGTATAAAAATTCTATAGTATTTCTCATTCAATTCTTATAGTGACAAAATACTCTATTTTTTATTTTTCAGAAATTAAAATATATAGAATAATGTTTTCCTAAATTTTCTCTTACAGATCCGTTCAAATCCGTTTAAGATCCGCTAACACAATTAATACCTATCCAATATAATCAATCATATCTCATGAAATATT